>ENA-ORCP01002475-ORCP01002475.1-human-gut-metagenome-genome-assembly--contig:-NODE-2475-length-14770-cov-9.141836_pt1 | contig 14770 bp, 16 predicted proteins | sample MGYA00242990_ERZ507991 | MGnify/ENA primary metagenome ERZ507991 (study PRJEB26167, sample SAMN06115496) | human gut metagenome | host: Homo sapiens | place: China:Henan | collected 2015-05-07... | reverse complement strand
TGGAAAATCTGACATTTCCGCTCTATCGCCCCTCATTTCTATTTTATCTTGTTTGTACCCCTTGTACACCGATGTTTGTGTGGGTTTGTGAAATTTATCGAGAGTGTGATTACAACAATTTGGAAGCATTTGGTGAAATAGTAATTGATGCGACTTCTGTTCCCGGAAGAGGGCACAATACTAGAAGTCTAATCCTAATGCATTATCCTAATGTGCTAGGGGTGCGTCTACCTGAACAGTCGGATACAGCATTTGAAGAAATGATTACATTAGACCAAGATGGGGTGTTCCCAGGGTTCCGTGGAAACCTCGAGTGCTTAGAATGATTTCTTTAAATACTACGGAGACAAAGAATTTTTTGTGTCCCACGGTAAAAAGGTATTGCAAAACCAGCCTCTCTCTGTTATAATATCAGGGTATATATTCTGGCACATTCAGTTGCACACGGACAGGCAACAGGAGTCGGAGATTATTAAAAATCGTTAGTACGACATGGAGGTGTTTATTTTGAGTATTAGTAGAATTTTAGCCAATGAAATGAAGAAGAGCGGTGGGACTGCTAGGGTTGTTACAGTTCCAACAAGTAGACGTCCGACAGCGGAATCGTTGCGTAACCTTGAGAGGGAAGTTTCAGCGCAAATAAACGCAAACGAAGTTATGCGGAGTAAAAGTATGCACAAGGCAGCTCAGGTGAGTGGCCGGTGACTTCGTAGCAAAGTAGGTTAGTTGAATGACGCTTCCACATGAGTGCGGAAACGCAGCTCCAATAAGTAGGGGAGGCTGAGTGGTTCTACCCTCTCGCACTGCTATGCGTACAATCGGTACGCAGTGATTCAATTGCCTAAGTTTGAAAACTCGTATAGGTCGAAGATGCTCCTACGTCCGACCTGTACGAGTTTTTTATTTACCTGCGTTATATGTCCGTTCTTGACCGTGTACTAGTAGCATCCTAGGATTGCTTGCTACCTATGCCGGCCGTTCTATACCAAATTGAATGGCAATCTTTTAAACTCTTTGTGTTGCTTCCAGATACAGCGTTGGAACCTACTTGGCAGCCATTCGTCCCATCTTTGTATGGCTGCCTTCATGTTTGCAATCCCCCAATAACCCAGTCATCTCTACTTGCGGTATCACTGCACGGACATTGCCGCACTAACTGTTGGAAATCAGTTTTCTGCTTTTCTCTAACTTCCTGCTATATTTTTCTATGAACTCGGGCATATATACCTTTGTTGTCTCTTCCCTAGCGCAAAGTCCAGAAACATAAAATTCCAGCTTACTAGAACCCTGACAACTCTATCCTTTTCTGTGTTCATCTTAAGTTGTAGCTTTCCTTCAAGATACAGTTGGGTTATTTTCAGAAGTCATTCCGCTACCCGCTTACTTTTGATAGAGCAACAATATTATCGCAAGCGAATGACAATATTGTCAATTCTTGGAACCACTTATCTATATTCAAAAAGGCTTGCAGCAGATCAGGTGTTCCTTTACCTGACTGCTGCAAGCACTTTTGTTTTACATAGAAGACTAGGATATAGCAGAAACCATCACAGTGAACGTGAATAAGTGCTTATCCGAATCGTAATCCCATTCATAGTCTCCGTCATATTTCTTAATGGCCTTAGCAACGCTTTTCATGCCAAAGCCGTGGAAACCGGCTCCGGATTTTGTGGAAATCAGGTGGTGGCCAGATTGTTTTGGGGGCGTATCACAGCTGTTGCTGACGATGATGACGCTGTAACGGTTGCGGTATACAGTGGTCAGGGAAATATATTTTTCAATGGACTGCTCCGAAGCGGTGACGGCATTGTCCAGCAGGTTGCCAAGGATCGCAACCAGGTCAAGGTCTTCCAATTGGGAAAGATTGCAAACCTTGACGTCGTACTCAAAGGTGATCCCCCGCATCTTACAGTCAATATCATACTTGTGCAGCATAACATCCAAAAGTTTATTTCCGCTGCTGTGGCTTTTGGAGTAGTCCTTTAGCTGTTCAGACAGTTTTGTTACATAGCTGCCAATTGCCGGATCGTCATTCAGGGCCTGAATAGCTGCAAGATGCTTCTTTGCGTCGTGGGCATAAATCATTAACTGCTGATTTTGCTGATCCAGAATTTGATAGTATGACTGCTCCGTTTGAAGCCTATTCAGTTCGCTCTGGATTTGCATTGTCTGACGTTCCTTTTTTACTTGGTGAGAATAGGTAAAGAAAAGGAGAACGGTTGCAGCAAAAAGACAGCAGCTGGAAATAGAAAGTAGAAATTGAACTTCATAGCGGGTGTCCAAGCGTGCACAAATATACCAGGATATAAACTGACATACCGTAGTTAAAGCAGGGAATACTAAAAATTCCAGTGGGATTGCGTTTGAGGTATCCCCTGGATGAATTGTTTTGATTAAGACAATTATAATAAGAAAATAGAGTGTTTTAATGGTAATCGTTTGAAAAATAAGCAGTAGGAAGTTGCTGTTATACCCAGAAAAGCTGTCACCAACTATATAAGAGCTTGCGGAAATTATAGCTACTTCTAATGCTGCATTTAGAACTGCAAGTATAGCAGTATAAAAAAAGCTTTTCTGTAGAGGGCAATCGAAACATGAACGGGAAAAAACAACATTGATTAGTAACGTAGTTAATCCGTTAATTAATCCATTGTTCCGAAAAATGATGTTTACGCCAGAAGCACAGGAAAAAAGTAGACTTCCAACTAAGATAATTCTTAGCGAATTCCTTTTGGGTCTGCTCAACGATGCGAAGAAGATATAAGATATCACCATCTCAATTAAGTACACGCACAAGGAAAACAAAGGATTCAGCATATCATTTCCTCCGCAAGTATTCAAACCAGAATTTATGAAAGGCGGATTGTCTCCTGGGCGCAATAGGAATTTTGGTTCCATCAGAAAGAAGCAGTTCTGTGTAGGTGTAGCGGTCTACATAGTGGAGATTGACGAAAAAAGATTTATGGACAGGGTAGAAGAATAGCTGCGGCAGCTTCTCACAGAGATTATCATATTTGTCAGCGGTGGAATACACTTTCCCCAACGTGATGACACTCGCTCGTCTGCCGTCTCGAGTCACATAGAGAATATCGTCCGCAATCACCCGCTGCATAGCCCCATTTTCGGAAAGGAAAAGGTCCAAATAGGCTCCGTCAATATACTCCATGGCTTTGTCAAGGCCGGCATACAGCCGATTGGCGCTAAAGGGCTTTTCGAAGAAGCGAAACGCCCGGAGGTCCATAGCATCATCCTGGTAGCAGTCATAATTGGTAACAAAGAACAGCGCCAGCTTGGGATTGCGCTGCCGCAGCTCCTTTGCCAATGTGATGCCATCCACGCCTGGCATCTGAATGTCCAGGAACGCAAGATCATATGCGGTATCGTCCTGGGCAATTCGAAGCGGGTCTACCACCGCAGTGATGGCGCAGGGAATATGGTGATTTTTCATATATTCTTCAATGTGAATTCTAAGTGTGTTCAGATAGGTCTGTTCATCATCACAGATTAAAATTTTCATTTGGATACCTCATAAAAATAGGCTTACGATGGGACGAAACATCGTAAGCCTATTTTATCATTATTGAAGTGCAACGTCAAATCTGCGAAAAGTAGAAAAATCAGCATTTTTGCACAGATTCCTTGCAGTTTTGCAAAGAAACTTAACCGAAGCTACCCGTGGAGATACGTTTCTAAAAGCCGACAAAGCATTTCCTGTGCATCGGGAGACAATTCCTTCACAAGGGCGGTTATCCGGTCCGCTCCTGGTTCAATCTCACCCAGCAAATAGTAGTTTGGCGTACCGCCGAGTATATCGCATAAATCCAACAGCCGTTTCGTTGTGAGCAGACTTTTCCCGCACTCCATACTGGATATGTGGTTGGCGGAAAGCGCTAACTTTTCAGCCAGCTGCTCCTGGGAAAGGCCTGCGACTTCACGTCGGTGCCGAATACGCTTTCCAATTCGCTTTTTATCAACATCCATATCGATCACCATGGATAAAATACCATGTTTTTCAGGAAACGAGAACAAACTACAATAGAACATATCTGTAAAACAATTAGTTTATGATGATTTTATAGATATCTACAACTAATAATATGAATCCTTGCAGTTTTGCGCGAATAATCCGCACTTTTGATTGAGCTATTGAAAAGCTGCAAAAGACATGTTATTTTGTCGCCAGAAGGAGGTGAACGCTATGAAGGTCAATAAAAATCTGATTGCAGTCGTTGCCAAAAAGGCCGCAGAACACGCACTGCGCAGGGACGCAAATCGGACAACTTGTTTGAGTATTTACCAGCCGAAGGCACCTGCTGGACTGAAGCGCTTCAAGAACAGCAAGTAATGGCAACCAGGCTTGCGGAGCGCATTGTGGAAAACCTGATTGCAGCATCGGTTGTAGAGGAGGTTGATCGAGAGCTATACGTTTATGGCTTTTTCCTGCTGATTACATGTTTGTTTTTCTTTCTGGTGACAGTTGCTGTTGGTTTCTTCCTGGGAATTCCTTGTGAGAGTGCTGTCTTCTTCGTCGCATTCATTACCCTGCGAACCTATGCCGGGGGCATCCATGCCAAAACAGAAGCGGCTTGCACTGTACTCACCACCATTGCCCTGGGCGCAGCTGTGATTACAATTAAAATTCTTGAAAACACAAATGTAGGAATCCTGCCATTATTCGTTTTCAGTAACCTGTGCATTCTGTTGCTCAGCCCATTGGATAGCCATGAAAAACCATTGGATGAAGAAGACAGGAGAAAATACCGAAGAATAAGCTACAGTCTGCTTATTGTATGCGATGCAATCACCATTGCGGCAGCCATACTAACGGTTCCGGCGCTATATTATCCAATAACATGTGGCATGTTCCTGGAAGCTGTTTTGCTGAGTGTTGGCAAAATATGTAATCACTCCAAATATGGATCTGCCTGATCAGCGATTCATATATGCCCTGGACTTCTAGAACGGCGCGCGTCTGGAGGTTGTGAAAGCTTGCCGTAGGCCATCAGCGGCAAGGGGTGACGGTTGATGGTAATACTTCTCAAAAACAAAGGAGGAACTATATGAAAATGGCAAAGAAAACCATGGCCTTAGCCCTGGCAGTTATGATGGTCATGACCATCATGGTTGTTCCTGCATCTGCGGCTAGTGCTACATGGGTAGGTCGCTTTAAGAAATTCGCCAAGACAAGTATCGACAGCTATCAGACAGGATACACCAAGGCAGTTCAGAGTATTCTTTTGAAATACAACGACGCAACTGAAGATCTTGTCGCCAACTCCGGCGGTGTTGACGGCTTATTCGGAAGCAATACCAAACTCGCTGTTGAAGAGTTCCAGGATGACACAGGTATTGTTGATAGCGATGATACGAATTACGGTAAGGTGAACGATGCAACTTGGGGAAAAATGGCGGAAGTTTTGTACGTACCTAGTAGCGGAAATCCTACCTTATTTCGGATGAATGGACGAACTGCTATTACCGCTAAGTATTCTGGCGGTGTATACAACTTCTACTACCATAATACTGATGGGACCGAAGGCAGCAAGTTCGCAAGCGTATATTAATTACGCTGTTCATACTGTACCCGATTGAACTGACGTATTTGCTACATAACAGCAAACGCATATCTTCTAAGCACTGGCCATTTTGGCCAGTGCTTTCAGAGAATGTGGGATGATTAACCACCATATTGAAAGGATACACAATGGACAGATTTATGAAAAGACTGGGGTGTGCAGCGTTAATGGCAATTCTGCTGATAAGCTTGTACGGTTGCCAACAGACACCTACTACACAGTCTGTTGTCAACAAAAATGACGGGGCTTTTGATAGCAGTGTGATTGAATCGGCAAGTGAAATTCCTGCAGTTGATGCCACGCAAACGATTGCCTACACAGATAAGTTTGCCAGTACGGACAAAAGTGTTATGTTCACTTATAATCTTAACGGCCAATACACTGGTGTAAACAATCCTGTTGTAGAAGTTGTACCTCATTATTTGACAGAGACGGATGTCAAAAGGGTAGCAACCGCTCTCCTGGGAGATGTAGACTGGTTTGAACCAGAACCAAGATTTGAACCGGAATACACAAAAGAGCAAATCCTGGAAAAAATCAACAGATGGGCTCCATATGCCAATGTGGAAGCAATTTCAAAACTGTGCGCAAGAGAGCCTGAATACACGGCTTCCCTTGTAGATAATGTTAAGCGGTTTATTGAAAAATATTCCGCTCTTTATGAAGCCGCGCCCTCAGGCTCCCCGAAGGCGTGTGAATGGACCTTCAAAAAAGAATCCTATGGCTTTTATTCGGCGGAAACATTAGCCGGACAGGATCTATCACAGGAAAATGATGCCATTTACGCTGTTACAAACGTTGGGGAGGTTGAATATACCTTTAGCGCTGTAACCAGAAACATGGGTGATTTCAAACTGAACAATATGTACCTGCATTTGGGCGAAGGAAGATCTCCATCTTCTATTGATTCAATGATATATCGAGCAAAGTTCTGCCGCACAGAAAAGCCAACGGATGAGGATGTCGCTGTGGTAACAGCCAAGGCCGAGAGAATACTGGACGACATGGACTTGGGACAGTGGCAAATTGATACGGCTTACATACATACCACCTATTATGGAGATACTCCGGAGTATATTATCATTGTCAGCGCTGTTCCTGTCTTTAACGGGACTTCCGCAGTCCGCGTACCTCAGATTGGCAATTTGAAAAGCATGTCAGTCTATGCTTCCAATTACTATATGACAGACGCAAATTTCCAGTTTTCTGTTAATGGAGATTTGTTGGACTTTTCGATGTTCTCTCCTATTGATATCAAGGAAATTCTAAATGAGAACGTTGCAACAAAGAGCATTGATGAGCTGATAGAACTGGCTAAAAACCATTTAATGCTGAGTGACTATCACGAGTATGGCATGAGTACCGATTATCTTGATCTGATGCAAGAAGATGCAGGTGAAGAATTTGTGTGTCAGGTTGATATCTGTCAAATGGATTATGGTATGTTACGGGTTAAAGTTCCCAGTACGGACGAAAGCTACTATTACGTCCCCGGCATCATATTATCAGGAACGATTGATTATATCGGAAAGCACACAGGAAATGTTTACGCTGCAAGCGGCGAGACAATATGGAATGACCGTATTGTTCCTTTGATTGCATTAAACGCTGTGGATGGTTCCGTAATTGAAATATACATCAACTAATTTCGTGACTTTGGTAGAATTTCCGAAGAGATATCTTTATAAGGAGAAGTATGCCTATGATAAATGTTTCTCCCCAACTGTATCGTGGCTTCAGTTTGCGATTCTGGGTGACAGCCATTGCTACCATGGGTATAATCTTTTTCACCTATACTCAACCGGTACTACGAATCCTTCAAAATGGTGGGCAAATAAACCAAGAATACCACAATGAGCTAATCAGCACCGCCCTTTCCTCCGATACCCTTTCCGTCTTCCTCCCAGCCCTGGCCACTATCCCCCTGTCCGCAGGGTACTTGGAGGACATAAAAAACAAGGCTTCCCGATTTTTTCTCATTCGGGGCAGTTATTCGGATTACCTACTGGGACACTGCATCACTTGCTGGCTGTGCGGTGGAGATGCGGTGCTTTTGGGAGCAGGAACCGCATGGGGCATTACAGCGATTACTTTTACGCCTCTGGAACGGATCGTGGAAAATCCGCCGGAGTTGGGGCGACAAATCATCGAACAGATCATCCTTCTGTTTCTGAACGGCGGCCTTTGGGCCGCCCTCGGCATGACCATGAGCACCATCATGGAAAGCAAATACATCGCCTACGCATCTCCCTTCATCGTATACTACCTGCTGGTCATCCTCTATGAACGGTACTTCCCCAACGCCTGGCTGCTCTACCCCAAGAACTGGCTTGACCCGGAAGTCTGGCCCTATGGGGTGGGAAGTGCAGCCCTGTTCCTGCTGGAATTGACGTTCCTGTGTGGACTGGTCTTTTACATCCGGGGAAAAAGGAGGCTGGAGCAACTATGAAAGAAATCCGTCAATCCTTTTCCATCGCCGGATATAACTTCCGCCTGTGGCGGGGGAATCCCCGGATTCTGGTGACCTTCCTGCTGGCCTTCATTCTGTGCTTCCTGCTTTCGGACAAGGCCGTGACCTTCACCGTGGAGCATAACACCACCATGCAGCTTGTGGAGGTGTTCATCTGGAACTTTGGTGACAGCAATTCTATCCTTCTATCCTCGGTGCTGCTGGTGCTGCTCTTTGCGGACATGCCGTTCCTGTCCTCTGGAACACCCTTTTACCTGGTGCGGACAGACCGGAGGACCTGGATCACAGGACAAGTTGTGTACATCCTGGCAGCTACCACGATCTACCTGATCTTTGTGCTAGCAAGTACCGTAATACTTTCCATTCAGCAGTCCTTCGCCGCCAATATGTGGAGCCCCACAGCGGCAATTCTCGGCTATACCAACGCCGGAGAGCGTGTAGCAATTCCGGCGTTGGTAAAGACATTGGAAATGAGCTGGCCTTATCAGAGCATGATTTCCATTTTCGGCCTCATGCTGGGCTACACTTCCGTCATGGTGCTGCTGATGCTGGCCTGCAACTTACGGTTCGGGCAGGTGGCGGGGGTGGTCAGTGTGCTGGTGTTCAGCCTTTACGGAATCCTCATGCAGCCGGATACCATTCAGCTTATTCTAAAGCTGCCGGATGAAGCCTATTACATTGCCAATGTTATTATCGGCTGGCTGTCCCCGCTGAACCAGGCGACATACCATATGCACAATTTCGGCTATGACAAACTGCCCCGACTGTGGCAGTCCTATTGTATTTTTATTGGCTTGTCTGTGATCTTGTATTTTGCCTCTATCCGGGCAGCCAAGCGGTACAATTTCAGCTTCACAGGAACGGAGGGGTGAGCTATGGAAAACGTGATTGAAGTATGTGATGTCAATAAATACTTTGGGGAAGAACACGTTCTGAAAAATGTTTCCCACACCTTTGAAAAGGGGAAAATTCACGGCATCGTTGGCAACAACGGTTCCGGCAAAACTGTTCTGATGAAGTGTATCTGCGGCTTTTTGAAGCCGGACAGCGGTGTGATCTATGTTAACCACAAACAGGTGGGGAAAGAAACGGATTTCCCGGAGGATATCGGCATTATCATTGAAACACCGGGATTCCTGCCCCACCTGTCAGGAACCCAGAATCTAAAAATCCTGGCCTCGCTGCAAAAAAAGGCCAATGCCTTGACCATCCGGGCCGTCCTGGAACAGGTAGGGCTGGACCCGGATATGAAGAAGCCAGTGGGAAAGTATTCTCTGGGAATGCGGCAGCGTTTGGGGTTCGCCCAGGCATTGATGGAGGACCCCAGTCTGCTGATCCTGGACGAACCCTTTAACGGCCTGGACAAGCACGGTGTGGTACATATCCGAAACGTCATTAAGGGCCTCCGGGAAGAGGGGAAAACCGTGATCCTAGCAAGCCACAATCAAGTGGATATAGACGAGCTCTGCGATACGGTCTGTGAAATGGATGCGGGAATTTTAACGGTGGTGCGCTAAATGGAAAACATACTCATTGCAGAAACCATCCGCAGCTTTTTCCCGGAGGCGGGCCCAATTTCTTTGGCGCTTGTCCCCGGGGATTGCTGCTATTTGCAGGGCAGCGAAAAAGCCTGCAACACTTTGTTTGAAATGCTCACCGGGCTGAAAAAGCCGGACGAGGGTACTGTTACCGTGCTTGGGCAGAACCCCTATACCATGTCAGAAACGGAACGGGCAGCATTTCGCCGGGATTGCATTGGAGCCGTCCCCAAGGACGGGGGCTTCCTGCCGGAGCTGACCCTATTGGAACAGGTGCGCCTACCCATGGTACTGGCAGGGTTATCGGGGGACGAGATCCGAAGCCGCATCCGAAAGAACGCCTTTGACTATCTGCCCCTGCATGATCTTTATAATCCCGCAAAGCGGTGTACGCCCCGAACACTGGCACTTGCATCCCTGCTCCGTGCCAGTGTTATGAATCCGCCCATTCTTCTTCTGAACGCTTCCTTTGAGCATCTAAAAGGAAAAGATGCTGAACTTGTGTGGCAGGAAGTAAAGACCATTTTGACAGAGAATCTTGCGTTTCTCTATTTGGGCAGCGCCCCTGCGCCTGCATATATAGAGTGGACAGCGCAAATTTCCGGGAGGTAATGAACATGAAAAAAAGAATCTTTTCCCTTCTACTGGCACTGTGCCTTCTCAGTGGGAACTGTCTGACCGTTTTCGCTGATGAGACAGAACCTGCCTCTCAGGAAAGCACTGCTGAAGCCATGACCACAGAAACACAGGAGCAGACACAGCCCCAGCCTATTCTGGAAGAACCGGCTCCTATCCAGCCAGAGACACAGCCTCAGTCTCCTGTATCACCTCAGACGGAACCTACAGCGCCTGTACTTACGCCGGATTCTCTGTCTATCGATATGGATAGGCAATATCCCGGAATGGATAAAACCTACCGGGCTGGATATTCTGGCACGGTCTCAGATGGCAAACTGCGATTGGTGCTCCCTCTGCTGAATCAGAGCGACCTTTCTACCCCTATCAATGTAACGCTTAGTGCTGCCTTTCTGACCGCAGAAGAAAAGAAGGCATCCATTACATCTCAAAATCTGGATCTTGGGAATGGCCAGATTGTGGAAAAGGTTTATCTGGCAGACTTTGAAATCGCCCTGTCGGATTCCGTAACACCCGGTTCCTATCCGGTAAAGGTCACTATTGGCATCGGCGATCCGGCGCAGGCAATAGAATTGCCGTTTTCTCTGAATGCGGTCATTCCGCAGCCCGAACCCCCTACTACAGAACCCAGTAACCCCACCGATCCCACCACGTCTACTGACCCCAGTGACCCCAGCGAGCCTTCTAACCCCACTGACCCGACAAAACCAGACGATCCCACCGAACCAAGCCTTCCCCAGATTCCCACGGTGTTGGAGATCGACAGCAGCCACATCTACAGCGGCATGGACATGGCCTATGAGGATGGATACCTGCCCCGGATCAGCAGCGGGGTTATGAAAATAGTTCTCCCCTTAAAGTGCAGCAGCGCCCTTTGGGACGATAAGCTTGACACCTCTATTTCCCTGGACACCAGTGCCAGCTCTCCCTTCGTAGTGGAGAACTTCCGGAAGACCTTTTACTTAGAATCCGTGACCCCAAAGAATAGCAGTGAAGCACAGGAAGTCTACCTTGTGACCTATGAAATTCAGCTTTCCGATGAACGTCGGAACGGCACCTATCCCGTTACCATCACCACTTCCGGCTTTGATACCTCCGGGAACGCTATAACTACCACCTTTACCTTGTATATTACCATCACCGACGGGAAGATCGAAAAGATTGCCCAGCCGGTGGTGGACACGCCTACCGCTGAACCGGTAGTATATATCAGCAAGACTGTTCTGGAGCCGACCACCGCCCAGGCGGGAGAAGGCTTTACCATGACGGTCACTCTGAAAAACTCGATTACCACAAAATATGTGCGGAATATGCTGGTGACCGTGGACACGGGCAATGTCCAGATCGATTTGGAGGAGGACAGCAATATCTTCCCCATTGAGAAAATCGACAGGGGCGGCGAGGTGGAGCTGACCCTGCACTTTTCCACAGAGCCAGCCATTCCCTCCGGGAAGTATCCTATCAGCTTCTCTTTCAAATATGACAGTAGCAAGACCCTAAACCTAAGCTCCACGGGGGCCACTGTGGTAGAGATCCAGCAGCCTGCCAATATGGAACTGGTCATGCCAAGGTTTGCGGATTCCGTCAGCGTGGGCGAGACGGTTCCTGTTACCTTCCAGGTAATGAACATGGGCAGATCCTCCATGTACAATGTCCGCTGTGTGGTTTCCGGCTTCGGCCTGGTACCCTCCAATACCGGCTATATTGGCACTATGGAGGCGGGAACCTCCAAAAATACCAAGGTGGAGCTATACATCATCGCACTGAACGCCAGTGCCGGAAATGAAAACGGGCCTCAGTACGGCAATACCACCGGCACAGTGACCCTGATTTACGAGGATGAAACCGGGCAGGAATACAGCCAGGAGGCTACCTTTGACACTACGGTGAACCGCCCGGTGGTACAGCTTCCGCAAAGCAATACGGAGGAAGAAAATGAAGAACAGCGGGTAAGTTCCTGGTGGGTATCCGTTTCTATTTTGGGAGGTGTGATCCTTGCGGCAGTTGGAACAATCCTGTTCATCCGGAGTAAAAAGCGGCGGGGCGGGAATTATCTGTAAAATCGCCTTTTACACCGTCGGACGCTATGGGAAAGCTACCTTATTGATGCTGTGTGTGGGGTTCCTGTTTCTCATCACCACGGCAAATTCCTATGGGGTACTCTGGCAGGAATTGGATACGCCCTATGTTCTTCCCGGAACAGTTACCGGACAGGCGGACTTAGAGAAGTATCTAGAAGTTCCCTCTGTGGAAGCGGTCACCCCGGTACTTTCCTTTGAAACCAAGCTGACCGCCAAAGACGCTGCCCTATCCGGGACGGTGACTGCGGTGCTGGCAGACTATCTGGAGCTGTCATTTGCTCAGGGCAGTCCCTTCCCCAATGACACCAATATGCCTTTCTTGGTGTTAAACGAGTATGCCTCAAAGAATTTCCTTACAGAGAGTAAAAGCAAGGTCACGCTGGCTATCAATGATACCCTGACCATGACCATTGGGGAAGAAGAACAATCCGCCAGCCTCTGCGGAATCTTTCAGGATGGACTGGAACAGCCGGTAATCTACATGAGCTATGCCCTTGCGGCACAGAAACTCCCCAAAGAAGACAATATTCGTCTGCTGTTCCGTTTGAGAAAAACAGAGGACTTGGAAAGCGGGGCTAAGGCACTGAGGAAGCTAGGGGTATCTGTTTCTTACGACGAAGATCTGCCGGAACGCTGGAAACTGACAAAGCAGCAGATATACCAAACCTTTCTGTCTGCTATTGTTCTCTTGATTTGTTCTGCCGTCCAGATAACGGGGCAGCACAGGCGAGAGCAAACGGAAGCCTTATCTGAGAGGCAAGCCCTGGTACTTAGCGGATTAGAAGAACGGCAATCGCTGTGGCTATTTCCCTTGCGTACCTTCTTTGCAGATCTATTTTGTTTGCTGATTGCCATAGCCGTGGCTGGAATCATGGGTAGTATTTCCCTAATTGGGCTTCTCGCCGGTGGAATTGGATGTGCCGTCCATCTAGGGATTGTCATGTCAGCCAGTTCATCGCATAGGAATTGCATACAGTAAACCCATATATCATTCAGAAACACCACACCATCCATTACATACCTAGTATTTACATATGCAACACAACTTGAGTGAAATACTACAGCTAAAAACCTCCCAGTGGGTTCCGTGCCCAGTCTGTAAAAACAAATCCAGGACAAAGGTTTATGCGGATACGATACTCATCAATTTCCCGCTATTTTGCCCCAAGTGCAAAACAGAAACCTTAATCAATGTCGTAAAACTAAAAATGGTTGTAAGCAAACGAGCCAGACGGTAAACGCAGAGCCTGCTTCCCATTTACACGTGGGAGGCAGGCTCTTTTTATTTGATCGGTATTCCATTGTTGTCACGCATTGCAGATAAAACTGTTTGGCAAACAGAGAATAACGTTGCCGCTTCCTCTTTGCTACAACCGTCAATTAACGTGTGCAATTGGTAATGTTCCAGAGATTCCTTCGCCATTTCCGGATTAAAAATGTCCCTTGGATCAATACGCAAGATGCGAATCAAGGGATAAAGAACATCCATTGTTGTATTTGCATTATAAGTTTCGATATTCATAATCGTTCGTTCATCCGCATCAATCAATGCTGCGACCTTATTTTGGGATAGCCCCATCTTTTTCCGGGCCGCTCTTACTGTATCCCCCAAAGCCCGTGAATACTCAGACATATAATTCACCTCTGTAGTATTTTACATTACAGTAGATGATGATTGAATACAACAAATTACCGCTGAATACTGAAATTTATTACAGCTTTTGAGGAAAATCGTATGAGCTTATCCCGATTCGTTGAAACGAACCAGAATAAACCGAATTTTGTTTCCGTCTCGGGTATTGCCATGCAGTAAACCCTGAAATATATTTCCGCCCTGGCTGTCGTTCTCCTCCGCCTCATTTGAATCTCAAAACAGATCAAATGAAGCGGAGGAAAAACAATGTTTGATAACAAGAGCGACTACGCTCTGAACAAGAAAGATCAAGACAGCATCGTGTACTGCGGTAGCGATGGCTATGTAGCTCACATCACCAGAGCAGACTTTTCTTCTGAGGAGGAATTCCTGTTCTGGAAGTCCTGGTCGGATGCCGATTACAAGGAGACTGACTATGCCGATTCCTACTTTCATCGGCATACTGTTGGACTGGACACCGTCGGGGACAACGCCGGTAACATCCCTTCCCCAGGGGAAATGCTGCTTTACAAGGCGGAGCGCGAAGAACAGGTGCAGGAAGCAATGAAACTGGTTCGGGTGATAGCAGAATCCCTCACAGAAGTGCAGTTCCGAAGATTATGGCTCCACCATGTTCGCCGGGTAAATGTACGCTCTATCGCAAAAGCCGAAGGTGTCGCCCACCCCAGCGTCGTGGCAAGTATTACATCTGCCCAAAAGAAAATTTTCAAAATTGTGCAGAAACACACTACCAAAAAGGGTTAGAGAATGACGATAGGTGAAGGGCGTTTTCACTGACCTTCCTGAACCTTGAAAGCTGAATAGACAATGGTACA
>ENA-ORCP01002473-ORCP01002473.1-human-gut-metagenome-genome-assembly--contig:-NODE-2473-length-14777-cov-9.959932_pt1 | contig 14777 bp, 14 predicted proteins | sample MGYA00242990_ERZ507991 | MGnify/ENA primary metagenome ERZ507991 (study PRJEB26167, sample SAMN06115496) | human gut metagenome | host: Homo sapiens | place: China:Henan | collected 2015-05-07... | reverse complement strand
AGAGGCATTGGCTGCCGAACAGGAGGTTTTGCTAAATAAAGAGGTGGAAGAGATACAAATAGAGGAAAATTATATTGTCTGATCCTGTGCCAGCACCTCGATGATTCCCCGGACTGCCAGCGGAAACAGGCTACGAACCAGATCTTCCCGCTTCTCACGGGTCAAATCCGGATTTTCAAGCTCTGCCGGAAGCTGCGGTGTCGCAGCCAGTATCTCAGCCGCATGCTGCAGATCATCGACAGAAATCTTCTGCCTCTTTATTTCTTGTAAATAGACATCAAGTTTCTTCATTCTCCGTCGTACCCGCTTTCTTCAAAAACTCATCATAAAGAGCGCTGTCATCCGACTTCTTGTTCATCGAACCAGCCGCCGCGTCCAGAACCAGCGACAAAATTTCATGCTTCGCCTGTTCGAGCATCTTATCCTTCTCCCGGCGTGCATCCTCGCCCGCCTTACGGATGACCTTATCTGCCTCTTTCTGGGCGTTTTCAATCAGCTGGCGTCCTTCCTCACGTGCACTCGCACGCGCCGCATCCAGCACCTTGTTTTTCTCTGCTTCTATTTCATCCTGGCAGGCTGCGTATTTCTCTTTCTCCGCCTGCGCTTCTTCCTGCATCTTTTTCGCCTCATCATACTTTTCCTGAATGGCTGCATTCCGTTTATCGATCACTTTGTTGATAAAAGGATTATAAAGATGTTTGGTTTGTTTGGTATCGGGGACGGGTAAATAACTGAAAACACTGGGTATCAGAATCAGACAGATAAAAAATACGGTAGAGATACTGATAAAAGCGATGAGACCGAAGTCTACAAGAATTTGGCTCGAAGTGATGATGAAAGTAGCAAATCCCGCAGCTGTCGTCAGGTTGGAAAGTAAGGATGCATTTCCGACTTTTTGGATCATTCGCTGCAAAGCTTTGATTTTGTTGCCGTGCCTCACATATTCGGCATGATATTTATTGACCATGTAGACACAGTTGGGAATACCGATTACAATGAGCAAAGGTGGTAACATGGCAGTCAATAAGGTAATCTTAATGCCCATCATAGCCATAAAACCGATGGCCCAGATTACGTTGATCCCGATGATCCCGACACAGAAGCCTACAATCCGGAAAGACCTGAAAAACAGATAGAGAATAATAGCTGTGATCAAAAGCGATAGGGCAATGAACATATACATTTCGCCTTTGATATTTTCGGCATTGATTACCCGGATATAAGGCATCCCGGAATAATGCATTTTCAGGTGATATTTTTCAGTAAAACGTTTGGTGATTTCCAGTACATCCTGTACTAGTTTTACCCGTGCCGGAGAATTCATTACCTCGGCGGATACGGTGATCATCATATTGTAGGTATGCTTGTCGCGGTTGATAAGCATACCGTCATAAAAAGGGAGATGTTCGGCCACATAAGCCAGACTGTCGAGCTCTGCCTGTGTTTCGATGTGAGAAGGAAAAATAGGAAGAACTTCGAATTTTTTGAGATCGGTATTTTTCTGTAAATTAAATGTATGTGTGATAGACATCAAGGCATTGACTCCCTGAAGGGCTTTGATATCATTGCCCATCTGAATCCAGTCGTTGGTCTTGTTCAGTTGATAGAAACCGGAATCCTGAATGGCAAAAACCATAACATTCCCCTCTTGCCCGAAAGTTTCTCTGAAACGGGTATAGTCAAGATAGGCACTGTCTGTTTTGGGGAGCAAATCTGCACTTTCATAGGACATTTGAATTTTTCTGGCTTGAAATCCCATGAAAATGGTTCCGAGTAATACTCCGGCTATAAAAGCAATCCGATTTCGAAGAATAATCCCTGCAATCTTAGTCCACATAGTGAAATTTAAATGAAATCTTCAATAGGTATATATTTATTACGAATGCCGAAAAGTCAATTCTTACCACAATACTGAGATTCCGCCATAAATCATTAACGGACAAATTTAACAAGAATATGCATAAATTCTCTGCTCCTGTTCTGTTCCTGTTTTGTTACAATCTTCTTTCCTATAACATACAGTTTATCACATTTTTTCTGAGCAATATCATATAATTTACAACATTTTTTCCAATCAAAAAGGAACATTCCTCCGAATTGTTCCTTTTACAGTCTTATGATTCTTTCCAATGCAGCCGGTGCAGCTCTCCATCCCTTTGCATGCTCTCGAATCCCTGCTGTCTGAGTGCCTCATATAATACGATCGCTACAGAGTTGGACAGATTCAGGGAACGGATCTCGGGAAGCATAGGGATACGGATGCAGGTCTCTTCATGCTCTACCAGGATCTCTTCCGGGATTCCGGCGCTCTCCTTGCCGAACATGATATAGTCGTCCGGTCCAAATTTCACATCGGTGTAGGTCTGGTGTGCTTTTGTGGTTGCCATCCAGATCTTCGCTCCGGGATGCAATTCCCTAAACTCCTGAAAATTCATATATCTGGTGACATCCAGATGCTGCCAGTAGTCCATACCGGCTCTCTTGATCTCTTTTTCATTTAAACGGAAGCCTAACGGCTCGATCAGATGCAGGCTGGTGCCGGTAGCCACACAGGTTCTTCCGATATTTCCGGTGTTTGCCGGGATCTCCGGCTGGTGTAATATAATATGCATAATTCTCCTTTTCGTTCTATTGCTCAATTAATATATTACTTTATTACCTTTTTCCTTATCTAACTGATACAGGACTTTATCTATCTGAGAAAATGCAATTTCCGGGCACTTCTCCTGTTGATACTCCCAACAATCTTTTATATACTTGAGATAGAGCTCTGTCAGCATGGGGATCTTCGTCATCGTTTTGGGATAATCCATAGCATAAAGCTCCCGATACGCCCTCTGATCAATAATGGGGAATATCTCCGGGTAATAAAAATGCAATACCGTACTTGCCATCGGGAGCTGCATTCCCTTCGTTTGCAGTAATTTTTCTACAACCTTCGCTGTCTTTTCATCCGTCAGTATCTGTAACGGGGTTTTGATCTCCTTTAGTAAAAAGATGGCATCTATCAATTCCTCTGTCACCTGCGGTCTGCGATTCATCTTCCACAGGACGATCTCGTTGATAATATCCCTATTTTCCCGATAATCACGGGCTTCTACTGCCGATATGCGGTTCCGGATATCTGTTCCGTCATCATATGTAAAACGGCTAAGTACTTCCTGATAATCCATAGTTCACCTCAATTTATCTGTCTTCTTTTATATCAATCACAAGCTCACGAATTCGTACTATCGCACTTTATATCCTGCTTTGCAGGATATTCGTCCGCTAATGAGCCCAGAAGCTGACTCAGGGACCAGGTATGCAATTAAGACTTGAGTCATTCCTGATTCCGCGGAAAATATAATTTTTAATCCTTATATTCCAGTCCAAAATAATCCATGTATACCTTAAATCTATCCTGAGCAGTCAGACAGGTATCCATAAGATATCCCTGTTCGTTCTTCCATTCCTTCAGACCCCGATAGTAGAATTCCTTTATATCATCCTCTATAATAAAAGGGGTAATTCCATTACGGAGACACTCCTTAAACATAATTAATCTTCCAACACGACCATTTCCATCCTGAAAAGGATGTATCTTCTCAAATTCATAATGAAATTGTATTATTTCCTTCAACGTCTTTTGTTTTGAAAGATTATATCTACTTAACAAATTCCGCATTTCTCCGGGTACATCGGCGGGCTTTGCGGTTGCGCTTCCTCCGACATCATTTTCAAAACGTTTATACTCACCAACAGCAAACCACGTTTTTCTACTATCTGACGTTCCTGATTTCAAAATATAATGTAACTGTTTAATAAATGCCTCACTCAGATTATAGTTTGCCAACTCTATTATTTGATCAATGCATCGGAAATGATTAGCTGTTTCAACAATATCATCCACATTCACAACTTCATCCTGAATTCCAATGGTATTCGTTTCAAAAATATATCTGGTTTGATCATGGGTCAAACGACTGCCTTCCATATGATTCGAATTATATGTCAGTTCGATCTGAACCTTATGGTAGATTCCTCCCGGTATTCCTGCTTCCTTTTCCATTTTTAATCTGGTCAAAAGATCATTTGCTATTTTTTCCGCTCGTTTCTTTCTGACCGGCTTTACGGCATCCTCCGGAATCCTCCAAGTTTTCCCATCAAGAATTACACCCGGAATTTTTCCATGGGCGCAATAATTTCTTACACTTCTTTCTGATAAATTCCATTTTGCAGCTATTTCATTTACATTTACATATTTCATACACAACCTCCGTAAAACGGCTCACCGGAAATATTATATCATTATCGGCAATATATCTCAAATTTTTTGCTTTTAAATTTCATTTGTATTTTGCCGATAAGAGTCGCTTAATTCTTTCTGTGCTTCCTCTACGTAAATGCGTGCATTTTCCAGATTCCAGCGGATCTCTTCTTCGGTAACAGCACGTTTTACTTTCCCGGGATTGCCAACGACCAGGGAATTATCCGGGATCTCCACATTCTGCGTCACCAGCGCTCCTGCACCGATGATGCAGTTTTTCCCGATCTTACAGCCATTCATCAGAATGGCTCCCATACCGATCATGGTATTGTCGCCGATCTTACAGCCGTGGACGATCGCACCGTGTCCAATGGTCACATGATCTCCAATCTCCACCGGATATCCACTGCCCAGATGCACTACCGCATTGTCCTGAATATTGCTCTCTTTGCCGATGACAATGGAATCCCTGTCGCCCCGGACCACCGCATTGTACCAGATTCCGCTGTTTTCTCCGATCGTCACATCTCCCTGCACCACCGCACCGGGAGCTATAAATGCTGTATCATGGATCTGCATATATATTTTCTCCTCTGTTCTATCTATATTTATTATGCTACTCTTCCTTACAAAGTGCAGTTTACCACATTTTTCCTAACCATATAAACCTTATATTTTACTTTTTTTCCGACCAAAAAGGAGACACTATAAAATGTCCCCTTTTGTTACAATCTTTACAGACAGTCTCCTGTCTGGCATTGTATCTCATATTCTATTCTGCTCATTCGCAGTAAAATGAGTCCCTGTATCCCGGCGCTGTAATATTTGATTCCATGCTCTGCAGCATACTCTGCCAAAAGTGCATTTCCAATATCCTCCGCATCCGTGATAATGGCATTCGGCTGTACTGTTTGCAGCCACTTTTGTCCATTTGAGGTATAGGTGCCGTGATGATTCGATTTCATTACATCTGCTTTCAGAAGATCACCATATTGCTCTGCCAGTTTTTCTTCCATCTCTATATACAAGTCTCCACCGGTGAGATATTTTGATCTTCCATAGACAAATTTCATCAAAATAGATACATTGTTCACGCTCTCATCATTTCCGACACATTTCTCCAGATCCTCAGTCGTCGGATGATATGCGGTTATACGTACATCCCCTACCGTCCACTGATATCCCGCCAGGACATTTTCATAAACATGTGTCCCTTTCTGCTTAAGATATTCCTCAAATAAGGGCTCCTGCTTACTGGATGCTATATAGGAGCTTCGATAACAGGCATCAATCCCTCCTCCATGCTCATACAGATATTGTGCCACAGCCAGGGCTCCTCCTGCATGATCATCATGCGCATGAGACAATACAAAATAATCCAGATGATGCAGTCCCAGATCATCCAACAATGAAATAATATGCGCACTGCAGGCAATGTAACCGGCATCTATCATCATTGTTTTGCCATTCGGGAATACCACAAGCGTACAATCTCCGCATTTTGCCCGGATTCCCGCCTCTGTCAGATCCGGTGTGAGAAAATACAGATTACCGTCTCCGCCGTAAGACAACGCTTTTTTTACACAATAAACCATCTCTTCATAGTGATCTGCAACCGAATTATCATTAGTCTTTTGGTATCCTGCAGGTTCTTCCTTCAGGCATCTTCGTTCCGCTGCCAGAAGATATTGATTATCGGATGCGGTTCCACTGATCAGAATTTTCTCCCACTGTGCCTCCGTTCCATGATAAATAACCGTATGAAGAGCCTCATCTTTCGCAAACGCTCTCATATCAATATTTTTCAGGCTGACAGGCAATTCCACCTTCTCCAGTGCCGAACAATTATGAAACGCCTTCGCACAGATAATGCATATTCCTTCCGGCAATTTTACATCCCTTAATGCGGTACATCCGCGGAAGCTATACACCCCGAGATAGACAAGCGTCTCCGGCAGTTCTACTTCCTTCAGTGAAGTACAATTCTGAAAAGCACAATCTCCCACGCTCTCCATTCCCACACAAATTCTAACCCGGCGGATTTCATCTCTGATTTCTTCCCATGGTCTCTCTTGATGTTCCGCCCAGTTCTGCATCTTTCCGGTCCCTGTAATCGTCAGGCATCCTGTTTCCTGCGTGAAACTCCATTCTACATTATTCAATTTTTCATTCATATTCTTCCTCGTATCCGAAGCGTTACAGCTTCAGTTTCCATACAAACTTGTTTCTCTCCAAAGGATAAATACTTTCCGATATTTCAATAATCTGTCCCTCTTCATTCCTGGTAACAGAAGAAATCAGCATCGCAAGAGCATTTTCCTTCATTCCCATCAGATGACTCTCTCTGCTCTCCAGCGGACGGGCCGTCATTTCTTTTTCCAGGCTGAATCGATTCTTGGAATGATCATTGAGCGCCTTCGTCAGAGATGCCTTCGTAAAATCATAGTCAAACAAAAATGCATCACTCTCCGGCATATAGGACGTTGTCAATACAATCGGTCCTTTGTCAAAAGAATCCTTTACGTATCTGAGACGGCTCAGTTTAATGACTCTGCTGTCACCGTTTTCGAACTTTTTCGCCAGTTCCTCCGTCATCTCCATATAACGGAATTCCAGCACTTCCGTCTCTACCTCAATGCCCCGGCGAAACATTTCATTAAAAAAGCTCTCAATAAATACCGTCGTATCCTCCAATACGCGTGGTGCTGTAACAAAGGTACCTTTTCTCTTAACTCTTTTCAGATGTCCATCCTGCACCATCCGCAGCATTGCCGTACGCACTGTGGAACGACTGACACCAAATTGTTCACAAAGCTCCACTTCTTTCGGAATTTTATAACCGATCGGCCATTCTCCCGTATGAATTTTGTTCATGATATATTCTTCAATCTCTGAATATCTGGCTGCCATATTTCCCCCTATTAACACTTTCCTTTTCGTTTTCTGTGTTTTTGTTATCCAATCTCATTATGATATTACATATTACTAACAGTATAGCGAATTTGGGAATTTAATGTCAATAATCGAGCGTACTAATATGTACGAATTTCAAAAATTCTTGCAAAATGGATACCGTAAGCACGGTGAACCGTCACCTTTATGGTATCACAAATTACATTTCCCAGCGGAATTCTGTTCAATCGCTGATAATTGTCATGTATTTCCTTGCAAAATACTTCTTTTCCTTCTCTGAAAGCACGCACATCATAATCCCGTACAAGTTCATCCGGCAGTCCTTTTACCTGTCGGTTCCGTACATTTCTTGTAAGAGATGGCATGATCTCTTTTGTCAGGTTCGTATCAAATGTCAGCTGAATCTGATGTAGCACCAGTTTCCCGTCATAGGTAAGCGTTATTTCGGCACCCTGTTCTCCTATCGGTGCCTCCCAGCAGTTACTTTCTTCCTGCTCCTGTCTGGCAATTCCGTTCAATACTTTCCATGGTTCATTTCCATGTGTATATCCGGATGCAGCTACCTTAGCTGACTTTGCATAATCGGCCGGATCCCGGTTACGGACTCCCGGAATATAACAGTCATCCCGCAAAAGCTCCTGTTGTAGTTCTTCCATATGTTCCCCGATCTGTCTGGGGGTACAGCCATATCTGACAGCCATTGCTGCTGCCGTGCCTACCGCCTGTCCTCCCACAGCGCAGGTTCCCATAACTCTCGTTGATCCAAATGCCATTTTTGTAGTACTGATATCACGTCCCGCCAGCATTACATTTTCCAGATCCTTTGCATAATAGCATCTCCATGGTATTGTATAACAACCGTTGAAATTCAGGATCTGTGAAGGAATCTTATCCGTATCCAGAAGTCCCCTGCGCACATGCTGATCCATCTGCCAGCCACCATAAGCTACTGCGTCCGGGAATATCCTGTTGGCTAGTACATCCTTTTCATTCAACAGATAGTCTCCTTCGATTCTTCTGCTTTCACGATATCCCGGCACGAATCCAACCCAATCCAGCTCCAAATTTTCCACACCGTGGTTTCCCACATTTTTCAGATGATCCCATACGCCGTACACACATTTCAGCAATTCATCACGGATTTTCTCACCGTCACGGATAATATCTTCATCCTCACCACCCAGTTCAATCCACCAATATCCGGAGTCCACATTGGAAAAGTGTGGCAGTCTCCCGCTTCCTTCTTCGAATTTGGTCAGCTTACCGCCTTCCATATGGGAGGCAATACTGTTCGCATGTTCCCGGTATTTCAAATCTTCCTCCGTGTAATGGTTTGCCCATTCCGGACACACAAATTTCACCGGCTCTCCACGGTCCACAGCGGAAAACAACAAAGTGTTTCCCATCGTATCGCTGTTCGGTTCTTCCGGAGCATCGGGTTCCTTAAATTCGTCTCTTCCTTCACTGCCCATACGCCCCGTCGCACCGCACATGGTAGCTAAGGTACCGTGCCCTGTGGCATCGACAAAGATGTCTCCGTAGATGGTATACTCGGTTTCCGTACTGTTCTGATGACAGACTACGGCCTTTATTTTTTTCCCTTCCAGGATCACGTCATCCATATTCGTATTCAGAAAGGATTCCAGATTTTCCTGAAAATGCACTTTTTCCCAGATGACGGAATCAAATACCGGAAAAGATGCATAGGGATTTCTGCGTTTGTTTGCCAGCAGAATCTCCAGCAGGATTCCTGTCTCTCCAAGATTTTTTTTGGCACCGTGGGAGTTGGCTCCCACAATGTGCATACGGATCTCCGAGCTGGCGTTGCCACCAAACATAGAGCGATTCTGTATGATGGCTGTTCTGGCTCCTTTTCTGGCAGCTGCTATTGCCGCACAGACACCGGCCAGGCCGCCTCCCACTACTACAACTTCATATTTTCTGGTTTCACTGTGAATTGACATATTGTTCTCTTTATTTTCTCCCTTATAGCAATATAGCAGGCACAGAGTCTTCTCCTGTCCTGCCACACTGCATCTGCCATTTTCAATTTATTATCCCTTAACCGCACCTACGGACAAGCCTTTCAGGAAGAACTTCTGTCCGAACAGGAATACGATAAATACCGGTACAACCGCCATACAGCAGGCCGCCATGGTCAGGTTATACTGTGTTACCTCTGTACCGACAAACTGGTTCAAAGCCAGAGGAATCGTCCATTTCTTCCAGTTGGAGATAAATACCAGAGGATCCAGGTAGCTGTTCCATGCATCCAGGAACTGTACTGTCGCCGTCGCCGCTATCGTCGGCTTGACAAGTGGCAGCATAACCTGTGCAAAGGCTCTGTATTCACCGGCTCCATCAATTCTGGCAGCTTCCCGCAGTTCATCCGGAGTACTTAAGAAGGACTGCCTGAGCATAAAGGTGGAAGATACCGCTATAATTTTCGGTACGATCAGCGACAAATGGGTATTCATCCATCCCAACTGCATAAACATTATGAATCTGGGAATCAGTGTCAGCTGTGAAGGCACCATCATCTGCGCCAGATATACAATGAACAATACATTGGAGCCCTTGAACTTCAACTTGGCAAAGGCATATCCGGCAAGTGTTGCGGAAGTAATTGCCACTACCGTACTGATTACAGCTACCTTGATAGAGTTAAAATAGGCCAGACCGAAATGATAATTTGTGGAGCTGGTCGTTCCTATGCTTAATACTCTCTTATAGTTATCCGGGTAAAAATACTTCGGGATCCACTCAATAGGGATCTTCATAACATCCGCTTCTGTCTTGAAAGATGCTGAGATCATCCAGACAAAAGGAACAATCATAACCAATGTAACCAGAATAATTACAATGGTAATCAATACTCTGGCTACCTTTTTGGAAACAGGTACATTCTTCCTCATCTTAATCCCTAGCCTTTCTCTTCTTTATTGTTATGTACCCACTGGATAATGGTCACAATAAGCAGCATCACAAACAGAATTACGGCAATTGCCGAAGCATAACCCATCTTATAATACTTAAATGCTGATGTATAAATATAATAAACCAGTGTGTAGGTAGAGCTTCCGGGACCACCGCCTGTCATAACGTTCGTATATCCAAATACTTTAAAGCTGGATATAATACCTGTAATTGTCAGGAAAAAGGTCGTGGGCTTCAACAGCGGAACCGTTAATTTGAAAAATTTCTGAATAGAATTCGCTCCGTCAATCTCAGCAGCCTCATACAAATCTCTCGGAAGTCCGGTGATTGCGGCGCTGTACATAAATACGCGGTATCCCAGGCTTGCCCAGATTACGACCAGCATGATCGCGGGAAGTGCCCATTCATAGCTTGCCAGGAATCGGGGAGGATCCTGCCATCCGAGAGCCCTCATCAATTGTGTAAAGGGTCCGTATTTAGAATACAACGCCATCCATACAACGGAAATTGCCACAATATTACAGATATGCGGCATATACATAGCGACACGTACCACACCCGCTATTTTCTTATGACAAAATTCATCAATCAGTACCGCCATTATAATTGCCAGGAAAAGTCCGATGGGCACGGTTACGACGGTGAAGATCAATGTATTTTTCAAAGATGCAAGGAACCATTCATCCTTCCACAGATTGATAAAGTTTGTCAGTCCGATGAAATTCCAGTTGCCGAGTCCTTGAGAGAAATTCCAGTCAGTCAGGCTTACATATAAAGAAATTATCAGCGGAATCAGACTGAAACATATTACACCTATCAGACTCGGTGCCAAAAAGGAATATGCAACCAGGTTCTGATGCAATATTTTTCGTCTTTCTCCTTTAGTCTTCTTTTTCTTGCTCTTCATTTGCTTTATCCCTCTTTTGTTCGTTTCAGAGCAGGGGACGGTTCGCCTGTGAAAACGACCGCCCCTTCCCACTGCTGTTTTTATTTTTTTACTTCTGACTGCTTAATTCGGTCTGGATCAGTTCGTTACCTCTCTTCTCCATGTTCTGAACGGTCTGATCTACAGACTGTTTTCCATAGCACATAGCATCAAACTCTTCGAACCAGGCAGAACTGATTTCAGAGGAAGCATGTCCTTTAATAGCGGCAACACCCTGCGTAGTATCGAGAGACAGATAGTTCTCCATGGAATCCATATCAATGGAGCCCTGTGCCTTCTCCTTCAGCACGCTCAATACTTCATCCTTATTAACACCATTCCACAAAGGGATTCTTCCGCCCTGTACCAGAGGGGACATGCCACCCTTTAAATACCACATTGCAAACTCAAAGCTTGCTTCCGGATACTTTGTATTTGCTGAAATGCTCAGCAGGTCTCCTGCACCGGTAGTACCAATCTGCTTACGATAAAATTCGGTGTTGTATTTCTCATCATCGGGAACGGGTGCTGGTACCAGTGCAGTCATGAAATCATGAGGATAATTCTCCTGATCCATACACAGTCTCATCTGTGCTACACCAAGCATGATGGCACATTTACCCTGAAGGAACGTATTGGCAACGCTGATATCCTCGGAGAATTCATCTTCGATGGGAATCGCATAACCCTTATCCAGCGTCTCTTTTACAAGGTTAAGACCTGCACGATATACATCATTATCGAAGTTTACCTCTGTACCTTCTTCATTCTTGTAAATCTGATTTGCACCCAGTACACCGTCTAATGCATACAGAATACTCTTACCGCTCTGCTTACGTGCCCAGCATACTCCGTATACCTTATCCTGGCCCTCGCCATGTGTCAGCTTCTCGGCATCCGTAAGGAATTCGGAATAGGTCCATCCATCATAAGGAATATCCAGTCCTGCTTCCTTAAACATATCTTCATTGATCAGAATCCATCTTGAGTTCTCGTATTTGGTAGGGAATCCATATACGGCACCATCATCGTAGTGATACTCTGCCATATTTGCCACACCCAGCTCATCATCCAGATTGAATCCGATATCATTGAGCATACCGGACATATCCAGCAGCAGGTTGGAGTCTACACGCTTGTCCATTTTGGTACGTCCGCCATAGCCAATGAACAGATCGACATCACCACCGCCCATTAAGTAGGTCTCCAACTGAAGGTTACCGTTATCATCATTTACATATCTTACATATTCTACCTGAAGTCCTTTGTCTTTGTACTCCTCATTGAAGTTGGCACACAGATCATCATATCCGTACTCCGGCTGAACACCACCCCAGAAATGAAGCGTGATCGTCTTTCCGTCTTCCGTGCCATACCATTCCTTCTCGGATTCTGTGGTTTCTGCTGCTGCGGTTCCTGCGGCTGCTGTAGTACCTTTTGCTTCTGTAGATGCATTTGTGTCTGTATCTGCTTGTCCACATCCTGCCAGACAGGTACCTAACATTGCCATTGTCAATGCAAGCGCAATTTTCCTCTTCATAATTGTAATCCTCCTACATTTTAGTTTTCTATGGTTAGCCTGAGTTTTTCTCAGGAATACACCCTTACTTCATAAATATGTACGTCTTTTTCCCCATTGGTGGTATGAATCGTAATGGTTACTTTATCACATTCCGTAGGCTCAAAGGTTACAACATTCTGTCTCTGGTCATTTTCTGTCACTTTCTGTTCTGCCATCTTCTGTTCTCCCCGCCAGAGTGTCACAGTGTAATCTTTTACCAATTCGGGAGGTACTCCTATCCTCTGCTGGAGCTGACGTTTCTTCGATAAAGTAATCTTGATCGGATAATTAAAGTTGGAATCAAACGTCAGTCTGACCTGGGATACTTTTTTCACCGAGGCAAGCTTTAAGGTTAACGTCTCTCCTTCCGGGCTTATGCCATCGGAGCTCCACATATTTCGAATTCCGTTTTCATCTCTGGACACTCCGTTGATCACTTTCTCCGGAGCGAACCCTTCTCTGGCAGAGGTTGCACTGATCTGCGCGGTTCTCGCCAGATCCTGCGGATCGGTGTTTCGAAAACCCGGAATATAACAGTCATCCTTCAGCAGAAGCTGTTGCAATTCCTCCATGTGCTCCGGCATATCTTTCGGCCCGCAGTGATATTTGATGCAAAGTGCCGCTGCGGTTCCCGCTGCCTGTCCTCCTATGGCACAGGTTCCCATAACTCTTGTGGATCCCATTGCCATTTTGGTAGCACTGATATTTCGTCCCGCCATCATCATATTGGGAATATTTCTGGAGCAATATGACCGGTACGGAATCGTATAGGCTCCGTCAAAGCTGACAACTCTGGAAGGAAGTTCATCAAAATCATATAGACCTCCGGGAGTATGGATATCCATCGCCCAGCCGCCGTATGCTACAGCATCCTCGAATACCCTGTTGGATAAGACATCATTTTCATTTAATATATAATCTCCTACCAGACGCCTGCTCTCTCTGACACCGGGCAGCATACCGACCCATTCCAGATCATAGTTCTCGGCTCCATGGTCACCACCGTTTTTCAGATGATCCCATACCCCATAGATACAAGACACCAACTCATCACGGATTTCTTCATACTCATCTATGATATCTTCTGTCTTGCCGGGAAGCTCGATCCACCAGTATCCATAGTCCACAGAGGAGGTACTGTAGGAGGTCATACGTAAGTATGCCTTATCCACATCTCCCTTTGTCTTAGCTTCGTGCACGGCAGAGTGTGTTCTGTATTTGAGTTCCTCTTCCGTAAAATGTCTGGCGATCTTCGGTCGTTTAAAATTCACCGAATGTCCTCTGTCCACCGCCTTGAATAACAGCGTATTTCCCATACGGTCATTGTTGGCCTGTTCCGGCGCATCCGGTTCATTGAATTCTGCCCTTCCCTCGCTGCCGGTACGATATTCCGCTCCTGCATAATATCCCAGGGTCGCATTGCCGGTACAGTCAATAAATATGTTCCCTCTGAGCTGCCAATGTGTCTCTGTCGTGAGCTGGTATGCGTCGATTTCACGGATCTCATTGCCTTCCATCCGGCAATCCTCCATCGCGGTACTCAGATACACTGTCAGATGTGGCTGACTCTTCACTGCGGTAAATAATACCATATCCCAGATCGAATAATTAAAATAATCATTTCTGCTCTTGTTGTCAAGCATGATTTCATGGAGAATTCCGCTCTCTTCAAGCTCCGGTTTCGCAAGATTCTCGGATGCTCCGCAGATATGCATTCGGATTTCACTGGATGCATTTCCTCCCAGTACATGTCTGTCATGCACCAACGCTGTCCTGGCTCCGTGTCTTGCAGATGCAAGTGCCGCACAGATGCCAGCCATTCCACCACCGATTACTACAACATCATATTCAGCTTTTTTAACTTTTCTGTTCTCTGACATTTCGTTCACCTTTTATGTTGTAACTTATGTCTATATAATATGCTTATGCGTGCAATATGTCAATACATATTTTAAAATTTATGCTATAAATGTCTGTAATATTTAGTGACATAATAGGAAAATTGCCTTTTTTCTGCATTAAAACCATACAAATATACTTCAAATTATACTTCTTCCAGATAATGAACACCCTCTATCTGACTCACTTCTGACAAAACCTCTGCATGATTTCTTCTTTTCTTCAGATCCAGCATCATTATAAGGACAATATCCGATCCTTTTAAGGTCTTATCCCTCTTTTTCTCCACGGAT
>ENA-ORCP01002469-ORCP01002469.1-human-gut-metagenome-genome-assembly--contig:-NODE-2469-length-14798-cov-4.221928_pt1 | contig 14798 bp, 16 predicted proteins | sample MGYA00242990_ERZ507991 | MGnify/ENA primary metagenome ERZ507991 (study PRJEB26167, sample SAMN06115496) | human gut metagenome | host: Homo sapiens | place: China:Henan | collected 2015-05-07... | reverse complement strand
GCCCGATGCTGCCGAACGTTTGATAGAGACTGCTGAGGCGTTGAAAAATACGGCGACAAAACTTCATACATCCTCGGTCTTGAGGCTTCAAACAATCTCAATGACGAGGCATCAGCTCTCCGTTTCGCAAAAGAAGGAAACAAACTTTATGGTGCCAACGACATCAGCTTCCTCGCTACCATTGTGAACACTTCGCTTAAAGCTGAGAACTATCCTGCCTGCTACGAGGCTATCAACGAATCAATGGCCAATGCCGCCAACGATTCCATCAAGAGCTCTCTCTACAACGTTACAGCTATCATCAACGAACGCGAGGGCAAAATTGAAGAAGCAAAGAATAATCTTAAGGAGTCTATAGCTCTTGATCCCAAGAATGCGAAGAGCTATTTCGATATGGGTCGCCTCCTTCAGAATGAAGTTGCTGCTAAAGAGGATAATGCCGATGACGCTACACGCATGAATGTGCTTGTGCCTCAGCTTAAAGATGCCATCAAGTATTATGAAAAATCATATGATCTTGATGACTCCCAGACTGAACTCCCGGGACACATCTATCGTCTTTATTACACTCTCGACCAGAATTACCATCTTGGCGATGAATATGCCCAGAAAGCAAAATACTGGGAACAGCTCCGCTGATTAAGGCCTACATTCGGTTTTAATCATAAATAATACGAAAGGCGCCTCTTAGGGAGCGCCTTTTGTTGTGTGTTAAACAGCGCGAGTTGTGGCCTTTTTGGCGTCAAAACGGACAATTTTCACAAATTATTAGTACTTTTGTGCGCAATTTCTGTTATAAAGATACTGTCCTCTTCTCCCGTAGTTGTGAATCAATAAATATTCCAAAAGGACTATGTCAAAAAGATTGTTGCTATCAATTGCTCTTTCAGGCTGTTGCCTCGGATGCTTTTCGCAAGCTAAGCTTGTTAAGGATGCCGAGCATATTCTCGCTACGGCGAAACCTGACTATCAGGGCGCATTAAACACTATAAAGCCTGCACTTACCAATGATGAGACAAAGGATGATGTGCTCGCCTGGTTCTGCGCCGGGAAAGCTGCCATCGGGGTGTGGGATAAGATGTTCCTGTCGCTTCAGCTGGGCCAAGGGGTAAAAGATGAAGACAAGAAGAATGCGGCTCACATACTCATTGATGCCAATGCGTATCTCAGCACCGCTCTTCCGCTCGACAGTCTGCCCGACGCCAAAGGTAAGGTAAAGCCGCGTCACAGCAAGGAAATCAGGAAAATGCTTGCAAAGGCTTATAAGTCATACCGCAATGCCGGAATCTTCCTCTATGATCTGAAAGATTTCAACGGCGCTTTTGATGCCTGGGAGATATATGTCAGTATGCCCGAAAAGCTGAACGCCTCTCATAAAATATTGAAGAGCGATGATGCGTCGGGTGTTGGTCAGATTCTATATTATCAGGCAATTTGTGCGTTTTTGACAGAGAAGAACGATGTTGCAGTCAATAAGTTCCTCGCAGCCCGCTCCTCGGGTTTTTCCAATAAAGATTTATACAGATATGGAATGGAGGCGGCGCGCAGGGAAGGCAACGACTCCCTGATGCTTGATTTCGCAATGCTTGGACATCAGCTTTACAGACAACAGGACGTTACCTTTACGTTGCCAATTATAAATAACCGTCTGCAGGCCAAAAATTATGAGGAGTGCAGGGTATTAGCAGAAGATGCGCTTAAAGTCCAGAGCAATGACAATGTCAAGTGTCAGCTGTATGATGTCATAGGTACAGTCTGTGAGGAGGAAGGTGATGTTGAAGGTGCCATTACCAATTATCAAAAATCGGTAGTGTTCAATCCGAAGTATGCCAAAGGCTATTTCGATCTTGCCAGAGTTATATATAATGAAGCTTTAAGAATGGCCGAGGAGGGAAGCGATGATGATGGAATGCGTGCGGTTCCAGGATTTCAGAAAGCTGCCGATTACTTTGAGAAAGCCTATGAGCTCGATGACAGCCTGACGCAGATTCCTGAAACCCTTTACAGCCTCTATTACAGGCTTGGCGTAGGGTATGAGGACAAAGCCTCTTATTGGCAAAAAAAGCAGAAATGATAACACAGCGGTTCTGTGTAACGTTAAAAAAAGTTACTCGCGAATCATAATCCGGCTGACTGATGTTATGTAGATAAACACAATTTATAAAACATTACTCATCATGAAGTCATTAGTCGTTTTAGCTATTCTGTTCGCTATTTTTGGAGCAGGATTCCTTGTAGCAACAATTTTCACCAGCGGTAGCGCATTGGTTTATGCTTCAATAGGTGCCGGACTCGCACTCGCTGCATTCATCATTCTCTTTGTGGCCTATATCAATCGCGATACAAAATGACATTGGTTATTTCAGGCTGTCAGTCGGCCTAATTCTTAATGACTTAGTTGCCTGGCACGTGGCCTGTTTTACCTCCCAAATAACCGATTGAGCTTTGAGGCTGATGTCAAGTGACGCGGCGGTGGCTCAGTCGGTTTCCTATGCTTTGATATCACAAAAAAAAGTTGTAATTTTGCCTTTACAAGCAAAACAATCAACATGGCAGACACTAACCAACAATTTGATACAGCGCTGGCAATGTGCCGGGACATCTTTTCTAAGAAACTTAAGGATTACGGCGCATCATGGCGCATTATGCGTCCGTCATCAATAACTGACCAAATTTTCATTAAAGCCAAGCGTATAAGGACTCTTGAAACAAAGCATTGTTCAATGGTCGATGAAGGAATCATGCCGGAGCTGATTGCAATAGTCAATTATGGGTTGATAGGGCTCATACAGCTTGACCGCGGATATGTGGATGAAGTTGATGTTTCTGCCGATGAGGCGCTCGCTCTTTATGACCGCTTCGCCGATGAATCAAAACGGCTCATGCTTGCCAAAAATCATGACTACGATGAGGCTTGGCGGTGGATGCGCACTCCGAGCTACACTGATTTTATACTCACAAAAGTGCAGCGTGCAAAGCAGATTGAGGACAATGATGGGGCTACGATAGTTTCGGAAGGCATTGACTCAAACTATATGGACATGATTAATTATGCAATCTTCGGGATTATAAAGCTTTCAGAATGAATGCTCTTTCCGCAGACAGCAAGATTATAGGGTCGGTCTCAAAACGTGTGGCGGCTTTTGTGTGGGCGGTTCGTCTTACAGTTGGCGCCGTGTTTGTGATGTCGGGGTTGGTAAAGGCTATTGATTTATGGGGAACAGTTTTTAAGTTTGAGGAGTATTTCGCTGTCTGGGGATGGAACATGCCATTGTCTCTGACTGTTATGGGGGCAATGATGTTGTGTTCGGCCGAGTTCATTTTTGGCGCAATGCTTTTCCTGGGCAATTATAGGCGTACAGTCGTGTGGTTTCTGCTCCTCGTTATGGCTATAATGTTGCCGCTGACCTTATATATATGGTTGAAAGATCCTGTGTCAGATTGTGGCTGTTTTGGAGATTTCATCGTTATGGGCAATGGCGTCACCTTTTTGAAAAATCTCGTGATTACTGCTGCCCTCCTTTGGCTCGTGAAATTCAATAAAAGAGTAAAAGGCTTGTTTAATCCTTACAGTCAGTGGATTTGTGGGGTTGCCTGTTTGGTGTATGTTACGGTCATAGAGCTTTACGGCTTTAATATTCAACCTATGATTGATTTCAGGTCGTTTCCGATTGGGACTTCACTGCTTGAAAAACCGGATGATTCGGCCGATGATATTGAGTTCGTGTTTACTTATGAGAAGGACGGAGTGAGAAAAAGCTTCACTGTTGATTCTCTTCCGGATTCGACATGGACGTTTGTTGACCGTGAAACTTCAGGTAAAGAGTATGTGGAACCATCCCGTACAGAACTGTCGGTGTTCGATTCTGATGGAGAAAATGTCACAGCCGACATTATTTCCCCATCCGGCCCGGAGCTGCTTGTTGTTATCCCTCAGCATGAAAGAGCTGATTTGTTCTATACTTCTTACATCAATGATCTTAACGGCTTGATGAATGCAATGGGTGGCTCTCTTGTAGAGCTTACAGATCAAAGCGCTGATAGCCTGGGCGTGCTTAGAGATAATTCGTTTGCGGAGTTCCCGGTATATAGTGCAGAGCCAACTGTGCTTAAGGAACTGTCGAGAGGAATGGTCTCGATAGTAATGCTTGAAAACGGTGTAATCCAATGGAAGCGCAATCTTGGTTCGGTTGATGTGGAAAGCATCATAGATTCTCCAAATCCTACAGATGCGCTGAATGAGCTTAACGCCGACGGTTCGAAACTGCTTGGACGTCTCTCTTTGCTGCTTGCAGTATTCCTTATGGCGCTTGCAGTGGTCGACAAGCTGCTCACAGTTTTAATTGGTGGACGAAAAAAGCGTAATGTTGAAAATAATTCCTTACCTTTGCATAACCAAACTGCCCAAGGTCCCGTAGATAAGATTCCAACGGAAAAGTGAACATCTTTTAACAACTTTAATTATTATATTCAATGAGAAAAAACATTGTTGCAGGTAACTGGAAAATGAACACCACCCTGCCCGAAGGTATTGTTCTTGCAAAAGAAGTGAATGAAGCACTTAAGAATGTTGACGCAAAATGTGATGTTGTCATTTGCGTTCCTTTCACTCACCTTGCATCAATCAATGAAGTTATTGACAAGAAGAAACTTGGCCTCGGCGCTGAAAATTGCGCTGATCACCGTTCAGGCGCCTACACCGGCGAGATTTCCGCTCCTATGGTAGCCTCTACAGGTGCCAACTATGTGATTCTCGGTCATAGCGAACGCCGCCAGTATTATGGCGAAACTTCTGAAACTCTTAAGGAAAAAGTTGCCCTCGCTCTCGAAAACAATCTTACTCCCATTTTCTGCATTGGCGAAGTTCTCGAACAGCGCGAAAACGGCACTTATCTTGATGTAGTTAAGACTCAGATCGAAGATGCTCTCTTTAATCTTTCAGCTGAAGATTTTGGCAAGATTATCCTTGCTTACGAGCCGGTTTGGGCAATAGGTACCGGCAAAACCGCTACCGATGATCAGGCTGAAGAGATGCATGCTTTCATCCGCGAGGTCATTGAGAAGAAATATGGAAAGGAAGTTGCTGAAAACACTTCAATTCTTTACGGTGGCAGCTGCAAGCCCTCAAACGCAAAAGCTCTTTTTGCCAAACCTAATGTTGACGGCGGTCTCATCGGCGGCGCTTCGCTTGATGCAGAGTCGTTTATGGGTATAGTAACGGCTTTTGAATAAGACTTTGCGCTGACCCGTTCAGCAATTCTACACATTTTATTAGGCTGCAAAAATTAATTTTATTAATTTTGTAGCCTAATTGCTTTAATGTATATGCCTATGCCAAAATGCATCTTTAAAGTTGTTTTGTCAGTAATATTGTCAGCCGTCACAATGGTGAGCTTGGCGCAGAACAAAGGCTCCGAAAAGGAAGAGCCTGTGTGTATCGTTGATGAAATTATGGCTGACAGTATAAATGTTGTCGAGCTGCCGGAAGGCTTGCGGGAGTTGATTGACTACGATTCGGGTAGCGGCGATTCGGGCAAAGGGCCGGCTGTCAATCCAAGGCCGTTTACTGTCCAGGTTTATAGCGATAAATCGCGCAATGAGGCCAATGCGCGGGCAAGCAAGGTGCAGGCACGTTTCCCGCAATATCATGTGCGCAGGCATTATAGCAGTCCGTATTTCAGAGTTTATCTCGGTGCTTTTGAAACTTCGCGTGAAGCGCAGGTGCTCGTTAATGAAGTCAAGAGGGCTTTCCCCGCGTTTGCGAATGAAGTTCACTGGACAAAAACCAGCAGCGGAACCTCGCGTTCGCGAAATCGCTGATGTCTTTCAGCTCATGAGTGTGTTTGGAATCTGACCTACGGATATAGGAAAATTATTTCTGATTTATGACAGACCTTTCAGATGAAACTTTGCGGCAGATTGCCGGTCACTATCGTGAAATCCTCAAGCTTATAGGGGAGGACATGGATCGCGATGGACTTGTCAAGACTCCCGAACGTGCGGCAAAAGCGATTGCCTATTGTACGAGAGGTTACAGGCAAGACCTTGACAAAGTGATAAACGGTGCGATGTTTGATTCGGCCGGCGGTAATCTTGTAGTGGTCCGTGACATTGAGTTTTATTCTCTGTGCGAGCATCACATTCTCCCTTTTTTCGGTCATGTAACAGTTGGCTACCTGCCGGGCGCAAAAATTGTAGGTCTCAGTAAGATTGCCCGCATAGTCGACATGTATGCCCGACGGCTGCAGGTACAGGAGCGCTTGACCGATGAACTTGCAGGGGTTCTAACAAATGTGCTGGGCGCGCGCGGTGTAATTGTCAAGTGTGTAGCGCGGCATCTGTGTATGGCCATGCGCGGTGTCAGTAAAGAGGACAGTTCAACTGTGACAATGGCTGCCACGGGATTGCTTAAGACCGATGCCGATTTACGGGCCGAATTCTTCGCTTCAATCTGAGGAACGATTCCGGCCATTCATTTTTTAGGGCCCGGAACGAATGATTCAAATGAGTTGTCATCATAATAAACAATTATGTTGACAATTCTTTTTTTTGCATAAGGGTTGAATGAGATGCTTGTTTTTTCATTCTTGCTGGATTCAGCAATGGCGGCTGAAGCCATGTCAATAGCTGATGACGAAATCCCGCTCAATCCGTTGGTGGCTGAATCAGGGACAATATCGGTAGCCGAATCTGTGAAATCTTTTTCAAAATCAATCTGGGGAATCTGTGGCTCGGAATTAATCTCTTCATCGTTGGAATAACCGAAGAGGTCGTTTTCAGGCTTAGCTGTTTTGCTATGAATCATTTCTCCTTCTCCAAACATGAGCCAAAGAATAGAGAGGTCAGGATAGGCCTCATGAATTTTCCCAATCAGTTCATCGCTCACTTTCTTGTTACGGCCATTAAGCAACTGCGACAGGGTGGGACGGGGGATGCGGCAGTTGTCGGCAAACTGGGTGATTGCCACAGACTCATGGTTTATAAATTCCTTTAAACGTGTTACGATGTCCATTTTGTAAATTCACATGATTCATTTGATACTGCAAATGTAATCAAATAAAGTCAGATATGCAAACACCAAAAATTACATTTGCATTTTACAAATGCAAATAGAATTAATATAGGAGCAGGGTAGGGTGGTGGAGTTGACGGTTTGCCCTAAAATTCCGGTTAAAGCGAGTTGTAGTAAGATAAGGAGAAGTTGCTGAGTGATATTACGTTCTGAATACTATATTGGCATTGTGTAAGCTGTTTTGCGGAGGGAGACGGCGCGGCAAGGCTAAATCTTAATGTATCGCTTTAAAGATTTTGCGTAACACCGCTAAGATACACATGATTATACGTCATTGCAAATAGATGTTAATTGGTTTTGTGGTCTAAAATTCAGATATGCATCCGTAATTCGCGTTTGCAATGTCGATTTTTATCTCTAACCTGCGAGTTGTTTTTTCAGGTTGGATTCGCGAATAGGCGTCGCTTATGTGAATTTTGCGATTATAAACCGTGTTGCGGCGATTTGTGATGCATTTTCCGAATTGTAAATTGATCCGTAACCGGAAGGCAAATCTCCGGTTTTCGCAACTTGCTTATAATTAGCTCAATCTTATTTTCATAACAAACGAGAGGCGTATTTATATCTTTGACATAGTGTTTATTATACATTGTTAACTTCTCCCCTCCGTTTTAGGTGTCTTTAAAGACTTTTGTCTATAACATTATTTTAACAGCGTGTATACTGATTTTGCCCATGCTTGGACTTAACTTTGTGCTACAGTCTAATTCTTCAATACAATCAGTCATGAATTCTTCACTTGTCATCTCTCAGCATGTAATGAACACAATCCGGGCTCTTCCTAAGGAGGAGCGGGAAATAATCTCTAATGCCCTTGCACGGGAGTTTCTCCTTGGCGTGGATCCGGAAGGGGAGCTTTCCCCCTTCCAGGCCATGCTCTATTCGGTGATACGCTATTATGTTAAACGCGACAACATAGCATGAGTGCTGTTCCAGCGGTATGACTGCGCTTCCCTTGGTGTGTGATCACATGCGTAAGAGCATCAGCCGCGGGCCTGACGGTAAAGCGAGCGCATAGCCCCCCCCCGAAAGAAAAAACTAAGTTAATTAGTTGCACAACTAAAATATTTAGTTTATCTTTGTGTTGTTAAACTAAGTTTTTTAGTTTTGAAGACGTAACAACTTGTAAATTTGAATTATATGCAACTGCTTACTGAAAAAGAAGAATCGCTTATGCGTTGCTTTTGGGATGCTGGGCGCCCCTTAAGTGTGAGAGAGCTGCGCGAAATGCAGCCCGAACCACTTCCACATGTAAACACCGTAGCTACGTTTGTGAAACTCATGGAGAATAAGGGTTATCTTACTCATCAATCACTCGGAAACAGTTTCGTTTATTCCCCGGCAGTTTCGCCCGAACAATATGCTTCCGAGGCCTTGAAGCTAACTGTCGACCGCTATTTCGGAGGGTCGGTAAAGAATCTGTTGTCGCTTCTTGCTAAGGAAGGGCGACTGAGCGATGACGACATGTGGGAGCTTATGAATCAAATGCGCCAATTGCGGCGTCAGTAAAAAAGAAGCATCCGCGCTATAGGAAATTTGATTCCACAAGCGCGGATGCGGTTTATTTTACGGTTCCTAAGAACTGTTATATAGGCTTATTTTACGGCTGCAACTCCGGGGAGGATTTTGCCTTCGATAGCTTCAAGAAGTGCGCCACCGCCGGTTGATACGTAAGAAACCTGATCGGCAACGCCGAATTTGTTTACACATGCAACTGAGTCGCCGCCACCAACGAGTGAGAACGCTCCGTTGTCAGTTGCCTCAACGATTGCATCGGCAATAGCGCGAGAGCCAGCGGTGAAGTTGTCAAATTCAAACACGCCTGCAGGGCCGTTCCACAGGATGGTCTTGGCGGGAACGATTGCTTCTGCAAATGCCTTGCGTGATTCGGGGCCGGCATCAAGTCCTTCCCAACCGTCGGGAATATCCATAACGGAGCAAATCTGAGTTTTGGCATCGTTGCTGAAAGAATCGGCTGCAACACAGTCAGTGCCGAGAACGAGGTTCACTCCTTTTTCTTTGGCCTTCTTCATGATGTCAAGAGCGAGGTCGAGCTTGTCTGTCTCGCAGATAGAATCGCCCACTTTGCCGCCCATTGCTTTGGCAAATGTGTAGGTCATACCGCCGCAAAGGATAAGGTTGTCAACCTTGTCCATGAGGTTTTCGATAATACCGATTTTGGTAGAAACCTTTGAACCGCCCATAATGGCTGTGAACGGACGTTTGATGTCAGAAAGAATGTTGTCAACGGCCTTAACCTCTTTTTCCATGAGGTAACCGAGCATCTTGTCCTGTTTGTCGAAATAATCGGCGATAACGGCTGTTGAAGCGTGCTTACGGTGAGCTGTTCCGAAAGCGTCGTTTACATAAACATCGGCGTAGCTTGCGAGAGTTTTTGCAAATTCTTTCTGACGTTCTTTCATCTCCTTCTTGGCTGCTTCATAACCGGGGTCGGCTTTGTCAATGCCAACGGGCTTACCCTCTTCTTCGGGATAGAAGCGGAGGTTTTCGAGCAGAAGAACTTCACCTGGCTTCAGATTGGCGGCTGCTTCAGAGGCTTTAGCGCAGTCAGGGGCGAATTTCACATCGGTTCCGAGAGCTTTGGCCACAGCATCTTTGATCTGTGAAAGGGAGAATTTTGGGTTAACTTTACCTTTGGGTTTGCCCATGTGGCTCATAATGATAAGACTTCCGCCATCGGCAAGAATCTTCTTGAGGGTGGGGAGAGCACCGCGGATACGGGTGTCATCAGTGATGTGTCCGTTTTCATCCAGGGGCACGTTGAAGTCAACGCGCACAATTGCCTTTTTGCCGGCAAAGTTGAAATCGTCGATATTCATTTTGGTTAAGATATAAATAAGTGTTGTTTATTGATGTTCTAATCGCAAAATTAATGAATTTTTTCCGTAATCAATCTTAATCTTGGACAAAATTCTCAAAAAAATCGCTTAAATTACACCGTGGCGTTCAAGCAGTACGGCCATCTCATCGCGCAAAACTGCGGCAGCGGCTCCTGCGGCGGCGGCGTAGTCCTCTTTGTCGGATGCATAAATGATGCCGCGTGAGGAGTTTACCAGTAGGCCGCAATCATGAATCATGCCATATTTCACCACTTCCTCCAGGCTTCCGCCCTGAGCGCCAACGCCAGGCACGAGAAGGAACGATTCGGGTGCAACCTGACGTATCTGCTCAAACATGCGACCCTGTGTTGCGCCTACCACATACATCATTTCATCGGTTCCTCCCCATTGCGAGGATTTTTCAATCACCTGTTTGAAGAGAGGGATGCCAGCTTTGTTCTCAATGAGCTGGAAGTCGTGGCTTCCCTTGTTGGATGTCAGAGCGAGCAGAATCACCCACTTGTCTTTATAGCCGAGGAATGGTGTCACGCTGTCCTCACCCATGTAGGGGGCAACGGTGATTGCATCGACATCAAGATGCTCAAAAAAACTGCGGGCATAAAGCTTAGAAGTGTTTCCTATGTCGCCGCGTTTTGCATCGGCTATGATGAACTGATCGGGGTACTCGGCTTTCAGATAGGCTATTGTACGCTCAAGGGCATCCCATCCGGCAGCTCCGAAACTTTCATAGAAAGCCATGTTGGGCTTGTAGGCCACGCAGAATTCAGCTGTAGCGTCGATGATTGCGCGGTTGAAAGTGAAAATCGGGTCGGGGCCTGAGGCAATGTGAGTGGGTATTTTCAGCGGGTCAGTGTCGAGTCCCACGCAGAGAAACGATTTTTTTCTTTTGATGTTCTCAACAAGAGTTTGGCGATTCATAATCAGTATTTTATTAGGGGGTTTACAAAATCAGTGTAATAATCCGGCCTTACAGCTCAGCTTCCTTCATTCGCTCTGTGTTTTCAGCCACAATCAGATGGTCAATGCAGTCCTGTATGTCACCGTCCATGAAAGCCTGGAGATTATAAATAGTGTAATTGATTCGGTGGTCAGTGATGCGCCCTTGCGGATAATTGTAAGTGCGAATTTTGGCAGAACGGTCGCCTGTGCTCACCATGGTTTTTCGGCGCGAAGCTATGTCATCCATGTATTTGCGGTGCTCCTTGTCGTAAATGAAAGTGCGCAGGCGGCTCAGTGCCCTCTCTTTGTTCTTGGGCTGGTCGCGTGTTTCGGTACACTCTATCAGAATCTCCTCCGTTTCTCCCGTGTTAGGGTTCTTCCACATATAACGGAGTCTGACTCCTGATTCCACTTTGTTGACATTCTGCCCTCCGGCGCCCCCGCTGCGGAATGTGTCCCACTTTATTTCGCCTTCATTGATTTCAACATCAAACGGTTCGGCCTCAGGAAGGACAGCCACGGTTGCTGCAGAGGTGTGGACGCGACCTTGTGTCTCCGTTGCAGGCACGCGCTGCACTCGATGAACGCCGCTCTCGTATTTGAGAGTCCCGTAGACATTGTCGCCGCTGACCACTGCAACTATCTCTTTGAAGCCGCCGGCAGCGCCTTCGCTGAAAGAGGTTACCGAGAGGTTCCAACCCTTTGATTCGCAATATTTGGAATACATCTTGAATAGGTCTCCGGCAAAAATGGCTGCTTCATCGCCCCCGGTGCCACCGCGAATTTCCAATACGGCATTTTTTGAATCTTCAGGGTCGGCAGGTAGTAAGAGCAGTTTGATTTCCTCTTCAAGTTCAGCGAGGGAGCTTTGGGCTTCCTCCAGTTCCTCGCGTGCCATTTGACGCAGTTCCTCATCAGATTCGTTTTCCAGAACGTCGCGGGCTTCATCAATATTGGCGAGTGCCGTGCGATACTTGTTTGTTGCGCCGAGCAGACGCTCAAGGTCTTTGTATTCTTTAGTCAATCTCACATAACGTTTCATGTCGGCTATGACGGCCGGGTCGGTTATAAGAGTGCTCACCTCCTGAAAGCGAGCGTCAATGCCATCGAGGCGACTCAAAAGCGTGATGTCGGACATAAAAGTGCTTTTTAATTATAATTTCTGCGAAGTTACGAAAAAAACATTTCATGAACAATATGACAGGTTTCGGTGTCATATTATAAACAGCTTTTGGTTCGCCATTGACACATCCATTAAACACCTATCATCCTTATGAAGTATCGATTCCGTTTACCGGCAATAGTATCCGCAATTATTGTTGCTTTTGCAACGGCAATGATTTTGCCATCATGCGGCACAATGCACAGCTACTGGGGCGTTGAAAATGACTATTATTATCAAGACGGCCCTCATCATCATCACAAACCGCCTAAATACAAAAAATACAAAAAGCCTAAGAAACATAAACATCACCATCACCATCATCATGACCATGACCATGATGACTGATATCGGTTGGCGGCCAATCGCATCACGCGTGGGTTTGGCCGCCTTTGAGGCTATATGCAACAATTATTTGCGCATTCCATCAGAATGTGCTAATTTTGCACGTTGTAAAAAAATAGCCAAGTATTAATAAAAACGTAACTATCATAAATCATTATGAACATAACCAGCACAAGCAACGATGCTGTGAGCATGCGTCTCACAGTTTCAGTTGAAGAAAATGATTACAAGGCAAAAGTAACTGAAGACCTTAAAAAAATCGGTCGCACTCATCAGATTCCCGGTTTCCGCAAGGGCCATGTTAGCCTTAAGGACCTTGAACGCCGCTTTGGTAAGCAGGTGACAAGCGATGTTATCAATCAGGTAGTTTATGAGGCCGTGATGAATTACATCCGCGATAATAAACTCCAGGTGCTCGGTCAGCCCCTTCCCGTTGAAGTAAAAGAACTCGACCTTAAGAATCAGAAAGATTTCACTTTTGAATATGACCTTGCTCTCGCACCCGAACTGAATGTTGAAGTTGACAAGAATGTTCATGTTCCATATTATAACATTGAGGTCTCTGAAGAAATGATCAACGAGCAGGACGCTGCATTCAGAAAGCGTTTCGGTGCTCAGGTTCCCGGAGAGGAGTTTGAAAAAGACGCTCTTGTGAAAGGCGCAATCATGCAGCTCAACGAGGACGGCACAGTGAAGGAAGGCGATGATGCCATCCAGGTGGTCAGCGGAATCCTCGCCCCGATGTACTTCACCGATAAGGATGAAGCTGCCAAGTTTGAAGGCAAGAAAGTGGGCGATAAGGTTGTGTTCAATCCCCGCAAAGCAACCGGCGACAACATAACTGAGCTTTCATCTATGCTCAACATTGATAAAGCCCGCGTAGCTGAAGTGCAGGGCGATTTCGAAATGGCCATTTCTGAAATTATCGTTGTTAAGCCTGCTGAGCTTGGTGAAGAATTCTACACCAACGTGTTCGGCAAGGATAAAGTGAAAGATGAAGCCGAGTATCGCGGTGCCGTTAAAGACCTCATTGCAGGAGAACTCGCAGGAAACAGCGATATGATTTTCCGCTTCTCAGCACGTAAAGTCTACATGGAAAAATATGGTGAAATGCAGCTTCCTGCTGAGCTCCTCAAAAAGTGGCTCATCTCGCGCGATGAAGCTATCACAGCCGAGAATGTCGATGAACGCTATGCAAAGATGGAATCCGACATCAAATGGCAGCTCATCATGGATCAGATTATTGAGAAACTCGGTGTGAAGGTTGAGAAAGAGGATTTGCTCGAGTTTGCAAAAGGTCTTGCAGCCCGTCAGTTCGCACAATATGGAATGACCAATATTGATGATGAAACCATTGCGAAGTATGATGAAAATATTATCGCTGACAAGAATTATGTTGGGCGTATTTCAGAGCAGGTAGGTGAGATGAAGACCTATAATGCCCTTAAGAATGCCATAACTCTTGATGAGGAAAGCGTAAGTCTTGATCAGTTCAAAGAAATCGCATCTAAAATCTGATTCAATCGATACTGAATAAAACCATTGAAGGCGTTCATTAATTTGGACGTCTTCATTTTTTTTGTGCTCAATTTAGGGTAAAAATAATCGGCTACATATAAGTATATGCGCCGACTGCACTTATCATGAATATTTTGTCGTTTCTTTAGCTTACCACTACCTTTTTTGACCATGAGGCACAACGGACAATGTAGCATCCACGCGGTAGCTCTATGGTTACTGTTCCTTCGCCAAGCGAGAATTTTTTTATCAACTGCCCTGTAATGGAATAAATTTCCACCGTCATTGGCGAATCGGTGTTCAATGTAAAATTTAGGCAGCCTTGTCCGGTTGTCATCACCGGATGAGCAACGGCCACGGACAAGGCATCTTTGTCAGGGACATTGCGCGCTACAACACTTATTGTCCCGGACATTAATGCGAATAACAATATGCCAATAATTCTTCTCATTTTTGCAAAGTTACGCTTTTTCAGACAACCCGGCAACCATTTTGCGGGTACTGACATGGATTTAACATAATTTAATTTCGCCTATGCAATATCATTGGCAAATGCACTTTAACTGGCTAAATATACCTTTTTTAAGCATCACAAAAGTTTTGAGGCTGCTGCGTTTGGAATATTTAACAATATTTCTTCATTTTTTTGGCAGTTGTTAAATCAATAATTGATTCTGAAATGATTCTCCTTTTGACTATAGGTGTGAAATCCGTGATGATTCATTGGAAAATGGGCGCAGTATAAATATGCTGGCTACTCTCCGGGTTAATATTCAATGCATTATGAGTCTTTTGGCGGTTTGCCAAGAGTACTGACAACAGTAAACGCGTTTCCCGTTTATAAAAAACTCTTTATTATTTATATTGTGGTGGTGTTGTCAAATTAGTAACATAGTTGGAT
>ENA-ORCP01002468-ORCP01002468.1-human-gut-metagenome-genome-assembly--contig:-NODE-2468-length-14800-cov-5.902126_pt1 | contig 14800 bp, 10 predicted proteins | sample MGYA00242990_ERZ507991 | MGnify/ENA primary metagenome ERZ507991 (study PRJEB26167, sample SAMN06115496) | human gut metagenome | host: Homo sapiens | place: China:Henan | collected 2015-05-07... | reverse complement strand
CCTGTCTGCGGTCGTTTTCTTTGATTGGACGTATTCTATCCACCGCCTTTATCCATAGAACAAATGGTTATTAGTATCAGATAACGATATTCACGAATATGATATTGATATATCAGGAGCAAAAGATGTAAAGCTGTACATTTACAGCGACCCTCCTCTTATGGAAACCACATGGGTAGGCTTTGCAGACTTTTATTTTTACAACAAGGATAAATTTGATCCAACAGCCGATAAAAATCAATAATGAAAAAGAAGGACTGCCGTGCGTACACAGCAGTCCTTCCCATTTTGAAAGAAGTTATATGAAAAAATTTTAAGTGTATATTATTGCAGGCTCTTTACATAGTCGTAAACAAGCTGCATTGCCTCGGCTCTTGTAAGCATATGGTCGGGATAGAATTTGCCGTTTGTTCCCTTTGCAAAGCCCATAGCCTTTGCAATTGCAATATAGCCGATGTATTCATTGTCTGACTTGACATCTGTGAACGGTGACTTATAAATTCCGCTCAGCTTTGCGAATTCGGCACCGCCCATTGTTTCAACAAATGCCCTTGCGGTAAGGCTGTTTGTTACGGGTGTATTTGAGATCGAGCTGTCGTCCTCTACAGCGTCGTCAAAGTCATAGTATACATACTGCTTTGTTACAGAGGAAATGAGGTTCAGCATTTCGCTGTATTTTACAGTACCGTCGGGGTCAAATTTGCCGTTTTCGGATTTGAGAGTTATGCCGTAGCGTGCCATTGTGCGGATAGCTTCTTCCTGCTTGATGCCGCTTATGTCGGTGTAGTTTGTATTCTGCTTTTCTGATTTGTAAAGCTCATAGCCGCGGCTGCTTACTATCTTGTAGCTTGAATCAAGAGTGTAGCTGTCAAATGTATATGTGAGATAGGACTTTATTTTGCCGTCCTTTGCGATGTAGCACTGGTAAACGAGCTCAGGTGGCTGCCGGCTGAAAAGCTTTGTGAACGCCTTTTCCTTGTCAAATTTCGGAACGGACGGGAATTTTATATCCGTATATTCGTATCGGCAGCGTTTTACCTCACCCCTGTTGGTGACCTCTACGCATATTGATTCGCCCTCAACCACAACACCGTTTACATAGCGGTCAAAAACAAAAAGTCGGCTTGTTTCATATGTGGTTCTGTTATTGTATGTATAGGATTCGGACGGTACTGTGTTCAGGGCTGACGGTTTGTATTGGGAAAAAATGTCTGGATAAAAATGTGCGGCAGCTTTTTCAGCTATTTTGTTGTTTTGTGCAACGGGGTATGGTTTTGAACTGTCAAGGTCATTTTGCGAATCGTATTTTGAAAAGCTTTCAACAGCACCTGTTTTTGCATTAAGGTAAACATCAACGCTGTTTCTTGAATCCGTGTCCGTTTTTGCCTCATATACAAGGCTGTAAAAATAATCGTCATCTATCTTTGACATGCTTGAATCGGTAAGCTTGTATTCCGGTGAAAGTGCAATATAGGTATCCTTTCGGAGCATTTCGGTCACCTTGTCTTTTGAAAGCAGATTTTTGTCTGCATTTATTTCTTTAAGCTCCGCTTCGGTGAAGGTCACTCCGCCGTAATCATTTGATGCCATATCGGCGGCTTCGACCGTATCTTCTTCACATGGCATGTCATCATAGTAGCTGAATCCGAACGGGTAATAGCTTGTGCCCTCATCCTTATTCATATCCGAAATAAAGGTTGAGCTTTTTCCTGTGAGCGCATCAATATTATCGCTGAAATCGGGGCGGTACAAAAGGACAGCCTTGTCCTCATCTTTATCCCAGTCGTGCTGTATGCTGTAAACGGGAGTAAGGGTGGTTTTGTCCTTGATGATGTTCTGTACCTCGCTGAGCGATTTTGCCGTTGAATTTGAGGGGAAGCTGTCGGTATCCCAGTAGGAAAGACTGAATGAAACAAGCTCGCCTGTGTCCTTGTTGATAGTGATGCTGCCGCCGTTTTCCGAAACCTTTATTCCGTTTTCAAGGCGGGCAAGCTCAATAACAGCATTTTCGCCGAAAAGATTTATATTTGAAATGGTATAGGAAAGGTGAGTGTAAATATTCGGGTCAAGCTTTTTAACGTGTTCCTTTGCTTTAGAGATAAGCTTTTCGTCGGAAAGCTTGGCAAGGGATTGCTTGAATACGTTGTCCGAGCTGTAATTTTGCAGATTGTATGAAATGATAATGTCGCCGACAATTACAACGGTCAGCTCCTTATGCTCCTTTGCACCGTCGGGAGTAGTCCATTTGAAGGTGTAGCAGTCGGTCTTGTATATATTGTCTACGGAGTAATTGAATTCCGTAAGCTCGGCAGGAACGGTTATACGTCTTTTTACCTTTGCAAGATATGATCTCATAGCCGACTCCTTTGCAGATTCGGAAACAGAGGCTGTATTGTTTGCGGCAGAAACACATACAGAGCCTGCGCTGACAGCCATAGCCGCCGCCATTGCGGCAGATATTATTTTTACAGTGGTATTTTTCTTCATATTATGCACCCTTTCATTATGTAATATTTTTTTGACCCTTTGATAATAATACAATTTAACATTCCCGTTTTTTTCACTCATAAAAAAATTTTTTAAAATTCTTATCTTTTGACTATATTATACACCGCTTGACAAAAAACTTAAAGAGTATTAGAATTATTTTGGAAATTTATTTGGAGAAGAGCTTATGGAAAATACAAGATCTGATTTACTTACAAAGCCTTGGGCAGCCTGCGGACTTGCTATGATATGCTGTCTGCTGTGGGGAAGTGCGTTTCCGCTTGTAAAAACAGGCTTTGGCTGGCTGAATATTTCGTCGGCGGATATTGCGGCGGAGATCCTTTATGCGGGATTGAGATTTACTCTTGCGGGAGTTTTTGCGATAGCGATAGCAAGCGCTATAGAACGCAGATTTGTTTATCCAAAGAAAAATGCCGTGCATAAAGTAATGATACTGAGCCTTTTTCAGACCATATTGCAGTATTTTTTCTTTTATATAGGATTATCCAATACGGCAGGTGTCAAAGCTTCAATTATCGAGGGCACCAACGTGTTTGTTGCACTTGTTGTATCCTGTCTTATATTCCGTATGGAAAAATTCACGGCAGCAAAGGTCATAGGCTGTGTAATCGGTTTTGCCGGAGTGGTCATTATCAATATAAGCGGCAGTGGATTTGATATGAATATGTCGCTTAAAGGAGAGGGCTTTGTGCTTATCTCCACCGTGGCATATGCATTTTCATCTGTGTATATGAAGCACGTTTCCGTTGATGAAAACCCTATGATGCTGAGCGGCTGGCAGTTCCTTTTCGGCGGAGCCGTTATGGCTGCGGGCGGATATGCGGCAGGAGGAAGAATACACGGCTTTGATACAAGATCGGTGCTGCTGCTGATATATCTTGCAGCACTTTCGGCGATTGCATATTCGCTTTGGGCGATGCTGTTAAAATACAATCCCGTATCGAAAATATCGGTATACGGCTTTATGAACCCTGTTTTCGGGGTCATACTTTCGGCATTGATACTCGGCGAAACGGAGCAGGCATTCGGAGTAAAAAGTCTGATAGCATTGCTGCTTGTGTGCATAGGAATTTTTATTGTAAACAGAAAAAAGCCGAACGAGGCATAATACATTGTCAAAGCAATAAAAGTATGATATAATAAAGCTGACAGGAGGGATTTTTATGTCACGAAATGTAATTTCCGCAAAGCTGGATATAATATTCAAAAAGCTGTTCACGGAAAATGAGGATATGCTTCATTCATTTGTAGCAAGTATGCTTGATATTCCGCCGGAAAATATATCGGAGATAAAGATAACAAATCCCGAGCTTCCGCCCGAAACGCTTGCGGGAAAGTTCAGCCGTCTTGACCTTAGCCTTAAAGTGGACGATAAGCTTGTAAATGTGGAAATACAGATAAAAAATGATGTGGATTATCGTGACAGAACACTTTTTTACTGGGCAAAGCTTTATTCCTCAGAACTGAAAAGCGGAGAGGATTACAGCGAATTAAAGCAGACTATAACAATAAATATCATAAATTTCAATATGTTCGTGGGAGAAAGCTATCATACTGAAGTTGCAGCAATGATAAAGGGTACTGATGAAGTATTTTCCGATAAATTCAGCATACACTTTTTTGAGCTAAAAAAGGTGAGCAAGAAACCGAACCCGTCCAACAGCCGTGAATTGTGGCTGCAGTTTATAAATGCGGATAGTGAGGAGGATCTGGATATGATAAGTCAGACAAACGTTCCTATAATGAAAAAAGCCGTAAATGTAATATATGATATGAGTGAAGATACAAAAATAAGAGAAATAGCCCGCTTGCGTGAAAAAGCACTCCATGATGAAGCGTCTGCATTAAAGAATGCGAAAGCGGAAGGCAGAGCGGAAGGCGAAGCAAGCATAATAGCTAAAATGAAAGCCTTTGGAATGACCGAGGAGCAGATAAGAAGGATAATTTCAGACACATAATAAAAAAGTCCGATGAATGTATATCATTCACGGACTTTTTAGTTATTATCAAGCTTTGGCTGTTCATCAGACGGAATACTGTCAAGCCCTGACGGACGGGGAGCATTCTTAGAATGCATTATTTCTTCTTCCATTTCAACTATCTGTCCCCAGTAGCGTTTCGGCATAAGATTCATCCGGCATAAAGGATTACAGCGTTCTTTAATGCCAATGGTATTGTAAAAGGTTTTCCAAAGCTGACGGTAGTATTCCTCTTCCTCGGTGGTGTCGGGGAGTTCAAAGTCAATGTCCTCAACTATTTCAGCATTGTGGTTGGAATATATCAGAGCCATACGGTTCGTTTTGTCATAAATAAGAAAATTCTCATTGCGGTAGCGGTCGATAAAATGCGCAGCCATTAACGGAAGAACCTTGTTTTTCGGTTCGATGACCGCAGAAAGAGTACCGTTGTTATCGGAAAAGCGTACAAACCCCATAAGAAGATGCGCTTCGTGACAGCTGCCCTGTACCGCCTTGTAGAGAGTGTTCACCGTGCTGTCAGCGACCATATACATGACCCTGAAGCCGTATTTGTAACCCATATACATAAATTTGAGTATATACATATCACGGTTCGGAATATCTGAGAGAAACGCTTTTTTTATGAAATCTGTCGCATTTTCACCCATTTTTTTAGGTATTGAACGGAGTATCCTGTCAGCGTGAGCCTCATCGGTAATAACATCGTGGACTTCGTTGAAAGTGAGCTGCTGATTTTCTTTTGTAACTATGTCGGACGGCACTTCTTTGCGTGTGTAGCTGTCAAAAACGCAGCACATAAGACCGTCAAAAGAGCCGTCATAGCAATATATTACATTTGACCTGTCAGACATTTTAACGTATCCTCCATTGTGGGCTGTTTGTTTGGCGTATCAAAAAGAGAGAGCTGCTCGCCGAAGCCTTTGTTTTCAAGCTCCTTGACTGTGCTTGCGGACATAAGCTGGCGCATCATTCCCGTTTCGGTTATGATAAGACCCTCAGCACGCTTTCCTTTGCATATGATAAAATAATTTGCACGTTTGAGTACCACTCCAAGCTTTTTCAGGTCGCAGTAATCAAGCTTTGCCTGACGTCTGGCTGTGATTATCCTCTGAGCCGACTTTACGCCTATGCCGGGAACACGCAGCAGCATTTCATAGGGTGCTTTGTTTATTTCGACGGGAAAACATTCAGGGTGATGAACTGCCCAGTTGCATTTTGGGTCAAGGAGCGGATTGAAATCCGTGTGCTTTTCATCAAGTATCTCCGAGGCTGTGAAGCCGTAAAACCGCAGCAGCCAGTCCGCCTGATAGAGCCTGTGCTCACGGAGAAGAGGCGGCTTTGTTTCCTTTGACGGAAGCAGCTTCTGATCTCCTACGGGAACATAAGCGGAAAAGAAAACACGCTTTAAGCTGTATTTTTGATACATAGCTTCAGTAAGCCGCAGTATCTGGTAGTCGCTGTCGGGCGTAGCACCTATTATCATCTGAGTGCTCTGACCTGCGGGAGCAAATTTCGGAGCGTGTCTGTACTGAACGATCTCGGTGCTGTTTTCCTTTATGCGTGTGCTTATCTGGTTCATTGGCAGGAGTATTGATTTTTTTGATTTGTCGGGAGCAAGAGTGTTAAGGCTTTTCTGTGACGGAAGCTCGATATTGACGCTTATTCTGTCGGCAAGTATGCCGAGCCTGTTGATAAGCTCGCTGTCCGCACCCGGAATAGCTTTAACGTGGATATACCCTCTGAATTTATACTTGCCGCGCAGAAGTGAAAGTGCCTCAATGAGCTGTTCGCAGGTATAGTCGGGGCTTTGGATTATTCCCGAGCTGAGAAACAGCCCCTCGATATAGTTTCGCCGATAGAAATTTATCGTAAGCTCAGCTATTTCTTCGGGAGTAAATCTTGCTCTGGGAACATCATTGCTCCTGCGGTTGATGCAGTATTTGCAGTCGAAAAGGCAGTAATTGGTCATAAGAATTTTCAGAAGAGAGATACATCTTCCGTCGGAAGCGAAGCTATGGCAAATACCGCAGGCAGCCGCATTTCCGATACCGTCGCTGTGTCCTCCCGCACGGTCAACGCCGCTTGAAGTACAGGCTGCATCATATTTAGCCGAGTCAGCGAGTATTCTGAGCTTTTCTTCCATATCCATAAAAATTGCCGCCTTTTACCGTACAAATGTTCTCTTTTTTATATTATAGCACGGAACTTTTGTTCTGTAAAGGGGTTTTGAAAAATTTTTTGAACAAAAAAATCAGAATGAAAATTTACAGCAATATCACTAAATTTTTCATCTGCATTTTATTTATCTTTACATATGAGCTTGTATGTGATATTATTATAGCACAAAATAAATTTAGCGATAAAATTTGGGGGGTTATTGAAATGGATATAGTTGATAAAAACATAGACGGCGGCAGGGCATTTGACTGGGGAAGAGTTTCCGATGAATATGCGAAATACCGTGACATTTACCCGCAGGAGTTCTATGATAAGATCATCGGCAGGGGTCTGTGTGCAGACGGTCAGAGCGTGCTCGATATTGGAACAGGCACGGGAGTTATCCCAAGAAATATGTACCGATACGGTGCAAAGTGGACAGGAACGGATATTTCGGAAAATCAGATAAAAATGGCAAACCAGCTCTCAGAGGGAATGAATATTGATTATTATGTCCGACCTGCCGAGAAGCTGAACTTTCCTGATGATTCCTTTGATGTTATAACCGCCTGCCAGTGCTTCTGGTATTTTGACCCAAAGCGTACCGCTCCTGAATTTCTGCATATGCTGAAAAAAGGCGGAACGCTGCTTGTGCTGTATATGGCATGGCTGCCATATGACGACGGAATTGCAGGCGAAAGCGAAAGACTTGTCCTTAAATACAACCCGAAATGGAGCGGAGCGGGAGAAACAATCCACCCGATTTTTATTCCAGATGAATACAAAAACGATTTTCAGCTTGTTCATCATGAGGAATACCCTATTAATGTGCATTTCACCCGTGAAAGCTGGCACGGCAGAATGAAAGCCTGCCGTGGGATCGGCGCATCGCTTTCGGAAGATGAGATAACGCAATGGGAAAGGGAACACCGAAAACTGCTTGATGAAATCGCTCCCGAGGAGTTCGATGTGAAGCACTATGCAGCAATAGCTGAACTCAGGTCACTAAAATAAAGCAATACCGCACAAAGCTGTAAAAAACTATGCTTTGTGCGGTATTTTATATTTTTTTATTTGGGCGGCGGCATCTAATTTGCTGTGAATTTGAAGATAGCAAGCCGCCGCGGTCGTTCTTGCCCTGCGTACCCTTTGGAAACGGTACGGGATTTCTGTACAGTTTTTCGGAATACGAACATCATTTGTAACAGTCCAAGCAAAAAGAACGACCGCGGCGGACGCTATCCAAAAGTTCACAGCAAACTACGAACCGCCGCCCCCCAAAAAAAATTAAAACTTACGAATCATGCAATTTCAGCGTTTTCAATACGTTCTCCTATAAAATCCGTAACGCTTTCGGGTGAGATGCCGAGCACTGCCGAAAATTCCTGACAAACCATACTTTCAGCGGCTTTCATTGCCTTTTCATCAGCTGCCGCAAGCTTTTTGCCGCAGGATTCACGCTTTTTACGCTGTTCGTAGACCGATTTTATCAGGCAGAATATTTTTTCATAGTCATCGCTTTTCAGAAGGTCGCCGAATATCGCTTTGCGCTGACTGTTATCGCTGTTCCAGCAGGTCGCTATATCGGGGATATGAGCTATAACAGCTTCAATTTCATCTCTTGTGATAAGCTTTCGTACCTTTGTATCAAGAGTATCCATCGGCACATAGTAGGTGGAATTTTCAGAGCCACAGGGGATAAGGCGGCAGTATTCAATACTGTGAACGCCGTCAAAGCTGCGTTTTTCACTGCCCGAAATTCGGCATACGCCTGCTGTTCCGTACATTACATATTCACCGTTGCAAAAAGCCATTTTTATTCCTCCTGTCTGTTTACAATGCATTGAGCTTATTTTTATATGTATATTATAACACAAAAAAATATTTTTCTCCAGGGCATTTTTGCACGAATTGCATAGAATTTTTCAAAGCCCATTATTGGAATTATGCACAATCTTACCTGTCGCCATAGGCTGAAAATGCGCTGTTATTTGCATTTTCGCTTATCTGCATAGGTATTAGGGACATTAGGGACAAAATTCACAATATTATACTGTTTTTTTGCTGTTGACGTTGTGTTTTGCAAAATAATATGGTATAATGTAATTTGTATAATTATAATTTAATTGGGAGAAAGCTTTATGGCATATAATAAAAATTACAAAAACGACCGAGGCGGTTATTCCAAGGACAGCCGCAGCAGAAATAATGAAAGAAACAGCGGCAGACCAAGTAAATTCGATAAACCAAGCCGTGAAAGACGTTACAGCGAACCCGAAGAGGAGTTCGACAACGTAACCGAAAATGAGAATGACGAAAGCCGGGACAAGGGATATATTATCGGAAGAAATCCCGTTATCGAAGCCCTTAAATCCGAAAAACAGCTTGATACGATATATGTGAACAGCGAAGCCGGCGGAAGCATCGGTCTTATCTGCCGTATGGCAAAGGACAGAGGCATCGTTGTAAAGCAGGTCAGCGAAACCAAGCTTACGGCAATGTCAAACGGTGCATCTCATCAGGGTGTTATCGCTGTGGGAGCGTGTGCGGAGTATGTTTCCGTTGAGGATATTCTTAACGTTTCAAAGGAAAAAGGCACACAGCCTTTCATAATCATATGCGATGAGATAGAAGACCCCCATAATCTGGGCGCAATAATCCGTACTGCCGAAGCCGCAGGTGCGGACGGCGTTATTATCCCCAAGCGCAGAAGTGCGTCGCTTAATCAGACTGTATACAAGACCTCCGCAGGTGCGGCAAGCTGGCTGCCCGTTGCGAGAGTTTCAAATATCTCTGCCGCTATTGATACGCTGAAGGAAAACGGTGTTTGGATATACGGTACGGACGCTAAGGGCGAGGATTACACAAAGACCGATATGACAGGTGCTGTTGCCCTTGTTATCGGTTCGGAAGGCTTCGGAATGGGACGGCTTGTTGAAGAAAAGTGCGATTTTCTTGTGCGTCTGCCTATGAACGGAAAGATAACCTCACTTAACGCTTCTGTTGCAGCAGGTATTTTTATGTATGAAGCTGTACGTCAGAAAGCATTGAAAAAATAAACTAACGATAAGGAGCGAACGGTTTTGGCTGATAAAAGTTATTCCATTGATGATATACTCAGCGAATATCCGAAGGTCGGCGACGACGGCGAAGCAAAAGGCGAACACGTTAATATAGATGAACTGCTGCTGGATTTTGACAAAGGCAGCAGCTCCGATACAGCGGAAAATGCCGCAGGATCCACCGATAATACCGACGGTTCAGATTATGCCGCAGAACCCGAGCTAAGCGGAAATGCCGACAAGGAAAGCCTTGAAAAAGGCAGCTTTGAAAAAAAATATGAAAAGCTGAACGGTCAGATGACCGCAATAAAAGAACGTGCGGAAAGCGAACAGGCAGATTATACACCTCCGCCGAAGCAGGAACGTTCATTTTCCGAAAAAATGGAGCAGGGCGACATTTACGGCGACCGGGAAGAGGAAGAAAAACACGGACTTTTCAGAAAGCGTCACGAGGCTTCGGCGGAAAAACTTAAAAGAGCAGGTCTTACCTCATATAATGATGAAGGAAAATTTGAAGAGCCTGAGCCGAAAAAGCCGGCGGAGAGCAGTCCTTTTGACAAATACGGCGAAATAGCGGATACCGAAGCCGATACGGAAGAAACCGAGTATACCGCCGCCGATGAAAAGAGCCTTGACGATATTCTTGCCGAGTATGCAAAAGAGCCGAAAACAAAGCCCCGAAAAAATGAGTATACTCAGCACCGTGGCATAACCGAGTTCTTCACAAGGATAATCCCCACCGAAAAGGACGGCTCAGAGGGCAATACCGAGCTGCTTGACGGTATGAACAAGCTGAAAAGGGAACGCCTTTCAAGGACACAGCATATCTCGCCAATTGAAAGAAAATCCATTTCGGATATTGACCTTAACCTTGATGATAAAATTCTCCCCGACACAGCGCAGATACCTATTGACAGGGAAAACAGCGAGGCTGAAAAGCTCAACGCTCTCAAAGAACGCCGCAGCAGGAAAATAAAAGATTTTGTGCTTGTGGGCGATGAGGACGAGTCCGAAAGCGAGGAAGACGCAAAGGAAGAAACAGAGCAGAGGGTAATTGAGGATTTCGAGACCTTTGATGATGCTCCGTCCATTGCCGCAGATATAAATCAGCTTAAAAATACGCTTAAAATACGGTTTTTTGTGCTTATCCTGTGCCTTGCGGCGAGCCTTTATATTGCGATCGCAAATGATACGGGTGCGCTGCCAATAATGGATCTGCTGAATAAGCGTACGCAGACTACAACTTATCTTTTTGTGAATGCAATAATCGGTCTGCTTGCGGCATTTTCATCTTATACCGTTGTTTCCTGCGGACTTTCAAAGCTTATATCAATGAAAGCCGACTGTGACAGCCTTTGCGCAGTTGCTTCGGTAACAAGCATTGCGGCTGCGATGGTAATGTTTGCAAATACCAATCTTATAAAAGGCGGACTTGTACATATCTACGTTGCTTCAGCGATATTTGCACTGCTTTTCAATACGGCGGGCAAGCTGCTCATTGTCGGACGAACGCAGAAGAATTTCCGGTTTATTTCGGGCAGCAGCGAAAAATATGCTGTCTTTACCGTTGCGGATGAGGACAAGGCTCAGAATTTCACAAGGGGAACTCTCCGTGATTTCCCTGCGCTTGCTTCTATGCGAAAGACCGAGTTTATCACAGAGTTTTTAAAGACCTCCTATTCCTCCGACAGCACGGATAAGTTCTGCAGACTTTTCACTCCGATAGTGCTTGGTGCGTCGGTGATAGTTGCGGTGCTTGCAGGCATCACGGCACGTTCGCTTTACGGTGCATCGGGGCTCTATTTGGGAATATCGGCATTTGTTGGCTGCGTTTCGGTATGCTCCGCATTTTCTGTAATGCTTGTTGTAAACCTTCCGATGTCAAGAGCGGTGAAGAAAAACAGCGAGCTTCAGGGCGCACTTCTCGGCTATGACTGCATTGATGAATTTGCCGATACAAACAGCATACTTATTGACGCTTCCGAGCTTTTCCCGCAGGGCAGCGTCAGCCTCTCGGCAATAAAGGTTTTCTCCGATACAAGAATAGACGAGGCTATCGTTGAGGCAGCAAGCCTTACAAACCAGTCGGGAAGTATCCTTAAAAATATGTTCTATGACATTATCGCAGGAAAGACCGAGCTTTTAAATCCTGTTGAAAGCTATATTTTTGAGGATTCAATGGGACTTTGCGGCTGGATAAACAACAAGCGTGTGCTTCTTGGAAACCGTGAGCTTATGACGAACCACAGCATTGAGGGTATACCTACTCCCGCAAAGGAAAAGGAATACACCAAAAACGGCAAATCGGCTGTTTACCTTTCAATTTCGGGCGAGCTTTCGGCAATGTTCATTGTTGAGGTAACACCGTCCATCGAGGTAAAACAGGCTCTTGCAAATCTCCGTAAGCAGGGTATCTATTCGATCATCCGCACAGTTGACTCCCTTGTTACAATAAATTACCTTGCAGAGCTGTTCGATATTTCGCCTGAATTTTTCAAGCTGATACCGTTCAGACTTCACCCCGACTTTGAAGAAGTGACATCATATCAGCCAAAACAAAAAGCAACACTTGCCTGCACAGGACAGTTTGCGGCTTTGTCATCACTTATTCTGAGCTGCCGCAGCCTGAGGGGAACTATTTCCGCAGGCATAGCCATTGAAGCAGTATCAATGCTTCTCGGAATACTTATCTGTATTGCACTTGTAATTCTTAGATCCTTCAGCGAGCTGACAGTTACAATGACAATAACCTACAACCTGGTGTTTACAGCTATACTTCTTGTTTTTCAATTGTTCCGTAAAAATTAAAAATGAAAGCCGATGATAGTATGAAAAAACAAATGGGTCTGGACAGAAAGATATTGCTTTATGTCTGCTTGCTTATGATAGTGCTGATGACAGCATCAAGCTCGGTTATCGCAGTTGTTGCAAACAATATAATTTCCGAAAAGACAAAGGAAAGCATAGTGAGCGAGCTTAATGCCACAGCTTATAAATTTGACGAGTGGATAGCGGACAGGCAGATGGCTCTTTCAGCAATAGGACAGTCCATTGCCGCAATAGATGCCGACGAAAATGACATAGCAAAATTTATGCAGTCCGCCTGTGACAATTCGGACGGCATAGTGTACGAGGCATATATGGCATATCCTGATAAAAGGGTGTATTTCAAAGAGCCTACCGAACTTCCCGAAGACTTTGACGTTACCGTGCGTTCATGGTATACACAGGCAGTTGCCGCAAATGGTGAACCCGTTTGTACAGACCCCTATATTGATACGCTCACAAAGAAAATGATAGTTACCGTTTCGGAAGCGATCTATAAAAACGGCGAGCTTTACGGCGTTATCGGTGCTGATATTTACATAGACGGACTTATAGAACGCTGTTCGCAGATCTCAATTATGGATAATTCCTATCCGTTCCTTATTGATACATCGGGAAATATCCTTGTTCATAAGAATGAAGAGTTCCTGCCGAGAACAGAGGGCGATAACGGTGTGTTTACAAACGTATCCGACGTTCCCGCATATGCATCATTGACAATATCGGAAGGTGATGTAACGGTAATAAAAGACTATGACGGAACAAAAACAGCGATCTTGTCCGTAACCGTACCGTCATCGGACTGGACACTCGGTTATGCAGTAAAATATTCTGCCTATACAGCAAGTAAAAGAACACTTATAATGGGTGTAATATTCAATATCGTTCCGTCCATCATGATAATACTTATCCTGGGAACAATACTTCTTAAACGCTGCCTGAAACCGATAAAGGATCTCCAGACCGCAGCGGTAAGTATGGCAAACGGCGACCTCAGCTATACACCGCATTATTTCGGAAACGATATAGTAGGAAATCTTTGTCAGAACCTTGCAGCAACAAATACAGCACTCAAAAGCTATGTGGACGATATATCGGTAAACCTTGCAAAAATGGCAGAGGGCGACTTTAACGTAGAGTTCAATGCTGACTATATCGGCGACTTCACATCTATCAAAAAATCGATAGAGGATATTTCAAACGCAATAGGCTCAATAATCGAGGGCGTAAATACAGCATCGTCACAGGTAACATTGGGTGCGCAGAACGTGTCCGAAACAGCAACAACACTTGCAATGGGCGCAAGCGAGCAGTCAAAGAGCGTTGATGAAATGACTGAGATAATAGGAAGCTTCATCGGACTTACAGAAAAGAATAACAGCGACGCAGGACAGGCCCGTGACTATTCACAGCAAGCAGGTCTTTGTATCGAAAGCAGCAATGAAAATATGAAGGAGCTGCTTGATTCGATGCATGAAATAAATGAAATGTCGGAAAAGATAAGAAATATCGTAAAAACCATTGACGATATAGCGTTTCAGACAAATATCCTTGCCCTTAATGCAGCAGTGGAAGCCGCAAGGGCAGGAGCAGCAGGCAAAGGCTTTGCAGTGGTAGCGGACGAAGTAAGAAACCTTGCGTCCAAGAGTGCGGAAGCCGCAAAGGGAACAACAGCACTTATAGAAAGCACAGCCGAAGCGGTAGCGAAGGGTTCGGAAATAGCGAATGAAACCGCCGCATCGCTTGAAGAAGTGACAACAAAGGCAGCAGGAGTAAACAACATGATAGATAATATTTCAGCCGCCTGCGCAGAGCAGAATAAACAGATCGGGCTTATCAATGAAAAGCTTGAATTCATCGCAGCAATAACGAGAAAGAATGCAGCAACAGCGGAAGAAAGTGCCGCATCGAGTGAAGAACTCAGCGGACAGGCAAGAATGCTTGACGAGCTGCTCCATAACTTCAGCAAATAAAATAAATGACCCTGTGTGAAAGCATAGGGTCGTTTTTATTTTTTGGGGGGCGGCGGTTTAAGTTTTGCTGTAAGCTGTAAGAAACGTTTCCGCCGCGGTCGCAGCATAGCAAAAGAAGCCAAGCAAAAGTAACAGCACAAAAACACTTAAAGTTTCGGTCAAGCCTTTTCAAAGGCTTGCAGGGTCAAGGGGCAGAGCCCCATATGCACTAACCTAAGCAAATATCAGACATCTGTAATGAATGGCGTTTACAACGTTTTTCGACGCTGCAAATAAGGGATATTGTTTCAAACAC
>ENA-ORCP01002467-ORCP01002467.1-human-gut-metagenome-genome-assembly--contig:-NODE-2467-length-14804-cov-3.733822_pt1 | contig 14804 bp, 13 predicted proteins | sample MGYA00242990_ERZ507991 | MGnify/ENA primary metagenome ERZ507991 (study PRJEB26167, sample SAMN06115496) | human gut metagenome | host: Homo sapiens | place: China:Henan | collected 2015-05-07... | reverse complement strand
AACAATCCCTCCGCCGCCGTTCGGCGGCACCTCCCTTTGCCGGGGGGAGGCGAAGATAGATTGTGCATGGTTGCGGGTCGTCGAGGCGCCATGACCCCTACCGCAAACCTGCTCTATTTTTCCCCCCTTCAAAGTCCTTTGAAGGGGGCGCGGGGGAACTTTCGTGCACGAAAGTTCCCCCGTTTCTTTCTTCTTCTACTTATTACTTCCCCGTTGAGCCGAAGCCGCCGCGGCGTTCGCCGTCGGCGTCGTCGTCGAAGGTGATGCCGTACTCCGCAAACACGCCCTGCGCAAAGGCGTCGCCCGCGGCAAGCGTGAGCGTCTTTCCTTCGTTTGAGTCGTTGGTGAGTTTGATAAAAATGTGCCCCTCGTTCGAGGCATGGTAATAATCGCTGTCAATGATGCCGACCGTGTTGTTGAGCTGCAGGCGGTACTTGAACCCAAGCCCGCTGCGCGGATAAATCTTGAGCACCCAGCCGTCCTCCATCCACACGCGGATGCCTGTGGGAATCTTGACGGTCTCGCCCGGTGCAAGCGTCAGCGCCCGCGGCGTGCAGAAATCATAGCCCGCGCTGCCTGCCGTGGCGCGGCGCGGCAGCGTCAGCGTCTCGTAGACGGCATCGCCGTCCTCGCCGAAGCAGTCGCGATACCCCTCGCAGAACTGCTCCTTTGTAACTTTTTCAAACCTTGCAATGCGCTTCATCTCGTCTTGTCCTTTCCGTAATCGGTGTCGTGCAGCACGACTTTGCCCGCCGCGCGCGTCGCCGGAATGTCAATCACGCGCTGGTTGGCGCTGCCTTTCCAGTGCAGCCTGACATCGCGCTTTGCCGCCTCGTATCTGCCGTCCACCAGCACATCCACGAAGGCAAAGACCGGCAGATCCGCAATCTCCTCGTAGGTATACCCCGTGTAGAGCCAGACCGTCTTCTTCGGGAAGCGGGCGCGCACCTCGGCGGCAAGCGCCGTGACCGCCTCGCGGTTGGCGGGATAGAGCGGGTCGCCCCCGCTGAGCGTGATGCCGCTGATGTGCGGCTTTGCGAGCTTCTCAAACAGCTCGGCTTTTGCCGCCGCATCAAATGGGAGACCGCCGCACGCATCCCAGGTGACCGGGTTGTGGCAGCCGGGGCAACCATGGCCGCAGCCCGCCACCCAAAGCACGGTGCGCAGTCCGTCTCCGTTGAGCATGTCGTCGGTGGTGATATTGTGGTAATTCATCTTCTCACATCGACTTTCTGTCCTTGATTTCCGCCATCTTTGCGGCGTTGAGGCGGGTGTCGCCCTTGACGCGCGAATAGGAGAGGTAGCCGTTCATGCGGTCGATCTTGGTCAGGTTCTTCGACCCGCACTTCGGGCAGACATCCATGTCCAGCTCCTGATGGCCGCAGTCGTCGCAGTAGGCAAGCGAGAGGTTCACGCCCTCGTAAAAGCCCTTGCCCATCGCGCGGCGCACCAGCGTCTTGACCGCCTCGCGGTTGTAGGCAATCGGGTACTTGACATACTGAATTTTGCCGCCGTTCATCAGATCCCAGAAGCGCCCCTCGAGATCCTGCTTTTCGATCGGCGTGATTTCCTCGGAGACGTGGCAGTGGAAGGAGTTTGACACATAGGGGCGGTCGGACACATTCTCGATGATGCCGTATTTCCGGCGGAACTGCTCCACCTGCAGCCCGCAGAGGCTCTCGGCGGGCGTGCCGTACATCGCGTACAGGCGTCCGTCCTCCTCCTTGAACTGCGCCACCTTCTCGTTGATGTGCTCCATCACCTCGAGGGCAAATCTGCCGTCCTCGACGAGCGACTTGTGGTTGTGCAGCTCCTGCAGCTCGTTGAGCGCGGTGATGCCGAAGGATGCCGTGGCGCTTGCCAGCAGCGGCTTGATCTTATCGTGGATGCCGAGGTGCCCGCCGTAGAACCCGCCCTCGCAGTAGGCGAGTGGGTTGGTGGACGCGCGCATCTCGCCGAGATAATCATAGGTGCGCAGGTGCAGCTTGCGGATGAGTTCGAGGTAGTAGTCCAGCACCTCGTAGAAGTCGCGGCTCTCCTTCTGCGCCTTGGCGTAGATCATCGGCAGATGCAGGCTGACCGCGCCGATGTTGAAACGGCCGACAAAGACCGGCTCGTCCGCATCGTCCGCGGGCTTCATGCCCCCGCGCGCAAACCACGGGGAGAGGAACGCGCGGCAGCCCATCGGCGAGATGACCTTGCCGTAGCGCTTGTAGATGCCGGCGACATAGCCGTCGCCCGTGAGCGAGAGCCAGTCGGGGTACATCGAGCGCTGTGAGCAGTCCACGCCCGCCTCAAAGACATCCTCCAGCTCCCCGCCCTCGCCGTGCAGGTTCTCGTCATAGAGGAAGACCAGTTTCGGGAAGAGCACCGGCTTTTTGCACCATTTCTTGCCCTGCCCGCCCATGCGGACGGCGAGCATCGACTTCGACGCCATCTTTGCAAAGCGGTCGCGCCCGAGCCCGAAGGTCACGGTGATGAACGGATAGTCGCCGCGGCTGGACGCCACGGTGTTGAACTTGTATTCCCAGCCCTGGAAGCCCTGATGAAAGTCGTTTTCAAGATCCTTTGTCGTCTCTTCCTCGCAGCGCGCCTCATCAAGCCCGAGCGCGCGGTACTTCTCCATGTACTTGTCGTAACTGCGCGCGGCGTATTTCGACAGGATCTTGTCCGCCTCGGGCACGGTGAAGCCGCCGTACTGCTGGCTGGCCGCGCTGAGCACGATGTCGCCGATGACGTCGAACGCGACGTCAAGCGTCTTCGGCTCGTTGTACCAGAGGTTGCCCATCTCAAAGCCGCCCTCCAGCACCGCCGCCACATCAAAGAGGCAGCAGTTCATCGTGTCGCGGCGCGCGGACATGTCGTGCACATAGATATAGCCGTCGCGGCACGCCTGCAGTTCCTCGACCGTGAGGAAGAACTTCTGATACAGCTCCTTGTTGAGCTGGTTGAAAATCAGCGAGCGCTTGGTGGACACCAGGGCGGAGTCCGCATTGGAGTTCTCCTTGTCGCCGATGTACATAATAGCCTGGCTCTTGCGATAGACCTCGTCGAGCATGTGGACAAAGTCCTGCTTGTAGTTGCGGTAGTCGCGGTAGCTCTTGGCGACAATGGGGTTGACCGCCTCCAGCGCGCCCTCGACGATGTTATGCATCTCGGCGATGGGGATCTCGTCCTTGCCCATCTGCAGAACGCGGCTGTCCACGAAGGTGCAGATCTTTTTGTAGTCCTCGTCGGTGAAGGTGACGAGTGCGCGGTTGGCGGATTTGGTCACCGCGGCGACGACCTTCTGTACATTGTAGTCCTCGAGCGTGCCGTCCTTTTTGATGATGCGGATCATGGTGCACCTCCGTTTTTGAGAATTATTCCTAAAGTGTTTTTATTGTATCACACCGCTATATGTAGTTTCAAGTGGCAAATTCGACAACAATATATAGGTTTTTTCGGTGAAATTGGTGGGGGAGGGATGAAAACCGCTGGCCTGCCTCCGCTATTTCGCAGGGGTCGGCGCCCTCGACGACCCGTTTTGCTTTGCGTTATCTCTCCCTCAGGCGCTATCGCGCCAGCTCCCCCATCAGGAGGAGCCTTGGATAGCCGCTCACGCCGCGCCCTCGGGGATTCCCGCGATAATCTGCCTGTAGATGCGCGCAAAGAGCAGGAGCGTGACCGTGAGCGAAGCCAGTTCCGCGATGGGATAACTCCACCAGATCCGGTTCAGGTCGCCGCTTTGTGCAAGCAGGTACGCGACCGGAACGAGCACAAGCAGCTGGCGCGCGATGGACACCAGCATCGAATACGAACCACGGCCGAGCGCCTGGAACACCGAACCGAGCACGATGCACACGCCCGCAAACAGGAAGCTGGTGCTGATGATGCGCAGCGCAGTGCAGCCGAGGTCAACGACCGCTGCCTCCTTGATAAACAGCGAGAGCAGCACATCCGGCACAAATTGCATGAGGAGCAGACCGAGCAGCATGAAGCCGAGCGCCACGCAGGCGGCGAGTTTGACCGTCTTCATCATGCGGCGGCGGTTGCCCGCGCCGTAGTTGTAGGCGATGATCGGGATGACGCCGTTGTTCATGCCGAACAGCGGCATGAAGACAAAGCTCTGCAGCTTGAAATACACGCCGAAAATCGACGCGCCGAACGCGGAAACGCCCATGAGAATGATGTTCATCGCATAGTACATGACCGAGCCGACCGCGACCATAATGATCGAGGGGACGCCGATGGCGTAAATGCTCTTGATGATGGAAAGATCCGGGCGGAACTTACGCACCTGCAGCCGAATCTCGGTGTTGAACTTGTGGTTGAGCAGAATCGCAAGACCGCAGGCGACCGCCTGACCGAGCACGGTTGCCCACGCGGCGCCCGCCGCGCCGAGCCCGAGGCCGCGCAGCCCGAAGGGCAGCTCGTCCAGGATGAAGATGGGGTCAAACACGATGTTGAAGATTGCGCCCACGCCCTGCGTGTACATGGTGTAGATGGTCTTGCCCGTGGACTGCATCAGCCGCTCAAACATGATCTCGATGAAGACGAACAGCGACAGGATCGTGCAGATGCGCAGGTACGCGATGCCGCTCTCCTTGACGGCGGCGAGGTCAAGCCCCGCGTCCAGCTCCGCCGAGCTGAGGATGCCGTCGAAATACAGATTGCAGCCGAACAGCCCGAAAACAAGAATGACAACATAACCGACGAGCGCGAGCAGCACGCCGTTTTCGGCGATGCGGTTGGCGCGCACGGGGTCCTTTTCGCCGAGCGACTTCGAGAGCAGCGCGTTGACGCCGACGCCCGTGCCGGTGGCGATGCCGATCATGAGATTCTGCGCCGAAAAGGCCTGTCCGACGGCGGTCAGCGCCTCGAGGCTGACCATGCCGACGAAATAACTGTCCACCACGTTGTACAGTGCCTGCACCAGCATGGAGACGATCATCGGCAGCGACATGGAGATGAGCAGCCGGCCGACCGGCATCGTGCCCATCTTGTTTTCTTTTTGCAAATCCATAGTTTTCTCCTTCAAAATAAACAACATTTCTATTGTACCACACCCGCCCTGCCGCGTCAATCCGACAAAGCGACGAAATGCGGCCGCTTTCGCCCCGCATTTCCGGCAGCGCAAATTATTTTTGCACCCCCTTGACAAAATCCGAAATCGGATTTATAATTAAAAACCGAAATCGGATTTTGAAAGCGGGGCGATGTCCTTGAAAGAGATGACAAGATTGAATGCGGCGCTGAATGCGCTGTACATGGAGCAGGACGACATCTATTCTGCCTACGCGGCGCACTTTGGGCTGTCGGACACGGCATTCTGGATCCTATACGCGATCTGCGAGAGCGACGAGGTGAAGACGCAGAATGCGCTGGCTGATGCGTTTCACATACCGCGGCAGAGCATCAATTCGGCAGCGGCGTCGCTGGTAAAGCAGGGATATGTTGCGCTTGAGCAGCTCCCCGGCGTGCGGAGCGGCAAAGCGCTGCGGCTGACCGATGTGGGCAAGGCGTTCTGCGGCCGCGTGATCTACCCGTTTTTCGCAATTGAGGGCCGCGCGCTCGACGCGCTCGGCGCGGACGCCAAACGCTATGTGGAGCTGACGCGCCGCATGATCGCCGCGCTCGGGGACGGCGTTGCAGAGGCAGTAAAGTAGCGGAAGTTTGTGCGTGATTCGGCTCCCCCGTCGGGGAAGGCTGCGTCGCGGCAGAGCCATTTCTGCGCACGGATTCCATCCAACCGTTTTCAAAGGAGACTTTATGAAGACCGTACTGCGGTTTTTGAAACCGTACAAAACCAAAATTCTGCTCGTTATCCTCTGCATGGCTGCCGAGGCGGCGGGCGGACTGCTCATTCCGACCGTGACCGCCGACATCATCAACAACGGCATCGCGGGCAGCGATCTCGACTGCATTCTGCGCCGCGGCGCGCTGATGCTGGTCATTGCCGCCGCCGCGGCACTGGCGGCGCTCGGCGCAAGCTACACCGCCGCCGCCTTCTCGGCGGGCTTCGGCCGCGACCTGCGCTGCGCCGTCTACGACAAGACGCTGACCTTCTCGGCAGACGACACGGAACATTTCGGCACCGGCACGCTCATCACCCGCACGCTCAGCGACGTGAGCATCGTACAGCAGACGACCGTGATGCTGCTCCAGGGCATCCTGCCCGTGCCGCTGGTCTGCGCCGCGGGGATTTTTCTCGCCTTCCGCATCGAGCGCACGGCGGGCTTTCTGCTGCTCGGGCTGTCGGTGCTGATTCTCGCCGCCTCGGTGCTGGTGATGCGCCGCACGACGCCGCTCTTTGAGATGCAGCAGCGCTTTCTCGACCGCATGAACCTCTCGGTGCGCGAGAGCATCACCGGCGTGCGCGTGGTGCGCGCGTTCAACAAAGAAAACGCGGAGGCAAAGCGCCTCGGCGGCATCTTCGACGGTTACCGCGGCGTTTCCATCCGCGCCAACCGCATGTTTGCGGGGCTGGACTGCACGCTGATGCTGGTCATCAACCTCGTGACCGTCGCCATCCTGTGGCTGGGCGCGGACCGCACCGGCGCGGGGCTGATGGAGATCGGCGACATCTCGGCGCTGACCCAGTACGCCGCGATGATTCTCTTCTACCTCTTGATGGCGCAGTTCACACTCATCATGATTCCGCGCGCGGTGGTCTGCGCCGGGCGTCTTGCCGAGATTCTGAACCGCACGCCGTCCATCACCGACCCTGCCGCCCCGGCGGCGGCAAAGGCGGGCGGCGAGGAAGTGCTGCGCTTTCGGGATGTCAACTTCCGCTTTGCCGACGCGGACGCCGACGCGCTCTCGGATGTGGACTTCATCTGCCGCCGCGGGGAGACCGTGGCGATCGTGGGCAGCACGGGCAGCGGCAAATCCACTGTGGCAAAGCTGGCGCTCCGCTTGCACGATGTGACGCGCGGCGAAGTGGACTTCTGCGGCACGGATGTGCGCAAAATGGCGCAGGGAGACCTGCGCCGCCGCATCGCCTATGTGCCGCAGCAGGCATGGCTCTTTGCCGGGACGGTGAGATCCAATCTTGAGGACGGTGCGCCCGGTGCGGACGATGCCGCAATGCGCCATGCGCTTACCGTGGCGCAGGCAGACTTTATCACAGGCGACGCGGACGGTCTCGCGCGCCGCGTTTCGCAGGGCGGCACCAACTTCTCGGGCGGGCAGCGCCAGCGCCTAGCGATCGCCCGCGCGCTGATGAAGCACGCCGACCTCTATATCTTTGACGACAGCTTCTCCGCGCTCGACTTCAAGACCGACGCGGCGCTGCGGCATGCGCTTGCCGCCGAGACGAAGGACGCCGCCGTGCTGATCGTGGCACAGCGCATCAGCACCGTGCTTGCCGCCGACCGCATCGTCGTCCTTGAGGACGGCCGCGTGGCGGGCATCGGGCGGCACGAAGAGCTGCTCGGGACCTGCCCGGTCTACCGCGACATTGTGGCATCCCAGATGAAAGGAGGCGCGACCCATGGATGCAGAATTTGAGGGCTTTGAGGGGGAGCTGGACGACGACTACGACCTCTCGACCCCGGAGCACGCAGGCGCGACGCTCCGCCGCTTTCTGCAAACCGCATCCGACCAGTGGGCGCGGCTCACGGTTGTCGCCCTCTCCATCGTGTGCTACACGGTGCTGACCGTCTACGCGCCTTTCCGCAGCGCGGGCGTGGTCGATCTTTTGTGGGCAAAGATCCGGGCTGCAAATGCCGCGGGCGCGCGCTTCTCGATCACCTGGGCAGACGGCGGCAGGGACATTTTCGTGCTGCTGCTCGTCTACCTCGGCGTGGGCGCGTTCTACTTTTTGCAGAGCTTTCTCATGGCAAGCTTCGCCGAAAACATCAACTACCGCCTGCGCTGCGCCATCGCCGACAAGCTGAACCGTCTGCCGCTCGCCTTCTTTGACAGAAACAAGCCGGGCGCTGTCCTCACGCATGTGACCAACGACCTCGACAAGGCGTCCGAGGCGATGCAGACCGGCGTTTTGCAGCTGCTGTCCGCCGTCGGCATGATTGTCGGCTCGATCGCGATGATGTTCTGCTTCAATGTGTGGCTGACGCTCGTGTTTCTCGTCTTTTCGGCGGTCTCGGTCTTTGCCACGGGGAAAATTTCGAACGTGACGCTCCGCGCCGCCGAGCGGCGGCAGGCCTGCGTCGGCCGGGTGACGGCCATGGTGGAGGAAAACTACTCCGGCCGCACCGTCGTCAAGGCGTTCTGCCGCGAGGCCGCGTCCTCCGCCGCGCTGCACAGCGCTGCGGACGAACTGGCGGAGGCGTCCCGGAAGGCCGACTTCATGGTGGACGCGATCAATCCCGCCATCCGCCTCATCAACCGCGCGGGGCAGGTGCTGCTCGCCGTCCTCGGCGGCGGTCTGCTGCTGCACGGCCGGATGAGCGTGGGCGTGTTCCAGGCGTTCTTCCAGTATGTCGGGCAGGCGGCCGAGCCGCTGACCGAGATCGCATATATGATCAACTCCATGCAGTCGTCGCTCGCTTCGCTCGAACGGGTCTACGGTCTGCTCGATGAGGCGGAGCTGCCGCCCGAGCCGTCCGCGCCCTTTGTTCCGACCGACGTGCGCGGCGAGGTGGAATTTCGCCATGTTCGCTTTGGCTACACGCCGGAAAAATGCCTGATGCGCGACGTGAATTTCACGGCACAGCCGGGGCAGAAAATTGCCGTCGTCGGCTCAACCGGCGCGGGCAAAACCACGCTGGTCAACCTGCTGATGCGTTTCTACGACACGGACGGCGGCGAGATTCTGCTCGACGGCAGGGACACCCGCGAAATGACCCGCGCCGACCTGCACCGCGTCTTCGGCATGGTGCTGCAGGACGCGCGCCTCTTTGAGGGCACCATCGCCGACAACATCGCCTACGGCCGCCCCGACGCGACGCGCGCGGAGATCGTCGCCGCGGCAAAGGCGGCGCGCGCGGATTTCTTCATCCGCACCCTGCCGGGCGGCTACGACACCCCGCTCGACAGCGACGCCGAGAACATCTCGGTCGGCCAGCGACAGTTGCTCACCATCGCGCGCGTCCTTCTCTGCAACCCCGCCGTGCTGATCCTCGACGAGGCGACCTCCTCGGTCGACACCCGCACCGAGATCGAGATCGGCAAAGCGGTGAAGACGCTGCTGCGCGGACGGACATCGTTTGTCATCGCGCACCGCCTGTCCACCGTGACCGACGCCGACCTCATCCTCTATATGGAGGAGGGCAACATCGTGGAATCCGGCAGTCACGAGGCGCTGCTCAAAAAAGGGGGGCATTATGCCGCCCTCTACAACAGCCAGTTTGCCTGAAGTCCGACAAAAGCAAAAAATGCGCCACCCGCGGGTGGCGCATTTTTCTTGTTCGCTCATTTTTGCAAAAGCATGCCGGCGAGCTTGGATATATCGCCCGCGCCCATGGTGAGGATGAGGTCGCCCGCGTGCGCGGTCTGCCGCAGGTATGCGGCGACCTTGTCAAAGCTCTCCATATAAAGCGCGCCGCGCGTCGCCTTTGCCAGCAACTCGCTCGACACGCCGAGCGTGTCGGTCTCGCGCGCCGCATAAATATCGCAGAGAATCGGCAAATCCGCCTTGCCGAGGGCGGCGGCAAATTCGTCAAACAGCCCTTTCGTGCGCGAATAGGTGTGCGGCTGGTACACGCAGATGATGCGCTCGTAGCCCATCTGCCGCGCCGCATCCAGCGTTGCCGCGATCTCGGTGGGATGATGCGCATAATCGTCGTACACATCCGCGCCGCAGAGCTTGCCCTTGAACTCCAACCGCCGCTTTGCCCCGCGGAAGTTGCCGAGCCCGGTGACCACTGCGCCCGAGGGAATGCCGCAGAGGATGGCGCACGCCGCAGCCGCCAGCGCGTTGTACACATTGTGCTCCCCGCAGACCGCGAGGTGCACGCGCTTTTTCATGCTGCCGTGGCAGAGGTCAAACGAGGCTCTGCCCTGCTCGTAGCCAATGTTTTTCGCCATGACATCCGCCGAGCGCTTGATACCGAAGGTCAGCATGCTGCCGCCGAAGCCCGCCGCCATGTCGCGCACATTGTCATCGTCGGCGTTCAGCACGGCGCAGCCGCAGCCGACCGTCTTGCTGATGTAGGCGCGGAAGGAGCGCTTGATTTGTGCCATGCTCCCAAAATAGTCCACATGATCCATCTCGATATTCAGCACCGCGGCGACCGTGGGATAGAAATCGAGGAAGGAATCCATATACTCGCAGGCTTCAAAGATGAAGTTTTCGCGGCCGCCGACGCGGTACGCGCCGTCGATGGAGGACAGCTCCGCCCCCGAAATGACCGTGGGGTCGGCGCCCGCCGCAAGGAAGATCTCGGTGGTCATGGAGGTGGTCGTGCTCTTGCCGTGCATGCCGGAGAGCCCGACGCGATGCGTGTAGCCGCGCATCAGATAGCCGAGGTAATCGGCGCGCGAAATGACCGGCAGCCCCTCGGCGCGCGCGCGGACAAGCTCGGGCGTATCGTCGCGCACGGCGACGGTGTAGACCAATGCGTCATAGCCGTCGAGATGCGCCGCATCGTGCCCGCAGAAGATCTCGATGCCCTCCTTTGCCAGCCGCTCGGTCAGCGGCGAGAGCGTGCGATCCGAGCCGCCGACGCGAAAGCCCTGCGTCTTTGTGATATGCGCCAGCGACGACATGGTGATGCCGCCGATGCCGAGAAAATAGACCGCCTGTTTGCCGTCCAGCATGCGCGCGATTTTTTCCGCGCCGTAATGTGTGTTTGATACTGACATATGCGTCCCTCGTTTTCAGCCCGCTGCGGGCTGTTCTCATTATATGTATAAAATGCGCGATTCAGTCAAATAATCTAAGCGTCCCAATCACCGCTGTGCGGCAAATTCGGGAGAAAGGAAGCTTTCGCCGCGGCGAAAGCATGGTGTACACGATGGAAATTACCGATGTCAAAATCAGACGAACCTTTGAGACTGCGCCGCTCCGCGCCGTCGCATCGGTCACATTCGACGACCAGTTTGCCGTGCACGACATCAAGGTCATCGAGGCGCAGGAGAAGCTGTTTATCGTGATGCCCAGCCGCAAAAACGGCGACGGCACCTACCGTGACATTGCCCATCCCATCAACGCGCCGTTCCGCCACACGCTGGAGCATGCCGTGCTCGACGCCTACCGGCACTACGAGCGCGACGGCGGCGGCGCGGCAGAAGCGGCGGTTCAGCCCCCGCTCTCCAGCAGCTTCCGCATGTAGGCGCGCAGCGCGGCGCGGTCTTCGCCGGACAGCTTTGCGTACAGCGCAAGAAAGGCATGCAGCTCGCCGTCCGCGCCGTCGCCGCCGCCGAGCAGTACCGCCGTGCTGACGCCGAAATATGCGGCGATGCGCGCAATCTTATCCACCGAGGGCGAGGAATTTCCGTGCTCCAGATCGTAGATAAAATTGCGGTTGATGCCGCAGTCGGCAAGCGTCTGCTTCAGCGTGACGCCCCGTGCCCCCGCGAGCGCGCGGATGCTCTCCGCAATCTCCGTGTTGGTTCGCTGCATGAAAAAATCCTCCGATTTTTCAAAAAAAGTCTTGACATACAGAAATATCTGTGCTACCATACAGTCACGGTACAGATATTTCTGTTTTCTTATGCAGACAATCTGTTTGATTCTATAGTAGCACAGATATTTCGGTATTTCAAGAGATTTGTGCGGAAAGGTGATTTTCTATGAACTTTTTTGTCAGCGAAGAGGCGCTCGGCGGCGAAGGCATGAGCCGTCGGGCGCTGCGCGCCGAAATTGCGGCGCTCACGGACAAGCTGGACGCGGAAGAGGCGCGGCGGGACGCGCTGCTTGCCGACCTGCGGCGCACCGAGCGCGCCATCGAGCGGTTTCAGGCGCTGCTTGACGACCTGGGGGCGGACGCATGAGCGCGGAAACGACGATGCGGGCGGGCGCGGACGCCGAAGCGCCCGTGTTGCACATGGACAAGGCGCGGCTGCGCCGCCTTGTCGGGCTGCGGCGGGAGATCACGCGCACCAAGCGGCGCATCGCCGCGGCAGAAACCCGCCTACGGGCGGCGGCGGACGACGCCGAGGCGGCGGAACTTGCCGCCGCGCTGCGCGACACGCGCGACGCGCTGATGCACTACCTGCACGCCGCCGAGACCGAGGAGGCGCTGCTCATCCGTTACATCGAATCCATCCCGGACAGCGATGTGCGTGAGCTGTTCATGCTGCGCTATGTGGACGGCGTGCGCTCCTGGCAGCGTATCGCCTTTCTCGCGGGCGAGCACGACGAGTCCTACGTCCGCCGCAAGCACGACCGCTACATAAAGCAGCACTGACACGGCGCGGGACGCGAAATTCCGGCAGCGGGCAGACGGTGTGCCGGTCGGCGGCGGCGCAATTCCGTCTTTCGGGCGCGGCTGTTCCCGAAAACGAACTTCTCATGTGGGAAGCGTTGCGATGTGCCGCACGCGGTGTTACAATGAAAGAAAAATGCTTTTTCGGGAGCGCTTTTCTATGCTTGAATTTCTGCAAAACAACACCGACACGAGAATCCGCCTTGCCGGCGAGACCGTCGTCCGCATTCCCGCCGCGGCGGGGGCGACCGACACCTTTGAGCCAATCGAGGACGGCGTGTGGAAATGGACGCGCAAAACCGCCGCGCCGACGGCGCACATGCGCATGACCGCCGTGCTCGTGCACGACGCAGACTTTACCATGGTGCCCGGCATCAGCTACGGCGGCAACGGTTGGGGCAACACGCCGGAGTACGTCGGCGACCGCGCCGAGGACGGCACGCCCTGGAGCTTTGCCTCCCACCGCGCGACGATCCCCGCCTGCACCTACAGCGAAAACGGCCGCGCAAGCCTTGCGCTCTTTGCCGCCGACCCGGACGACTCCACCGCCTGCTCGCTCTACAAGACCGACGAGGGCGAAAACCATGTGCTCATCTTCCCCGAGGAGGAGCGGCCGAAGACTTTGCAGCGCCATTTCTGGGGCGATGCGTTTGTCGGCGAAATGCAGCCGACCGACACCTTCTGCGCGATTCTCTGTGTCTGGCCGTCGGACGGCACGCGCCACCGCTATGCGCCGCTCTGCGACTTCGCGTGGCGCTTCTTCGGGCATCCGCTTGCCGCGCCGAAGGCCGCGCGCGAGCTCTACCGCCTCTCCATCGCCTACTGCCGCTACCTGTTCGAGCGCGAACGCGACGGCTTTGCCGGCTTCACGATGGGCGCGCAGTGGCATCTCGGCATCACCGCCTATCAGAAGACGCTGCACCGCTATGAGATCAGCTGGGTCGGGCAGAGCGCGTCCATGGCGAACGCCTACATCCACGACTATCTCATGACCGGCGACCGCGAGAAGCTGGACATCGCCCTCGAGGTGCATGACAGCTGGCTGCGCGCCGGGCGTTTCCCCGCCGGGCACGTCGCCGCGCGGCTGGATTTTGACCCCTGGCTGAACGACAGCTACCCCGCCGACTACGAGCCGGATCGCTGGAAGATCGGCGAATGCACCTACGAGACGCACCTCGCCTGGCGCGGCAAGACCTTCCGCCGCGACCGAAACGGCCGCATCCTGCTCTCGCACGACGCCTGCAACAACGGCGGCGCCGCCGACGGCTACTTCGAGGCCTACGATCTCCTCAAAGAGGCGGGCATCGACAAGCCGGAATACCTCGCCGCCGCCTACGGCATCTGCGATTTTGCGCTGCAAAATCAGAACGATGAGGGCGCGTTTGCAAAGTCGTGGGACGAAAGCGGCAAGGTGCTCGCCGACCGTGGCACGGTGGGCGCATTCCTCATCCTGCCGCTCGTCACCGCCTACAAAAAGAGCGAAAACGAGGCGTATCTCGCATCCGCCGTGCGCGCGTTTGCCTATTACTACGGCGCGCTTGTGCGCGATGGCTTCACCACGGCGGGCGCGCTGGACACCTACTGCATCGACAAGGAGTCGGCCAGCCCGATGCTCCGCGCCGCGCTCGCGCTCTACGACGTCACGGGCGACCGCGCCTATGTCGCCGCCGCCGAGAAGATCGCGTGGTATCTTGCGACCTGGACGATGCACTTCACGGTGAAGTACCCCGCGGATTCCATGCTCGGCAAAATGGGCTGGGACACCTTCGGGCTGACTTCGGTTTCGACCGCGCATCAGGCGCTCGACCAGTACGCCCTGCGCGATGTGCAGTCCTTCCTGCGGCTGTACGCGCTCACCGGGCGCGTCCAGTGGCGCGAACGCGCCGTCGCCTTCTGGTGCGCGGCGTGCCAGTGCATCTCGGACGGCACGATGTATGTAAACGGCCGCCTGCGCCCCGCCGGCGCGCAGGATGAGGCGATTTTCCACACCCGTTGGGGTCGCCACGGCGTCGAGCCGTTCCGCCCCTCGCAGTGGCTGCCCGCATGGCCCTGCGCGTTCCGCCTCGAAAATCTCCGCCAGATGTCCGATTGGTCGGTTCTCGACGCTGGGCTTGAGAGGATTGAAGGAAAGAAGTAAGCGCAGGAAAAGCGGCAGGAAACAGACGGCGCACAACGGAATGTATGCATCTTCTGCGAACCCCTACCGAAAACATCTTCCCCCCACACACAAAACACCCCCGAGGCTTTCATCCGAAAGCCTCGGAGGTGTTTCTATCATTTTTACAGCACGCAGGAGAGGAACTCCTTGGTGCGGGGGTTCTGCGGGTCGGTGAAGATCTCCTCGGGCGTGCCCTCCTCGACGATGACGCCGTCCGCCATGAAAATCACGCGGTCGGCAACGTCGCGGGCAAAGCCCATCTCGTGCGTGACGACGATCATCGTCATGCCCGCCGCCGCCAGCTCCTTCATGACCGCCAGCACCTCGCCCAC
>ENA-ORCP01002464-ORCP01002464.1-human-gut-metagenome-genome-assembly--contig:-NODE-2464-length-14811-cov-59.924325_pt1 | contig 14811 bp, 9 predicted proteins | sample MGYA00242990_ERZ507991 | MGnify/ENA primary metagenome ERZ507991 (study PRJEB26167, sample SAMN06115496) | human gut metagenome | host: Homo sapiens | place: China:Henan | collected 2015-05-07... | reverse complement strand
CCGAAACCGCAGTGATCTATCCATGGTCAGGTTGAAGCGCAGGTAAAAATGCGTGGAGGACCGAACCCGTGAGTGTTGAAAAACTTTGGGATGAACCGTGGATAGGGGTGAAATGCCAATCGAACGCGGAGATAGCTGGTACTCCCCGAAATAGCTTTAGGGCTAGCCTCAGGGAAGATTATAGACGGTAGAGCACTGATCTGGCAAGGGGGCGTAAAGCCTACCGACCCTAGTCAAACTTCGAATGGCTATAATTAAGACCCTGGGAGTCAGACTGCGAGTGATAAGACCCGTAGTCAAGAGGGAAACAGCCCAGACCGCCGACTAAGGTCCCCAATGCTGTACTAAGTGGAAAAGGATGTAAGACTTCATAAACAACCAGGATGTTGGCTTAGAAGCAGCCACCATTAAAAGAGTGCGTAATAGCTCACTGGTCGAGAGGCCTTGCGCCGAAGATGTCCGGGGCTCAAGTACAGAACCGAAGTCGCGGCAGGATTATATAATTCTGGGTAGGGGAGCGTTGTATATCCGACTGAAGGTGTACCGGAAGGAGCGCTGGAGGATATACAAGAGAGAATGCCGGTATGAGTAGCGAAAAGAACAGTGAGAATCTGTTCCACCGAAAGCCTAAGGTTTCCTGAGCAACGCTCGTCGACTCAGGGTAAGTCGGGACCTAAGCCGAGGCAAAAAGCATAGGCGATGGACAACAGGTTAATATTCCTGTACCGCTTCAAATCGTTTGAGCAATGGAGTGACACAGAAGGTAGCTTGAGCACGCGAATGGATGTGCGTGTCGAAGGTGGTAGGTTGCAGTATAGGCAAATCCGTACTGTATAAGACCGAGAACTGATAGATAGACGATACTTCGGTAAAGTCAAATTCAAGTGAGCCATGCTGTCGAGAAAAGCTTCTAGTGAGAGATGAGGCGCCCGTACCGAAACCGACACAGGTAGGCGGGGAGAGAATCCTAAGGTGCGCGGGACAACCCTCGTTAAGGAACTCGGCAAATTGTATCCGTAACTTAGGGATAAGGATAGCCGGAGGATGTGAAGGGATTTACTTCTGGAGCGTCAGCCGGTGGCACAAGAGAGGCCCAAGCGACTGTTTAGCACAAACACAGGTGCCTGCAAAAGAGAAATCTGACGTATAGGTGCTGACACCTGCCCGGTGCTGGAAGGTTAAGAGGAGGGCTTAGAGGAAACTCGAAGGCTTGAATTGAAGCCCCAGTAAACGGCGGCCGTAACTATAACGGTCCTAAGGTAGCGAAATTCCTTGTCGGGTAAGTTCCGACCCGCACGAAAGGTGTAACGACTTGGGCACTGTCTCAACGAGGGACCCGGTGAAATTGAAGTACCTGTGAAGATGCAGGTTACCCGCGACTGGACAGAAAGACCCCATGGAGCTTTACTGCAACCTGACATTGATGTTCGGTAAATAACGTACAGGATAGGTGGGAGACGGAGAAGTATTGGCGTTAGCTGATATGGAGTCAACCTTGGGATACCACCCTTTATTTATTGGACCTCTAACTGAAGAAGTAACGACTCTCAGGACAGTATCAGGCGGGCAGTTTGACTGGGGCGGTCGCCTCCCAAAATGTAACGGAGGCGCCCAAAGGTTCCCTCAGCGCGAACGGAAACCGCGCAAAGAGTGTAAAGGCAGAAGGGAGCTTGACTGCGAGTCAGACACGACGAGCAGGTACGAAAGTAGGGCTTAGTGATCCGGTGGTTCCGAGTGGAAGGGCCATCGCTCAACGGATAAAAGCTACCCTGGGGATAACAGGCTAATCTCTCCCAAGAGTCCATATCGACGGGGAGGTTTGGCACCTCGATGTCGGCTCATCACATCCTGGGGCTGGAGCAGGTCCCAAGGGTTGGGCTGTTCGCCCATTAAAGTGGTACGTGAGCTGGGTTCAGAACGTCGTGAGACAGTTCGGTCCATATCCATCGCGGGCGTAAGAGACTTGAAGGGGGCTGCTCCTAGTACGAGAGGACCGGAGTGGACGGACCAATGGTGTACCAATTATCCCGCCAGGGGTACAGTTGGGTAGCTACGTCCGGAAAAGATAAACGCTGAAAGCATCTAAGCGTGAAACTTGCCTTAAGATGAGGTCTCCCGAAGCGAAAGCTTGAAAGACACCTTGAAGATGACGAGGTTGATAGGCCAGGAGTAGAAGTTCAGTAATGAATGTAGCGTACTGGTACTAATATGTCGAGAGCTTAACTTAAAAAAGAAAAATGACTTGGAGCAAAGTAATCTTCTGAGTGGTTTTGAAAGATTAATATCTTTCAAAAAAGAAAAAAGAGAATATCTGGTGACGATGCCTAAATGGTTCCACCTGTACCCATACCGAACACAGTAGTTAAGCATTTAGAGGCCGAAAGTACTTGCATGGAGACGTGCTGGGAGGATAGGAAGTTGCCAGTTAGAGCCTTTAGGCTCATTATAATGGAATATGGCGGCTATGGTGAAGCGGTCAACACGGCGGATTGTGGCTCCGTTATTGCGTGGGTTCGATCCCCACTAGTCGCCCCATTAAATTAGGGGTATAGCTCAATTGGTAGAGTAGTGGTCTCCAAAACCATTGGTTGTGGGTTCAAGTCCTACTGCCCCTGCCATTATAGCATACAGTATTTCATTAAGTTTTATTAAAATTTTATATCATGGAGCGATACTCAAGAGGCTGAAGAGGACGGTTTGCTAAATCGTTAGGCGGCTTCGCCGTGCGAGAGTTCGAATCTCTCTCGCTCCGCCACTTTAAAAATGTAGAGTCTTTGGATTTTATAATCTAAAGGCTCTTTTTGTTTTTATTGACTTGTGATTATAAACAAGATATGATTAAGTTAGGATATAATTTTGTATCGGTCATAATAAGAAAGGAACTTTATTATGAAAAAAATGGTTAAATACTTTATGATGGTTATTACCTTATGTATATTTGCTTTAACGGCAAATAGTTTTTCCATGGCTGAAGCTTCAGCATTATATACTCCAGCTAGCTATTGGAATAATGATACAAATTATCCATTAGCATTTTCACAAAACGGTGTAAATAGATATGTTGATGTATCTTCAGCAAAAATTATTGAGCAAGAAGAAAAAGTTGAAGAAAATACCAAAACAGCAGTATTTTCTTATGATGTTGTGATGGTAGATGGAGATAAAACAACAAAATTCACTTATAAAACGATGATAAGATTTATAAATGATGAAATGTATGTTGCTAGTGCTAGAGGAAATGGCGATGGCTGGTTCCAATTAAGCAGTCGTTCTTTTGATCAACCACAATATAATGCAACGCTGATTTTAGCAGATTATTTTGGGATAAATAAATAAAAAATAATAGTAGAAAAGGCAGTTTATGATTAATTTCATAAACTGCCTTTTTTTAATGGATTTTTATGAACCATTTGAAGAAATGGAAGCTAATAATGTTTGGTTTTTTTCTTCTAGATCTAATTCATATTCAACAATTTTACGTTTTTCTTCTATAGTTAATTTGTGATCTGGTTTTGTTAAAACGGGAGAATTGTCAATATTTTTTGAAGTCAATAATCTTAATAAAGAAAGAAAATGTTGACGATCTTTAGCTGGTAAATTGATATATTTTGTAATAAAAGATATATCATCTATATTTAGATTATATTCATTAGCTAGTTTTTCTAAGTTATCAGTTGCTTTTGGATTGGGTTTATCTTTTATATTTAGATTATCATAAATCAATGAATTTATATTAACATCTAAAGCATCTGTGATAGCTATAAGAGTACCAATTTTGGGATCTTTGATAACAGAAGATAAAATCTTATTCAAAGTACTGAGGGGAATACCTGATTTTTGAGCTAAAACTTCATTAGTATAACCTTTTTCTTGTTTTATTTTTTTTATTTTTTCCAATATAGGTTTAAAGGATTCCATAATATATTATTCCTCCATTTCGGATTATTGAAATAGTATATCATTTATAAATTTTAGTGTAAAGTTGATAGATTTCTAAAAATTTTAATATTTCCTTTGAGTTATTTGACTTTTTCCATAAATGGAAGTAAAATAAAACTAAAATATTTCCATATTTGGAAAGGTGGCGATGTTATGTATAATAATTTAGTTAATGAGATTGTAAAAAAAGGCTATAAAACAGAAGAAATAGCACATATATTAGCTAATTTGCTAAATTGTTCAGAAGAAATTATCGAAAATAAGCTAAAACATGTTGGGGAATTTACATTCCAAGAAGTAATAAAGATAAATAGTGAGATTTTTAATAATGAAATGGATATAAAATATCTATTTACAGAAGAACAAGATAATGAAGCTACATATCATGACGATATTATACAGAAATCAAAGCCGTCTAAATGGTGGATATAAATGAATAGTAGTTATTTTATTATTTTTTGGAGCAATAATTACTAAACCGAGGGAGGATATTTTTATGGCAAGTAATAAAAAAGCCCAGATTTTAGCAGCAGTAATGTGTGCTTCTTCCATTTTTGGAAGTTATACAGTGGTATCAGCAGCAGATACACCTACTAAAATAGAAAGTACAGATAAAAATTCATCTGTAACAGCTAATGGTAGTACTATCACAGCTACAGCTGGAGCACAAGGTAGTCAACAATCTACAATTACTTTAGGTAATAAAAGTTTAGCTATTAATGTTGGTAAACAAACAACAACAGATGGAATTACTTATGGTGCATTTACTTTAAATAGTAGTAATCTTGCTGTGAATAATAGTGGTTTGTCTGTTAAAAATACTAAGGGAATTGTAGTGGGTAGTATTAGTAATACAGGAGCTATTACTGGTACAGGATTAACTATAAAAAATGGTACTGGTACTACATTAGCAAGTTTAAATAATAATGGGTTGAATATTTATGATGGTATTAATACGAAAGCAACAGCTACTATTACTAAGGCAGGGGCTATTACTGGTACAGGATTAACTGTAAAAGCAGTATCTGATACTATTAAACCAGAGGGCGATTATGTTGAATCAAAAGTAACAACTAGTGGAGTAGCAGATACTATAAAACAGGGTGGTTTTACTAGAGCTACATCTAATGTAACAACTAATTCTATAAAAGATACAATATACACTGACGGTGGAACAGAATTGTCATCTATAAATGTATTTAAAAATACTGCTGCAAATGGTATTGAAAATGGTAAAGTATCATTAACAGCTAAAAAAATAGTTACTGATAATCAAACATCAACTACAACAACATCTACTTTAACTTTAGGTGGAGATAATGCAAGTTTAAAAGTAGGTAACTATGGATTTACTGTTGATAGTAATAACAATGTATTATTTAGCGGTAAAAATGCAAGCTTAACATCTACAGGATTAACTGTAAATGGAACAGGTACATCTAGTATTAAATCTACAAATACAAATGAAAATTCTTCAACAGTAGGTAGTTATACTAAAAATGATATTTCATATAATGGAATGACTACAACTGCAAAAGGTGGAAAATATCCATCAGATTCTGATAATGATAATAAAACAACATCTAGTGTAACATATACAGGTGTAAGAGATACAGTATATGATGATAGTGGAAACATAAAATCTACATCTGTTGTAGATACTAATGGTGTAACTTTGACATCTAATAGATATGATACTGGTAGCAAAATATCATCTTCTTTAACAATAAAAGGTGATAGTGCAACATTAACATCAGGTACTGCTTATGTAAAAGTAGATAATACTGTAGGAAATGTAACATTATCTGGTAAAAATGCAAGTTTAACATCTACAGGATTAACTGTAAATGGAACAGGTACATCTAGTATTAAATCTACAAATGCAACTACAGAGGCTTATACTAAAAATGATATTTCATATAATGGAATGACAACAACAGCTAGAGGTGGAAAAAATCCGTCAGAATCGGATAATGTTAATAAAACAACATCTGCAGTAACATATACAGGTGTAACAGATACAGTATATGATGATGGTGGAAATCTAAAAACTAAATCCAGTGTAACAACTAGTGGTATAACAAACACAGTAAATGATGTTAGTACAGGTAAAGCATTAGCAAATTCAAGCTTAACAACTAGCGGCATTTCCAATACAACTACAGATTTAGTAATGACAGGTACTAATGAAGGAAAGAAAATGAGTACTGCTTTGTATCAAAATAGTAATGGTATATCTGCAAGTGCTACTAAAAAAGGTGAAGATGGAGCAACTATTGGTACATCAACTTTAACTTTAGGTGGAGATAGTGCAAGCTTAAAAGTAGGTAACTATGGATTTGCTGTTGATAGTAATAACAATGTCTCCATTACTGGTGATAATGCAACATTATCTGGTAGTACATTTACATTAAAAGATGCAACAAATGGAAAAACTTTAGCAAGCTTAGGTGCTAGTGGATTAAGCATTAATAATGCTGATGGTATTAAAGTTGGTGGTATTAGTAATACTGGAAATCTTATAGCTAATGATGGAATGAATGTTACAGATAAGAATTCTAGTTGGGTAAATATTGGAACATCAACAATGCAAAAGGATATAGCAGCTACTACAACTACATCATATGCTGGAATTACTAATAAAATTGATACAACATTAGCTGGTAATAAAACATATACATCTGGTACAGTAGTAGGACCTACAAGTGTAACAACAACTGTACAAGGTAGTACTACAACAGATGCGATTTCTGGTAATAAGAATAAAACAACATCTACAGTAAGTGCTACAGGTGTAACAGATACAGTATACAATGTAAAAGGCAATCAAGTAGCTTCTTCAAGTGTAACAACAAATGGCATTGTTAATACAACAACAAATTTAAGTATAGATGGATCTACTAATAATACAATGAGTACTAGTATATATCAAGATAAAAGAGGTATATCTGCAAGTGCTACTAAAAAAGATGAAAATGGAACAGTTGGTACATCAACTTTAACTTTAGCTGGAAATAGTGCAAGCTTGAAAGTAGGTAACTATGGATTTGCTGTTGATAGTAATAACAATGTATCAATTGCTGGTAATAATGCAACATTATCTGGTAGTACATTTACATTAAAAGATGCTAATGGTAAAACAGCAACATTAAATACTAGTGGATTAACATTAAAAGATGAAGATGGTAATACTACTGGTGGTATTAGTACTACAGGTGCTGTTACTGGTACAAGCTTAAATATTACAGCTAAAAATACAGCTGGAAATAAAACAACATCTACAGTAGGTGCTACTGGTGTAACAGATGCAGTGTATGGTACTGATGGAGCTAGAGTAGCATATTCAAATGTAGGAACAGGTGGCATTTCTAATACAACATCTTTAAAAACTACTACAGGAAAAATAGATACAGCGATTAATCAGAATACATCTGGAGTAGGTATTAGCTCTACAAAATATGATACTAATAATAATGTTACAGACAAAACATCTGTTAGTGTAAATGGTGGTACATCATCTATTACTTCTTATGGAAACTATATTTATGGTGAAGATGGAAAAGCAACATCTTATAATCAAGCCTCTATAAGCTTAAATGGTAATACTGGTACAGCTACAATAAGAGGTGGTAGTAACACAGCTTCTTCAACATTGACTCTTAATGAAGCAGGTGTAGCTTTATCTGGTAAAAATGTAGGCTTAAATGCAAATGGATTAACATTGTACAAAGATGTTGATGGTGTAAAAACTCAATATGCAAGCTTATCTACTGGTGGTTTAAGTGTAAATGGTACAGGTTATACTACGATTAAATCTACAAATGCAACAACAGGTGCTATAGGACAAAGCCAAGTATCTTATAATGGTGTAACAGATAGCTTTACAAAAGATGATGTAACAAATTCTGTAACAACAAATGCTAATGGAACAACTTTTTCAAGTACAGGAAATGGTTCTACAACAATAAAAGGTGACACAATAAAAACTACTAATCTTATAGTTAATGGTAAAGATATAGGAGGAGTAGCTACTGATGTAGCAGGTATTGATCGTAATACTGAAAACGAAGATGGATTAGGTTATTATACTCAAATTGAAGGAAAAACAAAAATATATAACACAGGTCGTTTTTCTACAGCTAATGGTAATTTTGTAGTAGATCCATATGGAAGCATAACATCAAAAGCTGGTAATTACCGTTTTAATATGGATAGAACAAATGGTTTTGATTTGGGCTATGCAGCAACAACTAGTTTCACTTTAGATAACACAGGTGTAAGTCTTGGTTTTAGAAATAACAGTTTTATATTAGATAAAAATGGTGCAACATTTATAAATGCTAATGGAGAAAATGTATCTTTTACATCTATTAATGGTGGAACTATTACAACAGGTGAAACTGTAATAAATGGTTCTTCAATCACTACAAAAGATTTATATGTAGATAATATTCATTTGAATGGTGCTATTACAGATGGTAATGGTAATGTTGTAGGTGGAGGAGATTTATCACTTGGTGCAGATGGTACATTAGATCTTAAATATAATGCTAATGGTATTACTAATACTTTTGTTAGTGGTGCAACAGGGGTTCATTCTTCCTTTAGCAATGGTACAACAACAGCTAGCAGTAGTGTAGGATATATTGATGATAAAAATACAATAGGAATTAAAGATCAAGTAGGAAATACTAGTGTTACTACAACTACTGATGGTACAACATTTGCAAATGGTAGTGGTTCTACAACAATTAATGGCGGTAATATTACAACAACTGGTGATGTAACAGTTGGTGGAGATTTATCTGTTGGAGATAACTTTAAAGTTGATGGAACAACTGGTAATGTAACTGGTGGAACATATAATGGAGTACAAATTTCTACAGATAAAGATGGTAATGCTATAATTGGTGGCACAAATATCGGCGATTTAGCAACAAATGAAGAAGTAAATAAAGTAAATGATAAAGTAGATGCAGTTGATAATAAAGTTGGAGATACATCAAAACTTGATAAAGAAATTACAGACAATCAGAATTATAAAGATAATCAAAATCTTGTTGGTGCAGTAAATGCCGAAGCTGATATTCGTCGTAATGAAATTTCTAGAATTGATGGTCAGATTGAACAATTAGATGGTAGAGTAGGTAGTTTGGAAAATCGTATGAGTGATGTAGAAGATCGCATTGATAAAGTAGGTGCTATGTCTGCAGCTATCGCAAACCTTCGTACTATGGGATTTGACCCAGAAGCTCCAACAGAAATCGCTATTGGTGTAGGTCAGTATAAGAGCGAAACAGGTCTTGCTCTTGGTGTATTCCATTATCCAAATCAAGACTTCATGCTCAGTGCAAGCATTTCCACTTCTGGTGATGAAGTAATGGGCGGTATCGGTGCTACATGGAAACTCGGTCGTAAATCTGCTGCTGAAAAAGCAAAAGATGAAGAAGCAAGACGTCTTGAAAAAGCTGAAGAAATGAAAAAATTAGCTCAAGATGCAAAAGTAAAAGCTCAGGCTGAAAGACATGCTAAATTATTAGCAGAAAGAGAAGCTCAAAAAACAGCTTAATAGTTAAATTATAAGTTATAAATCTAGAGGATAAGCGACAGATATTCTGTCGCTTATCTATTATAAAAAAATAGTGATAGTAAAGGACGTTGTTTAATATGAAAAAAGTTATATTTACAGTAACATTAATTATGATGATGGCTTTTAGTGGATTATGTTTTGCAGCTGATGGTAATGATTTAAATAAAGAACAAAAAGTAGCAGAAACTTTTATGGAAGTATTTACTAAAGATCAAATTCCTGCATATGATGTAGTTAGTAAAGATTTTTCAGATACCTTAAAAACAAATGTAAATGAAAAAGCTTACAAAGATTTATCTAAACAAATCAAAGAACAATATGGTAATGTCAAAGAAGTTAAGTTCTATAATTTTCAAAGATTTGACCAAGGCGATAGAGTAACTTATGTAGCAGCATTTGATAAAGAACAAGCTGTAGCTATTATGCTTGCATTTGATAAAGACAAAAAATTAACAGATTATGTATTTACTCCATTACAAGTAGAAGAAGCTTCTAAATAATATAGGTAGTGAATATGGACATTCTAAAAGATAATATAGGCATAATAGGAGTTTTTTTTGTAGTTATTATAGGTGTGGGTATATTTTTTTTGAGTAAACCTGCAAAACCAGTAGAAGCACAATCAAATAAAATGATTGGAGAAACAAATATTGGTACTGTATATATAGATACAGATACTATAGAAACAGTAAAAAAAGATGGACATTTTTATTTAATAGTATCTGCTGAAGAACACTACAAAGAAAGTGATTTTTTAACTGAACTTAGAAAAGGTGAAGATTTAAAAGATACTGTTTCTTCATTAACATTATATATGTTTACTAATGATGGAAGATATTATTGTATGCCACAAAGATATTTAATTGATTCACAAGGTAAAGTTTGTGGTGATTTAGGTTCTAGTATGCAATTACAAATGATTGATGATGAAATAATTTTTAAGATTTATACAAATGCATTAAAAACTTTAGAAGATAAAAATCGTTTTCGAAAAATGATGGAGAAATAAATGCATTTAAATAAGATATGCCCAGTTTGTCATCAATCTTTCGAAGCTAGAAGAAAAGATCAAGTGTATTGTACCTATTATTGTCGAAAAAAACATCATAAAGAAACATACTATAGTAAAAATAGGATTGTAGAAGATTTTAATGATGAAGATACACATGTTATATTAAGACAATTTAGATGTAAAAAATGTCATGAATTAGTAACAGTTGTGAATAAGCATGATAGGCGATCTATTTTTTGTTCACCTCGTTGTGAAAAGTTATATTGGAAACATCCTAAAAAGATAATAAATAAAAATTAAATATTGTAAAGAAGAAAGTAAAAGAGGAAATTAAATTTTTTAATTTAATTTCCTTTTTTTATTTGCTTTTTTTTATTTTTTATGTATAATAAAGGTAATAGGTATTACCTTTTAAGAAAGAGGGTTGATTATGGAACAAATTGGGAAAAAAGACTATATTAATGAAAAAATTCCTGTAAGTAAATTAACAATATTAGGGTTTCAACATGTATTAGTAATGTATTCAGCGGCAGTAATTGTGCCAATAATTTTAGCTAATGCTTTGCAATTATCTAATTTAGATTTAGCTTTTTTGATTTCGGCAGATTTATTTACTTGTGGTATTGCTACTTTTTTACAATCCTTTGGTATTGGTCGATTTATTGGAATTAAATTACCAGTAGTATTGGGATGTGCAGTAATAACTTTAGGTCCTATGATTTCTATCGGTAAAACTGGTGGAATGACAGTTTTATATGGTGCAATTTTATTATCTAGTGTATTAGTTTTTGCGTGTTCATTTTTTATTAATAAGATTATTAAATTCTTTCCACCAATAGTAATAGGGTCTTTAGTAACTATCATTGGTTTTTCATTAGTTCCTTTGGCTTTACAAGATATGGCAGGTGGAATTGGATCAGAAAATTTTGGTGACCCAATAAATTATTTAGTTGCTATTTTTGTATTGATAATTATTTTGTTGATAAATCGTTTTTGCAAAGGTTTTGCAAAATCTATAGCTATTTTAGTAGGCTTAATTTTAGGTACAATATTTGCTAGTTTCTTTGGTATGGTAGATTTATCTCATCTAAATGATGCAGATTGGTTTAAGCTTATTCATCCATTGCATTTTGGGGCTCCAGAATTCACATTCAACAGTGTAGTTGTAATGTCTATCTTTTTAGTTATTAGTGTGGCTGAATCTGTGGGGATTTTTTACATGATTGCTGATATTTGTGAAGTGAAAATAACGCCAAAAGATATAGCAAATGGTATTCGAGCTGAAGGTTGTGCTCAATTTTTAGGTGGATTATTCAATTCTTTCCCATATGTTACTTTTTCTGAAAATGCAGGACTTATGACTGTTACAGGCGTAAGAAATAGATTTGTATTAGTAGCTGCGGCAATAATTTTAGTTATCTTAGGTCTTGTACCTAAATTTGCGATGCTCACTACATTAATTCCTCATCCAGTATTAGGAGGAGCTATGATATGTCTATTTGGTACAATTGGTGCAAATGGTATTAAAATCTTATCTAGTGTAGATTTTAAAAAGAATGAGAATATTATTATTGTAGCTTGTAGTATTGGTATTGGTTTAGGAACAACTGTTACACCAGGGCTTTTTAATGAAATGCCAGAAATTTTGAAAATGCTTCTAGAAAATGGTATTTTTACAGGCACTGTTACAGCTATTATTTTGAATACTTTATTTAATTATAGTGAAATTTTTAAAACAAAATAAAATATGGATATATCTGGTAGAGATAAATTGACAGCTTGATTTTTTCAGTCATATAATTAAAACAAAATTAGTTAATTAGTAGAGGATTTGTAAATGAAATTTTGTAAAGTAAAAGAACAAGCATTGAGTCAATTAACAAAACAATCTATTTTACAGTATATACAATCAATGGATTTATCTATATCAAACAAGCTTCCTAGAGAAGAATTATTGGCTCAAGAATTAGGTGTTAGTAGAATTACTGTAAGAAGTGCATTAAATGAGCTTGCTAGTGAAGGTATTATTTTTCGTAAACAGGGAAAAGGAACATTCGTTAATCAACAAGCTTTGGGCATGAATGTAGTATTTAATCCTATTGGAGATTTACGTGATGTAATTGCTAATAGTGGTTATGAGGTAAAAACAGAAGTGTTATCTACTAATAAGCGTTTAGCTACAGATGATGAAGCTAAGAAATTACAGTTAGATAATAATGAGGAAGTTTTTATTGTTGAGCGAATGTTTTATGCTAATGAGATGCCAGCTATTTATTGTGTTGATAGAATTCCTGTAAAAATAGTTAAAGAGAATTTTTTGCAAAACTGCTTAGATATGTCTATATATAAATATTTTAGCGAATTTTTAAAGCGTACAATTATTTGGGACAAAGTAGAATTATCTACAATAACAAATCAGGAATTATCTTCTTTGACTGATTATTTTAAATGTGAACAAATAACAAGCTTTTTAAATTGCGATATTATCAATTTTGATAATAATGATAAACCTGTCTTTTATGCTAATGAATATGTAGATACAAAATTTATTCATTATCAATTAATTAGACAAAAGAAATATTAATTATAAGTAATTTGTGAGGTAAAATTATGGATCATTTATTTTATTTAAGAAAAGCAATTGAAGTATCAAAAAAATCTCGTGAACATGGAAATACTCCATTTGGTGCTATCTTAGTAGACGGTGAAGGCAATATTTTATTAGAACAAGAAAATATTGAAATCACAGAATCTAATTGTAGTGGTCATGCTGAAACTAGCTTAATGATAAAAGCTTCTAAAAAATACAGTAAAGATTTCTTATGGAATTGCACTCTTTATTCTACTGCTGAACCTTGTGCAATGTGTGCAGGTGCTATATATTGGGGTAATGTAGGTAAAGTAGTTTATGGTATTAGTGAAAAACGCCTTTTAGAATTAACTGGTGATGATGAACAAAATCCTACTTTTGATTTACCATGTAGAGAAGTATTCGCTAGAGGTCAAAAAGATATAAAAGTAGAAGGTCCATTCCCAGAAGTGGAAAACGAAGTAGTAGAAGTTCATAAAGATTATTGGAATAAATAATTTAAGATAAATAATAAAATAAGTAACATAGGAAAGCTTGATGAAATCTTAGAAAATATAGATAAGATTTTATCAAGCTTTTTATTTTAGCTATTAATCATAGAGCATTTGTAAATAATAAGGTTTATTATGGATAAAATGTATAAAATTTTTATCTTTTTTCTTAAAAATAATGTAAATATGTAAATTTTTTATGGATTTTATGATATAATGGAAAGCGTATTATTTTATAAATTAAGGGTGTGATAATTTGAAAAATCTTAGTATGAGCGCTAAAGTTTTTCTAGGTTTTGGGATAGGGATTATCTTAGGTCTTATTTTTCAAAAAGATATTTTATGGTTACAACCTATTGGAGATTTATTTTTAAAACTCATTAAAATGATTGTTGTTCCTGTTGTATTTTTATCTATTATTAGTGGAATATCTAGTATAGGTGATATTGGAAAATTAAAACGCATAGGAACAAAGGTAGTAGGTTTTTATATTGTAACTACAGTACTTGCAATTATTGGTCTTATTGTGGCACATATAATGAAGCCAGGTGCTGATTTTGCTGTAAGTCAAATTGTAGATACAGGCGAAGTGATAAAACCTGCTGAGCCAATGACTGTTAGCCAGACTATTTTGAGCATGGTTCCTGATAATCCGATAACAGCTTTAGCTACAGGTAATTTAATGCAAATTATCGTATTTGGGGTATTTATTGGTATTGCGATAACTATTTTGGGTGATAGAGTAAAAAATATTAAAAAAGTTATTGATGAAGCCAATATTATTATGTTTAAAATCACAGATATGGTAATGCAAGTAACTCCATTTGGGGTAACTGCTTTAGTTGCTTGTAGTGTTGGCGAATATGGTTTATCTATTTTTAATATTTTAGGTAAATTTATTTTAACTCATTACATAGGTGCTTTTTCTGTAGTGTTATTTATGTATGTATTTATTATTAAATACATTGCTAAGATTTCATTGAAAGATTTCTTTACTAAAATTACAGAGGTTTGGTTAGTAGCATTTAGTACAACAAGTAGTTCTGGTACTTTACCTGTTAGCTTACGTGTTACTGAAGAAAAATTTAAAGTAAAAGATGAATTGGCATCATTTACTTTGCCTATTGGTGCAACTATCAATATGAATGGGATTGCTGTATATTATGCTGTTACTGTATTATTTGTAGCT
>ENA-ORCP01002454-ORCP01002454.1-human-gut-metagenome-genome-assembly--contig:-NODE-2454-length-14863-cov-3.331597_pt1 | contig 14863 bp, 14 predicted proteins | sample MGYA00242990_ERZ507991 | MGnify/ENA primary metagenome ERZ507991 (study PRJEB26167, sample SAMN06115496) | human gut metagenome | host: Homo sapiens | place: China:Henan | collected 2015-05-07... | reverse complement strand
CGGAAAAATGAATGCTGACGCCTGGAAACGTGGTAAAAGTTTATAAGAAAGAAGTTTTGAATAATTTAGTTAGCGGATGGAATAAAGTGGGATTTTTATCCTGCAAAATATATATGGAAAAAGAGTTGGGTAGAATGAAAAAAGAGCTTACGACATATGATCGGGGGAAATGTCGTAAACTCTTTTTTCTGTAATTTCATTAAAGGAGAAATGAAAATAAAAAGTATCAAAATACTGAAAACGTCTTATTTGGTTTTGATTCCTAATCAAGTGGGGCAATTGTGACTGACTAAGATGCCGCCCCACCGAGGAATTCTTATCTAGTTGTTATCTTCAAGCTGATATTATAATACCAAGAGGCTTGGAATTTGTATATTCGCAAAAAAAACAAAAGAAAAAAGCTTTGAAAAATAAAATTGTGCAAAATAACAGGGGTAAAATCAATTTATACAAAAGGTTATTTGGAATTTGGAAATTGATAATAAAACTTGCATAAATGCAAAAAAAATGAGTGCAAATGATTTTTGTATAAGAACAAATGTGTTTTCAAGAAGGAATTATGAATGCTTATTATAAATGTCAATATAAAAAATTTTTCGAACATGAGGAGACCGATATGAAAATCCTGAAATAGAAAAAGAGCTTACGACATATGATCGGGGGAAATGTCGTAAACTCTTTTTCCAATAATTTCATTAAAGGAGAAATGAAAATAAAAAGTATCAAAATACTGAAAACGTCTTATTTTGTTCGGTTAAGTGTTATCCTTAACTTGTTTTTATAATAGCATTTGCAGGGAGTTTTGTATATTCGCAAAAAAAACTAAAAGAACTGCAAAGTTAAAATAAAATTGTGCAAAATAACGAAGTGCAAAACAAGATTGACAAAAGAATGTAAAAAAAGGAAATTTTAACGGTAAAAATATATAATGTCTAATAATTAACAAGAAGTTACAGAAAGTTACAAGGAAAACTGTAATTTTTGAAAGTATATTCGGGAAGCAGGGTGGGAAAATAGAGGAGGATACTGTTTGCGAATGCCGGAAAGATTCAGATAATGGAAAAAGAGCTTGCGACATATGATCGGGGGAAATGTCGTAAGCTCTTTTTCTGTAATTTCATTAAAGGAGAAATGAAAATAAAAAGTATCAAAATACTGAAAACGTCTTATTTTGTTTCGTTAAGTGCTATCCTTAACTTGATATTATAATACCATATGCATGATCTCCTGTAAATTCGCAGAAAAGACAAATGTTACAAAAACGATACTGTAAAATTGTGCAATATAGCTAAAAACGGTGCAAAAAATGGAAAATGTGAAAGTTTTATAATCTTACGACTTCATATTTGATTTGCTTTTCCAATATGTTAAAATTAAAAAAAGTAGAAAATTTTACAGATAAGGGGAAAGATGATGAAAGAATTTGTTGAAATGCGGGATGTCCGTAAGATTTACCGTATGGGTGAGATTGAGATTGCCGCAGCAGATGGAATTGATTTTCAGATAAAAAAAGGTGAATTTGCAGTTGTGGTGGGCCCAAGTGGTGCAGGAAAAACGACAGTGCTCAATATCCTGGGGGGAATGGATACGGCAACAAGTGGAGAGGTCTGGATCGATGGAAAGAATATTGTAAAGTATTCGCCGAGGCAGCTTACTTCCTATAGAAGGGATGATATTGGATTTGTATTCCAGTTTTACAACCTGATTCCGAACCTGACGGCGCTTGAAAATGTAGAGCTGGCACTGCAGATCTGCAAGGATCCGCTGGATGCGGAGATGGTGCTGAGGGAAGTGGGACTGGCAGACCGTATGAAGAATTTCCCGGCACAGCTTTCCGGTGGGGAGCAGCAGAGGGTATCGATTGCGCGTGCACTGGCAAAGAACCCGAAGCTTCTTTTGTGTGATGAGCCGACGGGGGCGTTGGATTATAATACCGGTAAGGCAATATTGAAGCTTTTACAGGATATGTGCCGTGAACGAGGAATGACAGTGATCCTGATCACACACAACTCAGCGATCACGCCGATGGCAGATCGTGTAATTAAGATGAAGAATGGAAAAGTCGGAAGCATGAAGCTGAATGAAAGACCGGTTCCGGTAGAGACGATTGAATGGTAGGTGGACGTAAAGACCGATGAAGAAAAATATTTTACGCAAAGACTTTATAATAGAAATTAAAAAGACGATGGGACGATTTGTATCGATCTTTTTTATCGTGGCCTTGGGTGTCGCATTTTATTCGGGAATCCGTGCATCAGAGCCAAGTATGCGGATCACTGCAGATCAGTATTTCGATGATTCGGAGCTGATGGATCTGAAGGTAATGGGAACCATGGGACTTACCAAAGCGGATATCAAAGCGATTGGAAAAGTATCGGGAATTGAAGCTGTAGAAGGCGGATACAGCAAAGACGTGCTTTGCCCGGTTGGAGACAATGAAAAGGTTGTCCATATGCTGAGCATGGAGAAGAATTTTAATCAGGTTTCGGTTGTGGAAGGCAGGCTGCCGGAAAAAGCCGGAGAATGTCTGGTGGATGAAGATTTTCTGAGCTATACAGACCTGAAGGTTGGCGACACGGTAACTTTCCATTCCGGCGATGGAGAGGCATTGACGGATTCACTGGTTACAGATACATACAAGATTGTCGGAATCGGGAACAGTCCGCTGTATATTTCATTTGGAAGAGGAAGCAGCACGATCGGAACCGGAGAGATCAGTGGATTTGTTGTAGTGGATAAATCCTCTTTTGACATGGATGCTTATACGGAAGCTTATGTGAAGGTGAGCGGTGCAGAAGAGAAAATTGCATTTACTGATGAATACAATAATCTGTCGGATGCAGCAAAGGAAGCCGTGAGTGCAATCGAAGAGGAACGCTGTGCAGTCCGCAAACAGGAGATCGTAGATGAGGCAAATGAAAAGCTTGCTGATTCAGAGAAGACAGTGAATGAAAAATCGCGGGAACTGGAGGATGCGAAAAAAGAGCTGGAGAGTGGAAAAAGCAAGGCAGCCGAAGAACTGGAAAAAGCAAAGCAGCAGCTTGCGGATGGAGAAGCAAAGCTTGCGGATGCAAAGCAGCAGATCGCAGACGGCGAGACACAGCTTGCAGATGCAAAAGCGCAGCTGAATGATAAGCAGGCACAGCTTGATTCGGCGGAGACACAGTATGAGTCAGGAAAAGCACAGCTGGATCAGAAAGAACAGGAGCTTGCAGATGCGGAACAGGTTTATCTGAGCAATTACTCGAAATATATGCCGATCATAACGGCGGGGAAGGAACAGATTACAGCGGGAAAGTCACAGATCGCAGATGGAAAGAAACAGCTGGACGAGGGACTTGCACCGCTTAATCAGCTGAAAGACGGACTGGCTGTGATTGAAGATGAAATCAGCCAGTGTGATTCGGGGATTGCGGAATTGCAGAAGCAGATAAATGACGGATATACATTATATCAGGAATATGTAAAAATTCCTAAAGAGAATAGAAATGAAGAAGAACAAGCTTATGTGGAAAAGTGGGAGAATTTAAATACACAGCTTGGCGATATGCAGGAACGGAAGAAACTGCTTGAAAATGCAAAGCAGGAGAAGCTGAATCAGGCAGGTTTTGCCACAGAAGCAGACCTGGAGGCACAGATTACCAGCCTGACTAAGCAAAAAGCAGATCTGGATGCAAAAGAGAAAGCACTTCTTCAGCAGGAGCAGACACTTGCCGCACAGGAAGAAGAGCTGTTAAGTGCAGGCAGACAGATTACAGACGGCAAGAGTCAGATCGCAGCAGCCAGATCCCAGCTTGACAGCACAAAATCTCAGATTACGGACGGAAAAGCACAGATCTTGTCTGCATGGGCACTTCTGAATGAAAAAGAGGACACTTTAAATGCAAGTAAAGCACAACTTGCATCCGGTGAACAGGAGCTTGCGGATGGCCGGAGTAAATATGAGCAGGCAGCAAAAGAAGCGGAAGAACAGATCACGGACGGACAGGCAAAGATTACAGATGGAGAGAAGCAGCTGACGGATGCAAAGCAGCAGATTGCAGACGCAAAGGCTGAGATCAAAAAAATCGAAAATCCGAAGTGGTATGTGCAGACGAGAGAGGATGCACTGACGGAATATCAAGGATACGGAGATAATGCAGACCGCATGCGTTCTATTGGAAAAGTGTTCCCGGTACTCTTTTTCTTGGTGGCAGCATTGATCAGTCTGACAACGATGACACGAATGGTAGAGGAACAGCGTGTACAGATCGGAACGATGAAGGCTCTCGGTTATGGAAAAGCTGCAATTGCAGGGAAATACATTGGTTATGCTCTGATTGCAACGCTTGGCGGAAGTATTTTCGGAGTACTGGCCGGGGAAAAGATCCTGCCGTTTATCATTATTTATGCTTATATGATCCTGTATAAGCATCTGCCGGCGATCCTGGTACCGTACCATATGAGCTATGCACTCCAGGCTTCGGTAATCGCAGTGGCATGTACACTGATCGCAACGATCGCATCCTGCTATAAAGAGTTGGCAGCAGAACCGGCAGAGCTGATGCGTCCGGCAGCACCGAAGCAGGGGAAGCGGATTCTTCTGGAGCGGATCGGAATTATCTGGAAGCATCTGAATTTTACATGGAAATCGACCGTGCGGAATCTGATCCGGTATAAGAAGCGATTCTTTATGACCATTTTCGGAATCGGAGGCTGTATGGCACTGATGGTAGTCGGATTCGGACTGAAGGACTGTATCTATGAGATCGTCAGCCTGCAGTATGAGAAGGTGCAGTTCTATGATGCGGCAACCTACATGAGTGACGACATATCCGAAGAGAACAGACAACAGCTCCATGATTATCTGGATCAGAATGCAGATATAAAAGAGACGATCGAAGCGCGGATGCAGAAGACCGATGTAAAATCTGCATCCGGTAAAAAGACACTTTATCTGATGGTGCCATCGGATAATGAAAAGATTGAGGACTTTTTAAGCTTCCACAGCAGGACCAATAAGGACGAGGTTTATTCACTGAAAAAAGACGAAGTGATTCTGACTGAGAAAATGGCATCCCTTCTGAATGTAAAGGTGGGAGATGAGCTTACGATCGAGGACGAGGACAGGGGAGACCAGACGGTGACGGTTGGCGCCATCTGCGAGAATTATATGAGCCATTACCTGTATCTGTCACCGGAAAAATACGAGGAATTATATGGTGTACCGGCAGAATATAACACGATCATCTACAGTGCAAAGGACGGAAAGGATGATCAGATCGAGAAGATCGGAACAAAGCTTCTGTCGATGGATGGAGTACTGAATGTAAGTTATACCAGCAGTATTGAAGGAAGGCTGGATGACATGCTGCGAAGCCTGAATCTGGTCATCGTGGTACTGATCGTATCTGCCGGAATGCTGGCATTTGTGGTACTGTACAATCTGAACAATATCAACATCACCGAGCGTCAGAGAGAGCTTGCAACCTTGAAGGTTCTGGGATTCTACGACGGAGAGGTTGCCTCTTATGTATACAGAGAGAATATCCTGCTGACGATCATTGGATCGGTTGTGGGTATGGTGCTTGGTAATCTGCTTCACCGGTATATCATCCTGACGGTTGAGGTGGAAGAGGCGATGTTCGGACGTCAGATACACTGGCAGAGTTATCTGTACAGTTTCTTGTTTACTGTAGCATTTTCTTTATTTGTAAACTGGGTAATGTTCTACAAGCTGAAGAAGATCGATATGGTGGAATCTTTGAAGAGCGTGGAGTAAAAGCTTTTGCAAGTGTATGTCAGAGATTTCTTATAGACGGTACACAAAGAATCGGAAAATATATTTCACAGAAAGTTTATATTCTTCACAGAATTATTAGCACTCTTGTCAAAAGAGTGCTAATTTTCTATTGACATTTAGAAATCAGGGTATTAAGATATTTCATAGACAGAAAAATACGGTATTTGAAACCGTAAAAAGATAGAATATGAAATTTAGGAGTGATAAAAATGGCAGCAAAAAAAGGTAGTCTTTCAATCAGCAGCTAAAATATTTTCCCGATTATCAAAAAATGGGTATATTCTGATCATGATATTTTCGCAAGAGAGCTTGTTTCCAATGGATGCGACGCGATCACAAAATTAAAGAAGCTGGACATGATGGGAGAATATACACTTCCGGATGATTATAAAGGAAAGATCCAGGTTATTGTAAACCCGGAAGAGAAGACTTTGAAATTCATCGATAATGGTCTTGGTATGACTGCTGATGAAGTAGAAGAATATATCACACAGATCGCATTTTCAGGAGCAACCGAATTCCTGAACAAATACAAAGATAAGACAACAGAGGACGATATGATCGGACACTTCGGTCTTGGATTCTACTCTGCCTTCATGGTAGCTGATGAAGTTCATATTGATACCCTTTCTTATAAAGAAGGTGCAAAACCGGTACACTGGGTAAGTGAAGGCGGTACAGAGTATGAGATGGAAGAAGGGGATAAAGAGGAAGTTGGTTCTGAAATCACCTTATTCCTGAACGAAGATTGTGTAGAATTTTCAAATGAATACAGAATCCGCGAAGTCCTTGAGAAATACTGTTCATTCATGCCGGTAGAGATTTTTGTATCCAAAGCAAATGCAGAACCGGAATATGAGACGATCCCGGAGGATGAAGTCCTGGATACCGATACGGTTGTTGAACATATCCATGAAGACGCCAAGATGGAAGAAAAAGAAAATGAGAACGGTGAAAAAGAAATGGTTGAAGTTTCACCGGCATCCGACAAAGCAAAGATCGTGAAACGCCCGGTATCGATCAGTGATCCGGCACCGCTGTGGACAAAGCATCCAAACGAATGCAGCAAAGAAGATTATATTGATTTCTACCGGAAAGTATTTATGGATTACAAAGAACCTCTGTTCTGGATTCATCTGAACATGGATTATCCATTTAACTTAAAGGGTATCCTGTACTTCCCTAAGATCAATACCGAATACGATTCCATTGAAGGAACCATCAAATTGTACAACAATCAGGTATTTATCGCAGACAATATCAAAGAAGTTATTCCGGAATTCCTGATGGTATTAAAAGGAGTCATTGATTGTCCGGATCTGCCGCTTAACGTATCACGAAGCGCACTGCAGAATGATGGATTCGTACAGAAGATCTCCGAATACATTTCCAAGAAAGTTGCTGACAAGCTTTCAGGAATGTGCAAGACAGATAAAGAAAACTATGAGAAATACTGGGATGACATCAGCCCATTTATCAAATTCGGCTGCCTGAAAGATGAAAAATTCTGCGAGAAGATGAGCGATTATGTTCTGTTCAAGAACTTGGATCACAAGTATATGACACTCAAAGAATGCATCGAAAAAAACGGCGGAAAAGCAGAACCGGAGGAAAAGACCGAGGGTGAAAATGCAGAGCAGTCAGCAGAAAAGAAAGAAACAGAGAAGACAACAATCTACTATGTAACAGATGAACAGCAGCAGAGCCAGTATATCAATATGTTCAAAAAAGAGGGACTGGACGCAGTGATCTTGTCACATAATATTGATTCTCCATTTATTACTCAGATGGAGCAGAAGAACGAACATATCAAGTTCCAGAGAATCGATGCAGATCTGACTGATCACTTCAAAGAAGATGTATCTGAAGAAGAAAAAGAAGCATTCAAAGAAAAAACTGACAGTCTGGTCGAAATCTTCCGCAAAGCACTTGGCAATGACAAACTGGAAGTAAAAGTGGAAAAGATGAAAGATGAAAATGTGGCATCTATGATTACACTTTCCGAAGAATCACGCCGTATGCAGGAAATGATGAAGATGTATGGAATGTCAGGCATGGATCCGTCTATGTTCGGAACCAATGCAACCCTGATCCTGAATGCAAATCATCCGCTGGTAGAATATGTTGTAGCACATAAAGATGGCGAAAATACAGAGATGTTCTGCCATCAGTTATATGACCTGGCAATGCTGGCACACAAGCCACTCAGCCCGGAAGAGATGACAGAATTTGTAAAACGCAGTAATGAAATTATGATGAAACTGGCAAAGTAATTTTGCTGTAGATACCCGGAAAAGCCTGAACCATTCAGATTCCCATTTTCGCTTATGCGAAAAGGTTTGAATGGGCAGGCTTTTTTTGCTGTATTTGGAAACACTTTCCACAAAGTGTTGATGAACTTCCCGGCCTTTTATAGTATAATATAACAAAAGAGAGGCGGTGGATACGATGAAGAATTATTCAGAGGATATAAGCAGACAATATCATGTTCAGGTGGCCAACGGGGAAGTCGGCCGTTATGTCATTCTCCCGGGAGATCCAAAGCGCTGCAAAAAAATAGCACAGTATTTTGAAGATCCGGTAATGATTGCAGATAACCGGGAATTTATCACTTATACAGGAACTTTAGACGGCATAAAGGTAAGTGTTACATCTACCGGAATCGGGGGACCATCAGCAGCAATTGCGATGGAAGAATTAGCCAGATGTGGAGCAGATACATTTGTACGGATCGGAACCTGCGGTGGGATACAGCCGGAAGTAAAAAGTGGGGACATTGTAGTTGCTACGGGTGCTGTCAGAATGGAAGGGACAAGCAAAGAATATGCGCCGATCGAATATCCGGCGGTGGCAGATCTTATGGTGATGAACGCACTGGTCAGTGCGGCGAAGGAAAAAGGCTGTGAATTTTATACCGGAGTGGTACAGTCAAAAGATGCATTTTACGGACAGCATGAGCCGGAGATGATGCCGGCAGGTTATGAACTGATCAATAAATGGGAAGCCTGGAAGAAACTGGGATGTCTGGCATCAGAGATGGAGACGGCAGCACTTTACATTGTGGCAGCAAAGCTTCATGTACGCGTGGGTGCCTGTTTCCTTGTAATGGCAAATCAGGAAAGAGAAAAAATGGGACTTGAAAATCCGGTAGTGCATGATACAGACATGGCAGTACAGGTGGCAGTGGAAGCCATCAGAAAGTTAATCAAAGAGGATCGGTAAATGAAAGAAACAATATATAAACGAATTTTTGTGATCGTTCTGGATTCGCTCGGAATTGGTGCAATGCCTGATTCTGAGCAATTCGGTGACAGGAATGTAGATACATTTGGTCATATTTTAGACAGAATGGGAACACTGGAGATCCCAAATCTTCGGAAGCTTGGTATGCTGAATCTGCACACCGGGGGAAAGATGTATGGAATCGAGAATCCGGTTGGAAAATTTACCAGACTGAAAGAGGCGAGTAACGGAAAAGATACGATGACCGGACACTGGGAAATGATGGGGATTTATACAGAAAAACCATTTAAAACCTTTACCGAACATGGATTTCCACCGGAACTGATTGCAGAACTGGAAAAACGTTGCGGGAAAAAAGTGATTGGAAACCGTAGTGAGAGCGGAACAAAGATCATTGAAGAACTTGGGGAAGAAGAAATCGAAACAGGTGCAATGATCGTCTATACCTCTGCGGATTCTGTATTGCAGATCTGTGGAAATGAAGAGACATTTGATCTGGCAAATCTGTATCGGTGCTGTGAGATTGCAAGAGAGATCACGATGAAGGATGAATGGCGCGTGGGACGAGTCATTGCAAGACCGTATGTAGGAAAGAAAAAGGGTGAATTTAAAAGAACCAGCAACCGCAGGGATTATGCACTTGAGCCGACCGGAAAGACTGCACTTGACGCACTGAAAGATGCGGGAAAGGATGTGATCGCAGTCGGAAAGATCCATGATATTTTTTGCGGGGAAGGAATCACAGAATCGTATCATTCCAACAGCTCCGTGCATGGAATGGAGCAGACCATTGAGATTTGCAAAAAAGATTTTGACGGACTGTGCTTTGTAAATCTGGTTGATTTTGATGCACAGTGGGGACACCGGCGCGATCCGGTTGGCTACGGACATGAGATTGAGAGATTTGATAAAAATCTTGGAATTTTGCTGGATGATCTGCGGGAGGATGATCTTCTTATTATTACTGCCGATCATGGAAACGATCCGACCTACACAGGAACCGATCATACACGGGAATATGTACCGTTTTTGGCATATTCCAAAAAGATGGATGAGGGTGGCGTGATTATGGAGAAAAATACCTTTGCAGTGATCGGGGCAACGGTCACAGATAATTTTGGTGTAAAAATGCCGGAAGGAACGATCGGGCATTCGATTCTGAATGAACTTATTTAGCAAGAAAAAGCAGGAAAAAAGAGAATGAAAAAAGAACAAATTAAAAAAATGATAGAAATCGCGCTTTCTCAGCTTGCATATTCTTATACCCCTTATTCTGACTTTAAAGTGGGAGCTGCGCTGCTTGGAAAGAATGGACGGATATATACGGGATGCAATATTGAAAATGCGGCTTATACACCGACAAACTGTGCGGAGCGTACCGCATTTTTCAAGGCAGTCAGCGAAGGAGTAAAAGAATTTGATGCAATCTGTATTGTAGGAGGAAAGGGCGGTGTTGTGACAGAGTATGCACCGCCGTGCGGAGTATGCAGGCAGGTCATGATGGAATTCTGCGATCCGGAGACGTTTCAGATCATTCTTGCAATAGATGCAAAGCAATATGATATCTATACCTTGAAAGAAATGTTGCCAAAAGGTTTCGGACCATCCAATCTTACAGAATGAGAAAGGACTCTGACTCCAAAAGAAGATTTTTGAAGAAAAGGAAAAAAGAAGGAATGAAAAATGACACAGGAAACCTTGAAAGAATTACCAAAGATTGAGCTTCACTGTCATCTGGACGGTTCTCTTAGCAGACCATTTATTGAAAAAAGGCTTGGAAGAACTGTAAGACCTGAAGAACTCAGTGTTTCAGAAAACTGTACAAGTCTGAATGAATATCTGGAAAAATTTGACCTTCCCGGCAGATGCATTATGGATGAAGAGGGACTTTCCGGAGCTGCGTATGATCTGCTCTCCCAGATGAACGAAGAAAATGTCTGTTATGCGGAGATCCGTTTTGCTCCACTTCTGTCAGAGACAAAAAAGATGGACAGCCGGAAGGTGATCGAAGCAGTAATCAGCGGAATGGAGCAGGGGAAAAAAGATTTTGGAATCGAGTATGGTGTGATCGTCTGTGCAATGCGGCATCACAGCGCTGAGGATAATATGCGGATGATCAAGACGGCAAGAGAATATCTGGGATCCGGAGTTTGTGCAGCAGATCTTGCAGGAGCAGAAGCATTGTATCCGATGTCTGAATTTATGGATATTTTTACAGAGACAAAGAAGATGGGAATGCCATTTACACTCCATGCCGGAGAATATGGAAATCCACAGAATGTCATAGATTCGATAAACGTGGGAGCTGGAAGGATCGGGCATGGGATCGCGATGCGTGGCAACCAGGAGATCCGGAAAATGGCAAAAAAAGCAGATATTGGTATCGAGATGTGTCCGATCAGCAATTTACAGACCAAATCTGTAAACTGCATGGCGGAATATCCGATGCGGGAATTTCTGGATGCAGGCTTAAAAGTATCGGTCAACACAGATAACCGAACGGTAAGTAACACTAGCCTTATGAAAGAACTGGAATTTATTCAGAAAAATTATGGAATCCGGGACGAAGAAATCCTTCAGATGATGAAAAATGCAATTGATACTGCATTTGCCGATGATTCTATAAAAGATAAAATTTGCAAAATGCTGAAATAAAGAAACTACAAACAGAGAGGATTGACTCTGAAGAATAAGAGAAAAGAGGAATTCTGTATGAGCAATGAAATTTATGAAAAGCTGGAAATATGCCGGAAAAGCATTCTCCAAAAAACGAATTTTAAACCGGAAGTGGCAGTGATTCTGGGCTCCGGTCTTGGCGAATACGCATCAAAAATCAAGATAGAACAGATCATTCCATATACAGAAATTGAAGGTTTTCCGGTGTCGACAGTTGTGGGACATAAAGGACAATTTGTATTTGGTTATGTAAAAGAAATTCCGGTTGTGATCATGCAGGGACGTGTGCATTATTATGAAGGGTATCCGGTAACAGATGTGGTGCTTCCGGTGCGGCTGATGGGAATGTTAGGTGCAAAGAAGCTGATTCTTACCAATGCATCAGGCGGAATCAATACCGGATTCCATCCGGGCGATCTCATGCTCATCACAGACCAGATTATGAGTGGAATCCCTAATCCACTGATCGGTGCCAATGTCGAAGAGCTTGGAACCCGTTTTCCGGATATGAGTGAAGCCTATAGTGAGCGGATGCAGCAGATCATAAAGAAAGAAGCCCAAAAACTCGGCATTCCTCTGAAAGAAGGTGTATACCTTCAGCTTACCGGTCCATCTTATGAAACTCCGGCAGAAATCCGTATGTACCGCACCTGTGGGGCTGATGCCGTAGGCATGAGCACCGCCTGCGAGACGATCGCTGCCCGCCACATGGGAATCGAAGTCTGTGGCATCTCCTGTATCACCAACCTCGCCGCCGGCATGACATCACAACATCTGAACCACCAGGAAGTCCAACAAACCGCCGACCGGGTGGCTGAGCAATTCCAGGAATTACTGACAGCAATCATTACCCACGTATAAGAAACGGAACATATATCTGAATTTACCCAGAACCAGGTCCAAGGTTCCGGATTTTCCGGAACCCGCCGACCGTCCTCTTGCAATTCCGAGTTGAGGCATTGTGTAAGAATTTTGCCAACGAGGTCATTAACAGTAGAAAGACAAAGAGCATAAAATACCGCATACAGTATTTTATGCTCTTTGTCTCACCACTATTTTCAAAATTTTACTCAACCTCAAACGGAATCTCGTACTTTGCAAAAATCCGCTGCGCCATCTTGTCCCATGCCTGCTCCAGTGACTTGTCCAGCGTGAACAGGTTCATAGACGTTCCTGTCGTACAGCTAAGTTTTGTCCCGTCATATTTAAAATTCAGGTACAATCCCTGAACATCTGCCGGAGCAAAGGAAAGATGTTCCTGTTCGAGAAGCCGTGCAATATTCGGTGCTGACATAGAAAGAACAAAATGAAATCCCAGCGGAGTACGCTTTCCTTTGATCAGAGAAAGACAAAACTCGCGAAGTTCCTTCCAGAGAGCATATTCCCGGTCATCCAGAGCTTCTTTTTCTTCAGCACTGAAGAAATCTTTTTTCAGTCGTCCGTTAAATTGAAAGGTATTAAAAGTTGTGATATCTCCTTCAATAAATAAAAAGGAATCAAATGCAGGATGCAGTAAAAGTGCGTTCATGCATTTTTTTGTATCCAGAGAAAAAATAAGCATAGACTTCCTCCTGTCATCAGTGTAATAGTATCAGTATAGCATAAATCTTGAGATATGCATAAGAATTTGATACAATACGGGAAAGAAAAAGGATGGATAACAAGATGAAAATAGAATTAAACCGGGATCAGATCAAATACATTGCAGTGTTTACCATGCTGCTCAATCATGTTGCAAATATATTTCTGCAGCCAGGAACCTTTGCCTGCGAAGCGCTAAAGGATATCGGTTATTTTACGGCACCGGTCATGTGCTGGTTTCTGGTTGAGGGATACCGCTATACAAGGTCAGTAAAAAAATATGCCGGAAGACTGCTGATTTTTGCTGTTATTTCACAGCTTCCGTATTATCTGGCATTTGCGCGGAATCATCTGGCACCGTGGTATACTTTAAATATGATATTTACACTTTTTCTGTGTCTGTGTCTGATGATCGCAGAGGAAAAAATATCAGATCCGGGAAAGAAAAGTCTGGTTGTACTGGGAATTATAGCAGTAAGCAGTATCTGTGACTGGGCAATTCTGGCTCCATTGTATACGCTTTGGTTTTACCGGGCAGGAGAGGATCCAAAGCGCCGGGAAAAGGCTTTTTTTATTGCAGCACTTGTTCTGGGGATTACGGTGACAGCAGAACTTCCGGGAGCTGCAGGAATCGCAGCGGGAGCAGGGGCAATGATTGCAGTACTGGCAGCGGGAGGCTGTGTTTTGGTATTTTATAACGGAAAAAAATCACAGAAACATTTTCTTGTGAAAAAGTATTTTTTTTACGTGTTTTACCCTGCACATTTGGTGATTTTGGCATTATTAAAGATTTGACTTTTATAATAGAAGAAAGTAAAATGAATAGGTTAGAGTATTTATCACATGATTCAATGAAAATGAAACTCATATTTTAATAAAAGATAGGATGCATAGCATGAAGAAAAGAACGATGGAGAAAGAACATCAGGCAGAAGAAAGAAGAAAAAAAGTTCTGATGGAAATTGCAGGAGCGGTTGTTGTACTGACTGTAATTGTAAGTATTGGTCTTTCGCATCTTGGAACAGATAAGGTGAATACATCAGCAGGAGTAACAGCAATCAAGAAGCTGGAAAAAGCAGATGTATCTGAGGTGGAGACCAAAATTTCAAATATTGAGAAAGAAGAAAAACAGGCGACAGAGGACTGGCAGAACCGTCCGTTGTCCGAAAAATTTGCGCATGCGGTGATTCTCGGAGATTCGATCACAACCGGTTTTACCGTATATGATGTGCTTGATACTTCTAAGGTTGTAGCGGAAAAGGGAATGCACCTTGATCAGACCGGTGATCTGATTAAGACAGCTGCAGAATTAAAGCCGGAAGTCCTTTTTCTGGCACTTGGACTGAATGATATTTCCGGAACAGATGGAGATACAGATGCATTTATTGAAAAGTACAAAGCGGTACTTGCAAATGTACGTGAGCAGATGCCGGATGCAGTGATCTACATCAACTGTGTTCTTCCTGTTTCCGCCCAAAAAGAAGAAGAAGAGCCGGTTTATGCCAAGATTCCGGATTATAATACCGCACTTAAAGCAATGTGTGATGAAGAAGGAATTACATTTATCGATAATACAGAGAT
>ENA-ORCP01002452-ORCP01002452.1-human-gut-metagenome-genome-assembly--contig:-NODE-2452-length-14864-cov-2.416988_pt1 | contig 14864 bp, 11 predicted proteins | sample MGYA00242990_ERZ507991 | MGnify/ENA primary metagenome ERZ507991 (study PRJEB26167, sample SAMN06115496) | human gut metagenome | host: Homo sapiens | place: China:Henan | collected 2015-05-07... | reverse complement strand
GTCGATTTTCTGCGGACAGACCGCCGCACACGAGCCGCAGCCGAGGCAGCTTTGCGGCTGCCGGCTCTTCGGCAGGGCTTCGACCGCCATGATCGCGTTCGTGGACGGCACAACGCGAAGCTCGTTCAGAACACGCAGCATCTGCGGAATGTCAATTTCCTGCGGGCAGCCGTCGCAGCAGTAGCGGCAGGCCGTGCACGGGACGGCGGACTTGAAGCCCTCCGCGATCTCCAGCAGCAGCGCCTGCTCTTCGGCACTGAGGGGCTCCGGATGGTCAAACGTGGCGAGATTGTCCTGCATCTGCGCCATGTTGGACATACCGCTGAGGATCATCGTCACGCCGGGGATCTCCTGCACCCACCGAAGCGCCCAGGACGCGTCGGAGGCCTCCGGCCGCAGCGCGTGCAGCTTTTCCTGCGCGGCAGCAGGCAGATTCGCCAGCTTCCCGCCGCGCACCGGCTCCATGACCCAGATGGGAATGCTGTACCGGTTCAGCAGCTCACATTTTTCCTTCGCCTGCTGCAGCGTCCAGTCGAGATAGTTCAGCTCGATCTGACAGAATTCCATCTCGTTCGCGTGCTTTTCCAGAAACGCTTCCAGCGCGGGCACGCCCGCGTGGGTCGAGAAGCCCAGGTGGCGGATACGCCCGTTTTTCTTCTGCTCCAGCAGATACGGGAGGATGTTCCAGCGCTCGTCTTCGTAGACGGCGATGGAATTTTCATAGACGTTGTGCAGCAGATAGAAATCGAAATACTCCACGCCGCACTTTTTCAGCTGCCTTTCGAACACGCCCTTCACGTCATAGCTCGGCGCGATCTGGTGTCCGGGGAACTTGTCGGCCAGATAAAAGCTCTCGCGCGGGTACTGCTTCAGAATTTCGCCGATGACGAGTTCCGACTTGCCGCTGTGATACGGCCAGGCGGTATCAAAATAGTTGACGCCCTTCGCAATGGCCTCCGACGTCATGGCGGCAGCCTGCTCCGCGTCGATGGATTTGTCCTCCCGCAGCGGCAGCCGCATCGTGCCGAACCCGAGCTGCGAAAGCTTCAAGCCCTGAAAGTCCTTATAGATCATAGTTCGCATTCCTTTCTGTCGTTTTTTATGTGAGAAGTTCAAAGTGTTCATAGGGGCGGACGCCTCTGTCCGCCGAAAGCCGTGCTTTTTTCAAAAATCCACGGCGAATCCGTATGCACCTGCGCATTTGGCTGTAGGGGCCGATGTGGGCATCGGCCCCTACGGGATATGCATGGGTGCATACGGATTCGCCCGGAATTTTCGTAAGATCAATTGCATTTCTGCCGGGCGGACAGAGTCGTCCGCCCCTACCGGGATTTGCAATCCGGGCTAATCGTCGTTTTCCTGCATCCAGTATAACAGAAAACCGCAAATTGCGCCATAAAAACATGGAAGCGCTCGGATTCTTTTTGACGCGCTTTTTTCGAACGTATAGTGGAAATATTTTTGAATCTGTGTTAATATAAATTGGTATGCCGACCGGTGCGGGCGGCGACTTTCCAGACGGAGGAACTGGTATGACCTATTGGACAGCCATTTTACTTGGGCTCATACAGGGGCTTGCGGAGTTTTTGCCGATCTCCAGCTCCGGACATCGTGCGATCCTGCAAAACTTCCTGCGCATCGGCGATCTGGAAAACCAGATGCTGTTCGACGTGCTGCTGCATCTGGGGACGCTTGGGGCGGTGATCTTCGCGTATCATACGGAGCTGCGCGGGCTTTGCCGCGAAGGCCTGATGATGCTGCACCTGCAAAAGCCCAAGCGCGGCGCGCGGCAGGACCCGGCAAGGCGGCGGCTGCTGCTGTTTCTCATCGCGGCGACGCTGCCGCTCATCCCGGCGGCGTTCCTGAGCGACTACCTTGACTCCCTGTTCTACGATACGTTCTTCATCGGCTTTGCCCTGATCGCGACGGGCTTTCTGCTGCTGGTCGCCGACCGCTACGGCCACGGCAACAAGACGGAAAAGGCCATGACGCTTTCGGATGCGCTGGTCATCGGCCTTGCGCAGATGATCGCGGTCGTGCCGGGTTTGTCGCGTTCCGGGACGACGATCTCCGCCGGGATGCTGCGCGGGTTTGACCGGACGTTTGCCGTCAAATTCTCGTTCTTCCTTTCCATTCCCGCCGTGCTCGGCGCGAATCTTCTTTCACTCGTAAAGGCAATTTCCGCCGGGATCAACTGGGCGGAGATCCCGATGTATCTGTGCGGCGTCGCCGCCGCGCTTGTCTCCGGATATCTTGCCATTTTCGCGCTCAACCGCATTGCGCAGCGCGGAAAATTCGGCGGCTTCTGTTATTACTGCTGGGGTGCGGGTCTGTTGACGCTGATCCTGTCCCTGATCTCGTGAGGTGTTTTGGTCACATGGCTTCTGCGAACAAAAGAAAGTCCACGGCCTCCCGCGGACGGAAAAAAACAACAAAAAAGCAGTCTGCGCCCATCCGGCGCGAGATCGGCGCGACGGTCTGCGGTCTGCTTGCGCTGCTGACGATCTTGTGCTGCTTCAAGGTGAACGCGGCGTTTCTGGATCTGATGACGTCGGTGTTCCGGGGTCTGATCGGCGCGGGCTTTTACATCCTGCCGTTCTCGTTCATCATGAGCTTTTTGATCCTGATCCTGCACGACGGCAGGCCCGTCGCGCTGCGCGTGACCTGTACGTTCCTGACGGCCATGCTGATCGGCAGTCTGGTGCAGCTGGTCGGCGGAAAATTTGACGCGGACTGGGATTGGAGCGTCATTTCCGCGCTCTGGGACGGCGGCATCGACGGCACGGCGGGCGGCGTTCTGGCAGGCGGCCTTGCAAGCCTCCTTGAAGCGCTCATCAGCCGCATCGGCGCGGCTGCGGTCGTGATCGTGGGGATGCTGCTGAGCCTGATCACAAGTCTTAACATGACGGTGGCAAGCATCGTGACGGCCATCAGGAACCGGCCCCGCGCGGAATATGCCGAGCCGCAGCGCGAGCACAAGGACCCGGCGCAGGTGCTCGTCGATACCGTTGCGAACAAGCACATCGAGCACGTGCAGCGCACGGAGCAGCGCCGGGCCTCCCGCGCAAGCGAGTTCGATCTGCCGGTCGACGATCCCCCCATGCCGGAGCAGCCGCAGAAGAAGCCCTCCGGCAGGAAAAACGCGCCGGTGCGCCCGGACGTTTTTGTGGAAAACAGCCGCCGGCAGGAGAAGGCCGCCGAAGCGGCCCGGCCCGAACCGCAGCAGGAGCCGCAGGCGCCCGCCCCGGAGGAGGCGGAGCAGCCGCCTGTCCATACGGATTATAAATCCCAGTTTGACGCGCTGATCGCGGACACGCAGGAGGCCCCGGCGGAGGAAGCGCCGCCCGTGCCGAACGTCATTCCCATGGAGCTGCCGCACCAGATGCCGCCGCTCGTGATCGACCATTTTGACGCGCCGAAGCCGGCTCCCGCCGCACAGCCGCTGCCGCCGGTCGAGATCCCGGAGCAGCCGGAAAAGCTCAAAAAGGCGGACGTGCAGCTCGAAGCGGCCCAGATCGCGCAGGAGATCGGCCAGCAGGAGCCGCAGAAGCCGGAATACGAATTCCCGCCTGTGTCGCTCCTGAAGGCCGGAAGCGGCCAGTCGCACGACGGCACGGAGGAAATGCGGCAGAACGCCGAGCGCCTGAGCGACACGCTCCAATCCTTCGGCATCGAGGCGCATATCATCAATGTTACGCGCGGCCCGTCGGTCACGCGGTACGAGCTGGAGCTGCAGCGCGGCGTGAAGCTCTCCAAGGTCACGAATCTGGCCGACGATATCGCGCTGGCCCTCGGCGCTTCCGGCGTCCGCATCGCGGCCATCCCGGACAAGATCTCCGTTGTCGGCATCGAGGTACCGAACCGGATCGTCTCGGTCGTCATGGCGCGCGAGGTCATCGATTCGCCGGAATTTGAAAAGTGCAAGTCCCGCGTGTCCTTCGCTGTCGGCAAGGACATCGGCGGCAACCGCATCATCGGCGATATCGGCAAGCTGCCGCATCTGCTGATCGCCGGTACGACCGGCTCCGGCAAATCGGTCTGCATGAACTCGCTGATTATCTCCCTTCTCTATAAGGCAAAGCCCGAGGAGGTCAAGCTCATCATGATCGACCCGAAGATGGTCGAGCTTGGCATTTACAACGGCATTCCGCACCTGCTCATCCCCGTCGTCACAGACCCGAAAAAGGCTGCGGGCAGCCTGCAGTGGGCCGTGACGGAGATGATGCGGCGCTACCGTATGATGGCGGACGCAGGCGTCCGCGATCTCGAATCCTACAACAAGCAGGCGCGGGCCTCTGCGGACGATGATCTCGAACCCATGCCGCAGATCGTCGTTGTGATCGACGAGCTGGCTGACCTCATGCTGGTCGCGGCCAAGGAGGTCGAGGAATCGATCTGCCGCATCGCGCAGATGGGCCGTGCGTCGGGCATTCATCTGGTCATTGCCACGCAGCGTCCGTCCGCGGACGTGATCACCGGCCTGATGAAGGCCAACATCCCCTCACGCATCGCGTTCGCTGTCGCCTCCGCGATGGAGTCGCGCATCATTCTCGATACGGCGGGCGCGGAAAAGCTCGTCGGCAAGGGCGATATGCTCTATGCGCCGCTCGGACAGGGCAAACCCAAGCGCGTGCAGGGCTGCTTTATCACGGACGACGAGGTGCAGGAGGTCGTCTCCTTCGTCAAGGCATCCAGCGAAGCGGAATACTCCGATTCCGTCATGGCCGAGATCGACAAAAAGGCGGCCGAGAGCGGGAAAACCGGCTCCGGCAGCTCTGGCAGCACAGCCGCAGAGACAGACGGCTCTGACGGCGACGAAATGCTCCCGGCGGCGGTCGACGTCATTCTGGAGACCGGGCAGGCCTCCGTCTCCATGCTCCAGCGCCGTCTGAAGCTGGGCTATGCCCGCGCGGCGCGCATCATGGACGAGATGGAGGAGCGCGGCATCGTCGGCCCGTTCGAGGGCTCGAAGCCCCGTCAGCTGCTCATCACGCGCGAGCAGTGGCAGGCCATCAAGGACGGCGCGCCCATTTCCAGCGAACCGGTCGAGGAAGAAATCTCGTGATCCTTTATTTGGAAAAAGTATAAATAAAATGACTGCACGGAACAATTTCAGTGTACAGATTGCGCCAGCGGATTTTTTGCCAGGCAAACAAAAGCCGGAGGAAATCCTTTGTGGATTTCCGAGGATTTTTGTGAAGCATGGCGAAAAATATGCAAGCAAGCTGTGCGCTGTAATTGTGTAGTGCTGTCAAATAAATTTGCGTTGCATCCGGAATATCCGGAGTGACAGCAGGAGGTACTTATGAATCGCAATAACCATGCATCCGTCGTCCGTCTGACCTCTCTGGCCCTGCTGGCCGCGCTGGTCGTCGTCCTGCAAACCGTCGCAAGCGGCATCCGCATCGGGCCGGTCCCGATCTCGCTGACGCTGGTTCCCATCGTCGTCGGCGCGATCCTCTTTGGCCCCGGCGCGGGAGCCGGGCTTGGCGCGGTGTTCGGGGTCGTCTGCCTCATCGCGGGCATCACGGGCGCGGATGAATTTACAAACGTCCTGTGGGTCGCAAGCCCGTTCTGGCTCGTCGTCGTGTGCGTCGGCAAGGCCGTTCTGTGCGGGCTTTGCGCGGGACTCGTCGCAAAGGCGCTGCGGCAGAGGCAGACGATCAGCTGCATACTCGCCGCGCTGACGGCCCCGGTCGTGAACACCGGCGTGTTTGCCATCGGGATGCTCACGGTCTTCAAGCCCGTTCTGCAGGACTACGCGGGCGGCACGAACATTGTCTATTTTCTGTTCGTCGCGTTCATCGGCGTGAACTTCCTCGTGGAATTCGCTGTCAATGCGGCTCTGAGCGCCGCGATCGCACGCATCGTGCAGGTCGTGCAGAAGCAGCTGGAAAAATAAACAGCACCCCCTCCGAATGGCAGTCCGCCGCCCGGAGGGGGATTTCCTTATATCCCCAAAACAGCAATCGCCGTTTCAAGCTTCCTGCGCTTGTAATAAAAAAAGCCCCTTGTCGTGCGCTGCATGACAAGGGGCGTCGGTATGGGAATTATCGCACCAGCTCTGCTTCCTCGTTTTTGCCGAGGCGGCGGAGCATGGTTTTTTTCACGGCGCGGAAGATGTTCTGGTAGCCCGTGCAGCGGCACAGGTGGCCGGAGAGGAGCTTGCGCAGCTCGTCGTCGGTGTATTCCTTGCCGGAGTTGACGATCTCGGTCGCCGTCAGAATAAAGCCAGGGATGCAGAAGCCGCACTGGATGGAGGTTTCGTCCATGAAGGCCTTCTGCACGTCGGAAAGCGTCCCGTCAGGGTTCATCAGGCCTTCAAGCGTGATGATGTGCTTGCCCTCGGCCCAGACAGCCAGATACAGGCAGGTGTTGATCGCCTCGCCGTCAATGAGCGCGGTGCACGCGCCGCATTCGCCGACCTCGCAGCCCTTTTTCACAGACGTAAGCCGGAAATCATTGCGGAGCATATCCGTCAGGCTTGCGCGGACGTCGACGATCTTTTCCACGTCTTTGCCGTTGATGTTGCATTTGACAAGAGCGTACTGTGCCATCAGATCTCACCTCCACAGCGTTTGACAGACTCAATGAGCGCGCGCTTGGCCATTTCCACAGCGATGTGCTTGCGGAACGCCTTGCTGGCACGCCAGGAATCACGGGGATTGATGTCCTCCAGAACGGCCCTGGAGAAGGCCTCAATGTTCTCCATTGTGACGGGCTGGCCGTTTACAACGGCCTCGGCGCTCGGTGCGCGCATGGGCACGGGGCCTGCGACGCCGTAGGCGATGCGCACGCGGTCGAACGTCTTCTTGTCCCCGGACAGCCGCACATTGACCGAGCAGCCGGTCGTGGCGATCTCCATGGCGTTGCGCATACCGTATTTGATGTAGAAGCCCTTCGTGTTTTCCCACGAGGCCTTCGGGATCAGGATCGCGGTCTGAATTTCGCCCTCGGCGACGTTGATGTCGACCATACCGGCCTTGATGTAGAAGTCCTTGATGGGCAGGTACCGCTTGCCGTTCACGCCGGTCAGCTCGATGATGGCTTCCCATGCGTGCAGCGTCGAGGCGGAGTCCGCCGAGGTCACGCCGTTGCAGGTGTTGCCGCCGATGGTGCCGGCGTTGCGGATCTGCGGGCCGCCGACCATGTCGACGGCTTCGCCCAGCACGTTGATCTTTTCGATGATGATGGGGTTGCGCGTAATATGGGAGAAGGTTGTAAGCGAGCCGATGCGGATGTTCTCGTCTTCATCCATGCTGACGCCGCGCATGGAGTCGATCTTCTGGATGGAGATCAGCTCCTTGCCCGCGCGGCGGCCTTCGCGCATCTGGACGAGCACGTCCGTGCCGCCTGCGATGATCTGCGCTTCGGGATGCTCCAGACGAAGCTTGACTGCTTCTTCTACGCTGTACGCTTCATAGAGCGCTTTCATATCATACATAGTCTGTTCCCTCCCTCAGTCCTGAATCAAGCCCGCTTCGGTGAATTTGGCGAAGAGGATGTGCGGCGTGATCGGCGCCTGATTGATGGCGACGCCGGTCGCATGATAAATGGCATTGCGGATGGCAGGGGCCGGGGAGCAGGCGGGCGGCTCGCCCAGCGCCTTGGTGCCGAACGCAGAGGTCGGCTCGTAGTTTTCCACAAATTCGGCTTCTAGGTTCGGATGATCCATAAAGGTCGAAAGTTTGTAGTCAAGCAGGTTGTTGTTGAGGGGCCGTCCGGTCTTCTCATCGAACAGCAGCTGCTCGGACAGGCCGTAGCCGATGCCCATGGACATACCGCCGTGCACCTGCGCCTCAGCCAGCGCGGGGTTGATGAGCTTGCCGCAGTCGTGGACGTTCACGATGTTCAGCAGCTTGACCTTGCACATCGGGATATCGACTTCGACCTCGGCGAATGTGCAGCCGAAGGAATAGGCGTTGTTGCGGATGGTGTAGGTCGATTCCGCTGTCAGATGCTCGGAATGGACCGGGTTATACTGCGCGGTCATGGACAGCTCGGACAGGCTCATCAGCACGCGGCCGTCGGTGATGCGGACGATGTCGGAGTCGATGATGTCCATGTTATAAGTAGCCTGCCGCGTGAGCTCGCAGGCGTATTCGAGGATCTTCCGCTTCAGCAGCTCGGATGTCTGCCGGATGGAGAAGCCCGCGGTAAAGGTCTGGCGGGAGGCGTAGGCGCCGAGGCCCGTCGGGGTCACGTCGGTGTCCTGACAGGACAGAACGTGTACCTTTTTATAATCGGACAGGCCAAGGATCTCCGCGCACATCTGTGCGTAGGCTGTGTCTGCGCCCTGACCGATCTCGGTTTCGCCGACCTGCAGATTGACCGTGCCGTCGAGGTTCAGCTGCAGACGGCAGGAGGAGGTTTCCAGCGAAATGGGGAAGACGGCGGTGTTGTACCAGAAGGTCGCAAGGCCGATGCCGCGGCGGATGGGGCCGGTCTGGTTGGCATAGGCCTTCACCTTTTCTTCATAGCCGATGGCCTTCATACCCTTTTCCATACACTGCCGGTAGGAGTCCTCGTAAAGCTCGTTTTTCGAGAAGCTGTCGACGTAGCCGGGCTTCATCAGGTTCTGCCAGCGGTAAGCAAGCGGCGTCATGCCGACAGCCTCTGCACACTGCTCCGCGTGGGACTCGTCCGCGAACGACGCCTGCGGCATACCATAGCCGCGCATGGCGCCCGCCGCCGGGCGGTTGGTGAAGACGGTGTAAGCGTCGCCCTCAAAGTTGGGGCAGGGATAATGCTGGTTGAATGAGCCGAGCGCCTTGGCCACGATCGAATGGCCGTGGGAGGCGTAGCCGCCCTGATTGGAGAAGCATTCGACCTTCTTGGCGGCAATGGTGCCGTCCTTGCGCAGCCAGGAGATGATGTGCGTGCGGATGGCGTGGCGGACGCGGTTGGAGACGAAGGTTTCCTCACGCGAGCAGTCGAGCTTGACAAGACGGCCGCCGACCTGCGTGCAGCACCAGGCGCACAGCGGCTCATACAGCGCGTCCTGCTTGTTGCCGAGGCCGCCGCCGATGTACGGCTTGATGATGCGGATATCGCCCCACGGACGGCCCAGGGCCTGTCCGACGATGCGGCGTACGATGTGCGGGATCTGCGTGGAGCTGGTTACGACGAGGCGGCCGTTTTCCTCATAGCAGAAGCAGCCGTGATTCTCGATGTGGCAGTGCTGCACGGTGGGCGTTTCGTACCAGCCCTCGACCTTGATGAGGCCCGGCTCCTTGATCGCCTCGGCGTAATTGCCCGCCGCTGCGGTCGTATGCTTGAGGATGTTGTTGGGGAACGCCTCGTGCAGCTGCGGCGTGCCGGGCTCCATGGCCTTCTGCACGTCGAGCACGAACGGCAGCTCCTCATACTCGACCTCGATGGCGCGCACGGCCTGCATGGCCGCGACCTCGTCCTCGGCGATGACAGCGCAGACATCGTCGCCGTAATAGCGCACGTGCCGGTTGAGCAGGTGCCGGTCGGCAATGTCCTGATGGGACGGGTCCATCGACCACGGGTGGCCAGCCGTGGGGAACGGGATATCCGGTACGTCGAAGCAGGTCAGGATCTTGACAACGCCGGGAATTTTCTCGGCCTTGCTGATGTCGACCGACTTGACGAAGCCGTGCGCAATGGTCGAATGCTTGACTCTGATGAGCAGCGCATCCTTCGGGGCCAGATCATCATAGTATTTTGTCCGGCCGGTCGCCTTGTCAAAGGCGTCGACACGACCCTCGCTTCTGCCTACGATGTTCATTCGGTTACCTCCATTTGCCGGATTACAGGCGGGTTTTGCGCGTCCGTGCACGAAATCCGCCATTTTTCCACTTTTATTTGTTCCTATTGTAGCATATTCGGATTTGAAGAGAAAGTGAAAGCATTATCCTACTTTCTGAATAACGGCTTTTTTCGCGAATGTCGAAAAAACTGTATGATTCTTGCGCAAATATGCAAAAATAGCTATACTGTTTTGTAGAAAATCACAAGGAGCATCCAACTATGGCTGCAATCTCTGCACTTCCCGCCGGCTGCCTGCTCATGGCTGCCGGAAATGCCTCCCGCTTCGGAGAAAACAAGCTGACCGCGCGCTTTGACGGGCAGAGCCTGTTCTCGCTGGCGCTCGCGGCGATCCCGGCGGAGATGTTCGCCCGCGTCACGGTCGTTTCGCAGTATCCGGCGCTTCTGGAAGAGGCTTCGCTGGCGGGCTTTGATACGATCCTGAACGACCGGCCGGAGGACGGCATCAGCCGCACCATCCGCCTCGGCACGCAGGCGATGGCGGACTGCGCCGGTATTTTATATATGGTCGCCGACCAACCGCTGCTGCGGGCCGGGACGGTGCGGCGCGTCGTGGACGCGTGGCGGGCGAACCCGGACTGCATCGCCGCTGCGGCGCACAACGGAAAGCGCGGCAACCCGTGCCTGTTCCCGGCGCGGTTCTTCCCGGAGCTGTGCGCATTGGAGGCTGACCGCGGCGGCTCGTCCGTCATCCGGCGGCACGAGGACGCGCTGCTGCTCGTCGAGGCAGGGGAGCGCGAGCTGTTCGACTGCGACACAAAGCAGGCGCTGGAGATCCTGGAGGGAAACGCATAGCGCCGCTCATTCCCGGCGCGGCAGGAGGAGCATGGCGAGATCGTTGACGTTGGTGCCGGTGGGGCCGGTGTGGATGAGGCCGCCGATGCGCTCCAGCGCGGGATAAGCGTCGTTGCGCCGCAGAATGTCGGCGGGGTCAAGCCCGGCGGCGCGGAGCGCGGCGAAGCTGTCCTGATCGACAAAGCCTCCGGCGGCGTCGGTCGGGCCGTCGGTCCCGTCGGAGCCGAAGGAGAAGACGGCGGCCTGCGCAAGCCCGGCAAGTCCTTCCGCAGCGGCCAGCGCCAGCTCCTGATTGCGTCCGCCGCGTCCGGAGCCGGTCAGATGCACGACCGTCTCGCCTCCGGCGAGAAACGCAAGCGGCTCAGACGGTGACGCGTGCGTCCGCGCGACGGCGGCAAGGAACCGCCCCGCCTCCCGCGCCTCGCAGCTCAGACAGTCGGTCAGCCGGATGCAGCGGTAGCCGAGCGTCTGCGCCGCCTGCTCTGCCGCATCGCAGAGGGCGCGGACGCTGCCGGTCACGCGGGAGACTGCGTTCGGCAGTGCTTTCGGCGTTTCTGTCTGCAGGCAGGCCAGCGCCCGGTCAGACAGGCGCAGCCCGTATTTCCGCACGACGGCCAGCGCCTCGGCGCACGTGCTGCTGTCCGGCGCTGCAGGGCCGGAGGCGATCATGTCGAGCGGGTCGCCGAGAATATCCGACAGCACGACCGAGAAGACCGGCGCCGGACGGCAGTGCAGCGCGAACCGCCCGCCCTTGACGGCGGACAGCCGCTTACGGATGGTATTGATCTCCACAATATCCGCGCCGCAGGAGAGCAGCTGGCCGGTGATATCCTCCAGCTCGGCAAGCGGCACCAGCGGAGACTCAAACAGCGCCGAGCCGCCGCCGGAGATGAGAAACAGCACGCAATCCTCCTCCCGCAGTCCGCGCGTCAGCTCCAGCGCAGCCTGCGCGGCGCGGAGCCCGGCCTCATCCGGCACCGGATGCCCGGCCTCAAAGATCTGAAGCGGGCCGATGGGGCCGCGGCTATGGCCGTATTTGGTGATGACCGCGCCGGAGGTGATGCGCGTGCTGAGCGTGTCCCACGCCGCGTTCGCCATGGCCCACGCGGCCTTTCCGATGGCGATGAGCACGACGCGCCCCGCGCAGGAAAACTCCTGCAGCGCGCGCTGCACGGCGGCGTCCGGCTGCACGGCGCGCAGACTTGCGCGGATGATCTGGTCAGCGGTATCGCGAAGCGTCATAAAATCTGTCCTTTCCGATCAAAAGCATTCTGCCGACAGTGTATCACATAACGTACCCTTCCGCCAAGTATGGCGGAAGAAAAAAAGCGGCCTGCGGGCCGAGGTTGCAAAATGGGCGCGTTTGTGGTAAATTGGGTGCAAATGAACATAAGAGGTGATCGCATGAAGCGGCTGCTGCTCCTGCTGGCGTGCCTGCTGGCGCTCTGCACAGGCGTCTGCGCGGCGGAGCCCGTTATTTCCGAAATGAAAACAGATTGTACCCTGACCGGCAGCAGCTCTTGCCAGGTCACGCAGAGCTTTACGCTGGAGATCAGCGGCGCGCAGACACAGCTGCGCTTCCCGCTCAGCGCCGGCGCGAAGAAGGCCTCCGTCGCGGGCTATCAGACGCAGAAGCAGACCGACGGCGACTGCCCCGTGCTCGTGCTGACCGATGCAAACGGCTTTACCGGGACGCGCTCGTTTACCGTCATGTATACGATCTCGGGCCTTGCAAGCGAGGCCGACGGCGTGCAGACGCTCAGCCTTCCGCTCATGAGCGCGAAATGGGACTATCCCATCTCCAAATATGTCTTTACTGTCACGCTGCCCAAGCCGTTTGAAAGCTATCCGGCCTTTACCAGCGGCTACCACGGCGACGTGATCTCCGACTATATCGATCTGGATGTCTCCGAGTCGCGCATCACGGGCGTGATCGAAACGGGGCTGAAGGACCATGAATCGCTCGAAATGACCCTCACGCTGGATAAGTCCTATTTTTCCGGCGCGCATACCACGCTTTCGTTCGGCTGGGCCGGCACGGCAATCATTCTGCTGCTGCTCGCGCTGGCGTTCCTTTACTGGTTCTCGTCTCTGCGCAGTGCACGGGTGCGCGTATCCTCACGGATGCTGCCGCCGGATGCGGCGCTGCCGTGCGATATGCCGTTCCTGCTGGCGGGCGGACCGATCCAGTTCAATATGCTGGTCTGCCACTGGGCAAGTCTGGGATATCTGACTATCTCCTGCGGCAAAAATGAGCGGGTGGTGCTGCGCCGCCGCGTCGATATGGGCAACGAGCGCCGCCCTGCAGAGGTCAGGTTGTTCCAGATGCTGTTTTCGCAGGGCGACGTGTGCGAGGGCGTAAGTCTTCTGTATAAGCGCACGGCGGAAAAGGCCGACGAGGTCCTGCGGCGCTACTGGGTCAGGCGGATGTACCGCAAAACCAGCGGCAATCCGCTCATTATGCGTGCGCTCGGCATTCTGGCCGGAGCGCTGACTGCCGCCGAGGCGGCAAGCCCGATGCTGCCGTCAGGCTTCGTGCGCTGGCTGCTGCTGGCCGTGATCTTCGTGCTCGGCGGCGTACTGTTTGCGGTGATCCAATATGCGCCTGCGGCGTATTATCAGGGAAAATGGCCGCTGGCAGGACTGGCTGCGGCGTGTGCGGCGGCGCTTCTGGCAATGGCGCAGCTCGGCGAGGGCGTTCTTGTGATGCTGCTGGTGATCGCCTGCGAGGTGCTGATCGGCGTGCTGACGCTCCACGGCGGCAGGCGCACCGCCTTTGGCGACGAGATCGTCGCGCAGGCGCTTGGCTACCGCAAGTTCCTCCGGCGCGTCACGCAGAGCCAGCTGCAGTCCCGGCTGGCGCAGGACAGCCAGTATTTTTACCGCATCCTTCCGTATGCCGAGGCGATGGGCCTCGGCAGGAGCCTTGCCCGGACGCTCGGCGACACGGCGCTGGAGCAGTGCGACTGGTACCAGGGCGCCAAGCCTGTGCCGCGCACGGCGGCAGGCTTCTATTCCAGCCTGCGCGAGGCGCTCTCTCTGATGGAGATGTCCATCCGAAATTAATGCATACATAAAAAATTCAGCCGGCGGAACGCATCGTTCCGCCGGCTGTTCACTGTAAAAGCAATGTGTCAGAACAGGCTCTGCTGGGGCTCGTCCGGCTCCGGCTGGGACAGGAGCGCTTCGATCTCGCTCTCGCCGTAGACGGCGATGCCGTTTTCCTTCAAAAGCGCCGCCGTTACGCCGTCTCCGGATGTCAGGCGGCCGGAGAACGTGCCGTCGTAAATGCGCCCGCTGCCGCAGCTCGGGCTGCGCTCCTTCAGAACGGCTGCCTTGCAGCCGTACAGCCGGGCCAGATGCAGCGTCTGCTCCGCGCCCCGGCGGTACTGCGCCGTGACATCCGTGCCGCTCTTCATCACAACGGCGCAGCCCTGCCGCTCCGACGGCTCGCGCGGCGTGGGCAGTCCGCCCAGCTGCTCAGGACAGACAGGGACGAGGTGGTAGCGCTCCATGAGCGCAACGGTCTGCATGATGGGCTTCGATTCGCCGTCATACCGGCAGCAGACGCCGAGCAGACAGGCGCTGATCAGAATGTTTTCCATAGTATCGGGTCCTTTCTCCGGCACGTACCGGCGGCAGCTGCGTTGCTTCGCAAAGCGTTTGAGAGTTCCTGTTTCCCTCATTATAGCAGACGCACATTCAAAACACAATCACAGCTTCCGAAGACGGCCCGATTCTGAAGTGCAAAAAGCTCCCCTTGCCAGGCTGCTGCGCGGCAAGGGGAGCGGTATGCTTTTCATCCAATCAGGCTGCAAACCAGATCGGTGTATTCGCCTGCGTTTTCGACCGGCAGACCGGCCATGAGCAGCGCCTGCGTGTAGAGGATCTTCACCAGATCCTCCGCCTTTTTCTCGTCCTGCGCGACCGCGATCTGCAGCTTTGCGAAGATCGGGTGATCGGCGTTCAGCTCAAGAATGCGGTCGGCCTTCATACCGGCTTCGGGGTTCATGCGCTTGAAATACTTCTCCATTTCAAACGTCATGCCGCCGTCCGGGATGACGCTGACGGGGTGGCTGCCCAGATTGTCGCTCAGGCGCACGTCCTTGATCTTGTCGCCCAGCGTCTTTTTGACGAATTCGAGCGTCTGCTTCGCTTTTTCGCTCTTTTCCTCGGCGACCTGCTTTGCCTCTTCCGTCCCAGACTGAGTTTGCTTACACCATTATCCTGAAGTGTGCGGTTGAACAGGTCTTTTTTGAATTCCATTTCTACAC
>ENA-ORCP01002451-ORCP01002451.1-human-gut-metagenome-genome-assembly--contig:-NODE-2451-length-14865-cov-8.582296_pt1 | contig 14865 bp, 11 predicted proteins | sample MGYA00242990_ERZ507991 | MGnify/ENA primary metagenome ERZ507991 (study PRJEB26167, sample SAMN06115496) | human gut metagenome | host: Homo sapiens | place: China:Henan | collected 2015-05-07... | reverse complement strand
ATGGAAGCCATGCCCTTCAGCGGCAGGAAGTAGTTCATCATGGAGAACATGCCCTTCTTCATCTCGCCGCCGTACCAGGTGTTGATGATGACCTGCTCTTTGCTGGTGATGTTGAAGGCAACGCAGGTCTCGCTGTTCAGGCCCAGCTCCTTGTAGTTCTCGACCTTAGCCTTGGAGGCGTTGTAAACAACGAAGTCAGGCTCGAAGTTGGCCAGCTCCTCGGCGGTGGGCTTGATGAACATATTGGTGACAAAGTGTGCCTGCCAGGCCACTTCCACGATGAAGCGGATCGCCATGCGGGTATCCTTGTTTGCGCCGCAGAAAGCATCCACGACGAACAGGCGCTTGTTGCACAGCTCCTTCTTGGCAATGTCCTTAACGGCAGACCAGGTGGCCTCGGTCATGGGATGGTTGTCGTTCTTGTACTCATCGCTGGTCCACCAAACGGTGTTCTTGGAGTTCTCGTCAACAACGATGTACTTGTCCTTGGGGGAACGGCCGGTGTAAACGCCGGTCATAACGTTGACAGCGCCCAGCTCGGTGACCTGGCCCTTCTCATAGCCGGTCAGCTCGGGTTTGGTCTCTTCCTCGAACAGCATCTCGTAAGAGGGGTTATGCACGATCTCGGTCGTGCCGGTAATGCCATACTTAGTCAAATCCAGATTTGCCATGTTTACATATACCTCTTTCTCTATACTTTTGGCTGAATGGGACAACAGGGGTCTAAGTCAGCCTCCTAGTGCCCCATCCTGACATTTATTATACAAAGATTTTGCCGCAAAAGCAAGGCCAAATTCTTTCAAAGATTGTGACATTATTGTAAAATAGTTTGAATTTTAAAAAATACACGTTGTAGGGCGGCGTCCCCGATGCCCCGCGGCCCACATCTCAATACAGGGCAGTTTATGATTTTTGATTGATTTCCGCCTAGCTATGTGTTATACTAAATAAAAAAGGGGGATGATTTTAATGCCTGAACTTAGCCGTTTCTATGGCATCATTTTAAAAATGATTTACAGCGACAATGAACAGCATCATAAACCGCATTTTCACGTGTATTACAACGGATATGAAGCATCCATCGGCATTGACGGCGAACTTCTCGCCGGGTCTCTTCCTGTCAAGCAGCTCAAGCTCGTACAGGCCTGGGCCGCAATCCATGAGGATGAACTTTATGCCGCATGGAATAATGCTGTTCGCAACATTCCCTTTGACAAAATCAAGCCTTTGCAGTAAAGGAGTGCAACCCTATGTATATTATTGATGACGTCGCCTATGCAGATGATTCTCGTCCGGCGCTCCGTGTGTGCGGTGTGCGCCCGCTGCCCAATCACCGCCTTTGGGTTCGCTTTAATGACGGCAATGCAAAAGAGGTGGACTTTACCCCGATTTTGAACGATCCGGCTTTCATCCCGCTTCAGGACGAAAAGGTGTTCAGCCGCGCCTATCTCGATTTTAATACCGTCGTATGGGACGATGGAAAAATCGATATCAGCCCCGATTGGCTTTACAAGAATGGCGTCACAGTTGATTCGGTAATGCCTGCCTGACCTATAAGTAAACATAAATTCCTCTTGCATCCTGGGCTTATTGCCTAGGATGCTTTTTATTTTGGGCGTTTTTCAAAATTTTCTGCTGTATGGACTGTCAAGGGCGGCGTCCCAAAAGCCACGCGGACTGTGCCGGGCGAGCGGAGCGAAGGGGAGGAGGGGCTTTTGCATCCCCTTTACCGCCGCTTTCCCCCAAAAATTCCCCTTTTTGTAAAAAATCCACAAGAATATTTATGTATATTCTGTGAAATTGCGAATAGCCTTCCCCCCCCCGGGTGGTAAAATATGGGTATTCGTTGAAACTGCATTTGACAGTTTTGAAAAATTAGGAGGAATTTAAATGAAAGACAACCGAACATCGGTCAAGCGCAGCCTGTTTGTCAGCGCCATTGCCCTGACGCTGACCGCTGCGCTGCTGATTGGGTCAACCTTTGCGTGGTTTACGAGCACGGCGCAGACGAGTGTGAGCGACATTCAAGCGGGTAAACTAGAAGTTCAAATTGTTGATGCAAATAATGCGAATACAAAACTTGACACATTGTCGTGGCAAAAAAGCGCTGATGCGGCCCAAAATGAAGCAGTGTTGTGGGAACCGAATGTAACCTATAAAACCCAACCGTTCAAAGTCAAGAGTGCTGGCAACTTAGCTTTGAAGTACAAACTTGCATTGAGCTCACCGACTGGCGATTCAGTTTTGCTGAATAATATTGAGTTCTCAATTGTTGATGAAAATAATACTGCGGTTTCCATTGACACCTTTGAAGGACACCTTACGAACACCGAGGACCTCTCTGGTACCTTTGTGTTGCAAGGTCATATGAAGAAAGAGGCCACGAACGATTGCCAGGGCAAGACACTTAATAATATCAACATTACCGTTACCGCAACGCAGGATACTGTTGAGAACGACAGCTTTGACAACACCTATGATGAAGATGCTGAATATCCTATTTCAGTTACAACGGGAGACGAACTGCAGGCAGCTGTGAGCAAGGCAACAGCTCCTGTCAATATCGTGCTGGCGAACAACATTACGACCAACAACTTCGTCATCCCTGCGGATAAGGATGTAACCCTGGATTTGAATGGTCGCACTGTAACGAATGATGAATCGCACACCATTCTGAATAAAGGCCATCTTACTCTGACAGATTCAAGCGCAGATAAAAGCGGTCAAATCATCTCCCTCAAGGGCAACACTGCAGCACTTCGCAACGGAGATAATGCAGTCTGTGTAGTCGAGGGCGGAACAATTTATCGTGACGGGGCCGATGGAAATACATGGCATGTGGTTGAAAACTTTGGCAAGATGACCTTCAATGGTGGTACGGTCGTCCTAAAGAACGGAGATGGCTTTGCTATCACCAATGGCTGGAATTATCCTATTCCTGATTTTGTTCCTACTACGCATGCAGTGATGGAAATCAACGCTTTGGAACTTAATACCGATTCCAGTGGAATTAAGAATTGCAAGTATGGCGATCTAACCGTAAATGATGTGACCGTGACCTCCACCGGATATTGGGCCCTTTCCAACGACTATCTTGGAACAGCCGTAATCAACGGTGGAACCTTAACTTCAGATTCTCCAAAGTCTCTCGGAGCAGTTTCCAACGGTGCTGCAATGACGGTGAACGGCGGAACCTTTGACGGAAAAGACGGACAAGTAAAAGCAGGACTTGTCATTCAGAGCTATGCCACATCCACAGTTCTCAACGGCGGAACCTTTACAAACATGAACGTTGACGCACTCTCTGGCTATGTCGGTACGGGACACACCGCACAGCAAAGCGGCACATCCGTGATTATTAAGTAAAACCCTATTTCCACCCCCTCCGCCCTCGGGCGGAGGGGCAATCAAAGGGCATAGGCGAGGGCATATGTCTTTAGATTGCTATGATGCAAACGCGGAAAGTCTGCGTTTGCATTTACATCCTGATTTGCTTTTCTCATCTTATCCTTTCTAAATTTGCCGTCCCCTCCCCGGAGGGGCGGCAAGCAAAGGGCGCAAACTGTATCGTTTACGCCCTTTGCTTGCTGTAAATTACAACCTTAAAAGGATGCTTTTTATGTCAAATCCCAATCGCAAGACCCTGTTGCGGGCGCTCTGCCTGACGGCGGCGGGTTCGGCGCTGTTTGCATCGCTGTATGTGGGCAGTACGTCGGCCTATTTCACCAGCACCGCCACCGTGCAGGTCGCCGATATCCGGGCCACGGACACTTGGCCCAATAACGCCGGACGATCTGACGACCCCGAGGCGGACGCCCCCATATTCCTCGACGAGGAAACCATAGCCCCCGACACCCTGTTGGCCGCCACGCCGTCCCCCACGGCAGAACCGACTGCCACGCCGGAACCTACGCCCACGGCTACGCCGGAACCTACCGCCGAGCCGACACCTACCCCGGCAGCCACCGCCGAACCGACACCGGAACCGACGGCTGAACCTACCCCGGAACCCACCGTGACCCCCGAGGCCACCGCCGCGCCCGAAACCAAACCCGCACAAAGTGGAGAAACCACCCAGGCTGATCCGGTTGCCTTTGCCGCACCCGCCCGCACAGCCCACCGCGCCCCGCAAAAGCAGGCCACGCTGGAGCTGTACCGCGGCAATGCCAGTGCGGCACAGGCCTTCGCCCTGCCCAATATGCTGCCCGGCGACACTGCCGAGAAAGAGTTCACCGTCAACGTCTCGCACCGGGGCAAGGTGACGCTCTACTTCTCCGCCGGGCCGGACGATGCCGCCGCGCCCCTTGCGGGCGGCTTGCAGCTGACTGTGACCTGCAACAACACCCAGCTGTACAGCGGCACCTTTGCCGATGTGCCCGCCGTTTTGCCGGTGGATGTGCCCGGCACAGCCGCCGATACCACCGACGCCATGACCTACCGCGTCACCGTCGCCCTGCCGACCAGCGCGGGCAACGAGTACCAGGATCTGACCATGACCGCCGATTTGAATTGGTGGGTGGACGAGCTTGCGCCTGCGCCGGGCACGGACCCGGCAGCGTCTGACAGCACCGCCACGTCGGGCGGCGCCACCGGGCGGCTGACCGGCAAACCCGGTTTTGTAAAAGCGCTGACCGCAATGCCCCAGACCTCCGACAGCTTCCCGCTGGCGGTCGTGGTGGTCATTATGGCCGTTTCTGCCATTGCACTGGCCGCACTGGTCATTGCCAAGCGAAAGGGGGATGACCATGAACGCAAGTGATCCCCGCGCTTACCGCCGCGCCGCGCTGCTGACGCTGCTGCTGGCCGCCGTGCTGGCGGTCGTGACCTGCGCTGTGGGCCTGACCCGGGTGCAGGTGCCCCAAAACCGCTTTACCACCGGCACCGTCGCCATTGACCTGAACGGCGGCAAGCCGATTTTGACCGAGGATGAATATTTGTTTGAGCCGGGCATGACGGTCAACAAGGATTTCACCCTGTCCAACACCGGCACGGCGGATGTGTACTATAAGCTCTATTTCCGCGACGTGAGCGGCGAGTTGGCCGATGTGCTGGAAGTGACGCTGACCGACGGCAGCGACGTTTTGTACACCGGCACGCTGGCCGGGCTGACCCGCAGCACCGCCGCCACGGCCCCCGCTGTGCTGGCCGTGGGCCAGGCCAGGACCCTGCAAGCGTCGTTCCACTGCCCGGAAAACACCGGCAACGCCGCCCAGCAGACCCGCATGAGCTTTGTGCTGTGCGCCGACGCTGTGCAGACCAAGAACAACCCGACCGGACTTTTTGATTGATAACACGAGGAATCTTTATGAAAAAAGCGGCGGACAAATTTGTCCGTATCTTTGCAGCAGTGCTGGCGGTTTTATCCGTCAGCATTTTGCTGTTTACTTTGGTATCCACCCTGTTTTTGAACCGCACGGATAAAGAGTGGTTCGGCTACAAGGCGTTCATCGTCCTGTCCGATTCGATGTCGGCAACGGATTTCAGCGCGGGCGATTTGGTTTTTGTGCGCCATGTGGACCCCAGCACCCTGCAGCCGGGGGATATCATTGCTTTTACCAGCCGCAACGACAGCAACTACGGCGATACCGTTACCCACAAGATACGCGCCCTGACCACCACTGCCGACGGCGCACCGGGGTTTACCACCTACGGCACGACCACCGATACCGACGATGAAGCCGTTGTGCCGTACAGCGATGTGATTGGCCGGTATGCCGGGCATCTGCCGAAGGTGGGACTGTTCTTTAACTTTTTGAAAACGACGCCCGGATATCTGCTGTGTATCTTTTTGCCCTTTGCCCTGCTGATCCTCTCGCAGGCGGTGCAGACGGTGCGGCTGTTCAGGGCCTACCGCCGCGAACAGGCCGGGGCCGGGGACAGCGATGCCTTTGCCCTGCCGGAGCCGCAGAGCGGGGCCGAGATCGCCGCACGGCTGGCGGCGGGGGAAGATGTCACCCTGCAGGCCGACACCGCCTTTACCGACGCCGACGGCCATTGCATAGACTGTGTGATCGCCCCCGGCAAGGCCGCCGCCCTGCACCTGAACGGCCACCGCCTGAAAGGCACGATACAGCTGGCCGACGGTGCGGCCCTGACAGTACATGGCAAAGGCATGATACAGGCTACCGCCCGCAGCCACAGCCGCGCAGGCTGCCCCATTTACGCCCGCGGGCAGGGCTGCCGCGTGGACCTGTATGGCGGCCGCTATCTGGGCGGCGCCGGATCCTGTGCCGTCTGTGCGGCGGCGGGGCAGGTGGTTTTGCACGGCGGCCTGTACGCCGTAAAGGGCGACAGCGCCGACCACCTGCTGTACAGCGTAGGGGATGGGGTCATCACCGTAGAGGGCGGGCGGTTTGTCGGGTTTGACCCTGCGGCCTGCCTTGCGCCCGGCAGAACCACGGCGGCGCAGGAAACGGACAAGGGCATTTTGTACGTAGTGAAAGAACTATAAAAAGCGAGGGACGCGCCGCAATGGGTACGTCCCTCGCTTTCGTATGAATTATGTAGGAATGATTTACGCATCCGAACGCGAATAGGCATTCTTCATGCCGCTGCTCAGCTCAAACAGCACCTTGTTCAGCGCGTCGGTCGTCTCGGCCTTGGCCATGGCGGCAATCTCCTCGTTGGCCTTTTCGCGCAGGGCGGCGCGGGCGGTGGGGTCAGCCTCGGCGTGCTGGGCGTCGTCGTACCGGTTGATGAAGCCGTTGGACTTTGCGCCGACGCTCAGGGTGTAGCGCTCGATGTGGAACACCGACTTTGCGTAGGACGCATCGGCCATGGCGGCCAGCAGGCGGCTGGCCCAGTAGAAGTTGTCTGTGGAGACATCGCCGGTCGTGTTGGACAGATACTCCGGCGTCGTGTCCACATTGGCATAGAAGGGCAGCATCGTGTTGAAGGCGTTGGACGCAAAGGCCAGCCACTCCACGGCGCGGAAATCCTCCGGCACGTCGGGGCGCATCTGCAAAAGCGCCATAAAGTCGTTGCGGTTCACGCCGATGGGGCGGTAGATGCCCTTCTCGGCGGCTGCGGCAGCATAGGGATCGTAGGGCGTGCCCTGATAATGGGACGACAGAACGTACTTTACATCCTCGGGCGTGACCTTCTTCTCGGGCACCATGCACCAGGGCAGATCGTCAGAGCGCGGCGTAAAGTCGGCGTCGGGGCCGTCCCATACGAAGGTGTTGGGATTGAAATACCGCAACATATACCACGCGCGGGGCGTGTTGTAGACGTGGTCGGCATCGTCGTGGCTTCCGAAGGTATCCCGCGGGTTCAGCGCACCGTCCTGGGACAGGTCGAGGTGATACTTTTTGATAAAGTCACGCAGATCAGCCGAGCACATGAAGTCCTTCTGCTCGCCCAAAGCGTCGTCCAGGTCCAGCGTGTCCAGGCCCAGCTGGTTCGGCATGACGACATAGACATCATCGGGTACGCGGCGGGCCATCCAGTGGTGGCCGCCGATGGTCTCCAGCCACCAAATCTCGTCCACATCCTGGAAGGCAATGCCGTTCATCTCATAGGTGCCGTACTGTTCCAGCAGGCTGCCCAGGCGGCGGACACCCTCGCGGGCGGTGCGCACGTAGGGCAGCACAAGGTAGACGATATCTTCCTCGCCGATGCCGCCCTTGACCAGCGGGTCAGCGCCCAGCACGCGCGGGTTGGAGGTGATGGTCTCGGTCGCGGTCATGCCAACGTTGGCAGCGTTCACACCGCTGGCCGCCCACAGGCCCTTGCCCTCCACGGCGTTGGGCACGGCGGTCATCCGCAGGCCGTCGCCGGGCAGGGGGATCTCGACGCCCGAAATCACGGATTTGTAGACAGCCGGGTAGTCCTGCGGCTGGAACACGGTAAATTTTTTCGCGGTAAAATGGCCGGAGCCGGAATCGTCGTTGCGGGCGATCATCGTGGAGCCGTCATACGACGCATTTTTGCCGACCAGAATGGTAGTGCAAGCCATGTTTGAACATCTCCTTATGTATTATATAACCCTATTATAAACCTGTTTTCCCAAATTTCAATCACAATTCCTGTGCCACGCCCTGGGGGATAACGCCGGTCTGGTAGGCCTCCACCAAGGCGGTCAAATCGCGGATGAGCGCCTGCTTGCGGCCGCCCTCGTCAGTATCGCGCACCAGGATACGCTGCGGTGCGGTGTAGATGTACTCGCTCTTGGACGTGATATCCTCGTCCTCGTGGATGGCCTTGTCAGTGTTTTCAAATGGCTGGTGGGTGCGAAGAATCAACCCGCGGGAATTGTAGACCAGTGTGTAGCCCGCAATGCCGGTGCGCTGGTGGTAGGCGCGGCAGAAGCCGCCGTCGATGATGATGAGCCGCCCGCCGCCCTTGATGGGGCTTTCGCCTTCAATAGCGCGGACCGGCACATGGCCGTTGACGATATGGCTGCCCTCGCCTTCCAGGCCAAATTCGCGCAAAATATGTTCGGCGGTGCGCGGGTCGGCAATGTGCTTGTAGTAGGGGTCCTTTACCTCAACGTGGGCGGCGGGGTCGGCAATGTACAGCCGTTCAAACATCGTCATGGCGCTGCGGCCAAACAGCGGCGATTTTGCCCCGCACCACAGATACCACAAAAAGTCCTGCCCGGCCAGCCGCGCAGGGCTGCCCTGCGGCGCACTGTAACCCTGGCGGGCACGGCGGTCGCAGTAGTCGAACAGCGCCTTGCCGCTGCGGGCAGCGCCCTCAAAGGTGATAGCTGCAAACGCGCCGTTTTCGGTCATGGGCACAGCGCCATGGTAGAGCAGATTTCCGTTGCACATTTTATAAAATGCGCCGTGAGCGTACAAAAATTGCACATGGCGCTGCAGACGCTCGCTCTCGGCAAAGCTGCGCACCAGCCCGGCAATGACCTTGCCCTCGTCGGCGGTCAGCACGGTGGGGTGCGCCGGATCCACGGTGGGAAAGTCGCAGTCCAGCAGGGGATAGGTTGTGCCAAAATAATCCACTGTGCCCGCGTCAAAGTCGATGCGATTTAAGAAGTCGCGGCCCTGCAAATCAAAATCCGGGTTGCGGGCAATGATCTGGGCTTCGAGCTTGAGCATCATGACGGTCACGGCTTTGTGCATTCGCGCGGCGGCGGTCAAATCGCCCGCAGCGGTGCGCGGGTCTGCGTGGGGCAGCCAGCGCGACACATCGGAATCGGCGTAGGTATGCTGGGCAAAGCGCTCGAGCTGCCGCAGGCTGATACCGTAGCCGCCCTCGAGGGTGTCGAGATTGTTGTAAGCCAGTGTCGTTTTCAGCACCGTCATGATGCAGAGCGGACTGCCCGCCGCCGCGCCCATCCAGACGACATCGTGGTTGCCCCACTGGATATCCACCTGGTGGTGTGCCATCAGGCTGTCCAGAATGCGGTCAGGGCGCGGGCCGCGGTCGAACAGGTCGCCCACGATGTGCAGGCGGTCCACGGCCAGCCGCTTGATGACCTCGCAGAAGCGAATGATGTAGGCGTCGGCGCGGTCGTAGCGGATGATGCTCTCGATGATTTCACCGTAATACTGGTCCTTATCATGATCCTCAAAGTGGGCGTGAAGCAGTTCGTCGAGGATGTAGCCGCAATTCTGGGGCAGGCAGCGGCGCACATGGTCGCGGGTGTGCTTGCTGGACACGAACCGGCACAGATCGATGAGCCGCAGCAGTGTCAGCCGATACCAGGCGTGCAGGTCTTTTTGGCGGGCTTTCAGCTCGGGTAATTTTTGATTGGGATAATAGACCAATGTTGCCAGCTCGGCGCGTTCGTCGGCGGGGACGCCGGGGCCTAACACCGTGTCGATTTTTTCCCGGATGACGCCCGACGCGCTGTTTAAAATATGTACAAACGCTTCATGCTCGCCGTGCAGGTCGCTCATAAAATGCTCGGTGCCCTTGGGCAGACGCAGCAGTGCCTCAATGCGGATGATCTCGCTGGCCGCGGCGGCCACGGTCTGGTATTTCTGGGAAAGCAGGCGCAGATAGCGCAGATGCTCGTCGGAATATGGCACGGGCAGGACCTCCCTGTACTTTTATTTCATCTATATGGAATTGTAACACACTTTTGGGCAAAACAAAAGGGCCGCAGCCCTAAGAATTTAGGGTTGCGGCCCGGAAGAGTATGTCTTGCAGGGGTCGATGCTTGCATCCGCCTCTACGGCGTCCCGGAAGATGAGCGATTACTCGATCTCAATCAACGTCTGCTTCGGCTCCAATTTCTTGGCGTCGGCCTTGGGCAGGTGCAGGCTCAGGATACCGTTCTCAAATTTGGCGCTGATATCCTTGGGTTCCAGCTCCTTGCCAACGTAGAAGCTGCGGGCACAACTGCCGGTGGCACGCTCCTGACGAATGTAGCGGCCCTCGTTGTCCTTCTCGTCCAGTTCCTCATTGCGCTGGGCGCTGATGGTCAGATAGCCGTTGTCAAGGTCGAGCTTGACATCCTCCTTCTTGAAGCCGGGCAGATCGACAAACACATCGTAACTGTCCTTGTTCTCGCGGACGTCGGTCTTCATCACATTGGCGGCGCGTTTGCCAAACATACTGCGGGGTTCGGCAACGCGCATTGCGCGGTCAAAGTCATGCGCCCAGGCATCGCTGAACAAATCATCCATCAAACCATCATTGAACATATACGGAACCATCATCATAAGTCATTCCTCCAATTTTCATCGGCTGAACGTAGACTGTGCGTACAGTTGACTTTTGAATTAAACTTTGTTGTTCCTTTGGGGTTCTGGCCTTTCGCCCCTGTTCCCCTCGGAACGCCTTTATAATAGCACTGCGAATTAGCACTGTCAATAGTAGAGTGCTAATGTTTACAAGTTGTGTAATGATTGTTCATAAAATATGTAATAAGTTTTGAAATGCAGCGATAATACGTGATTTTGTGTAGTGATCAATATGCGCAGTCCCTGCACGAGTGTGTACATACCATATAAAACAAGAACATGCCCGCCACCCTTGCCAAATTTTCGTCTGTTTTTTTGTGCGGTTTGCGGATTGACACTTTTTGAATGCAACGGTATCCTTGAACTGTGCGCAACTATCATGCGCAACATTTTCAGCAAGGGAGGGAACGTGCGCACCATGGCGAATAACACTACACCCATGAAAATTGCAGAGATCGCAGACGCGCTCGGAATCTCGAAAACCACGGTATCACGTGCGCTTTCCGGAAAAGGACGCGTGGGGGAGGAGACCCGCGCCCGGGTGTTTGCCTACGCCGGGCTGACCGGGCGCGAGGTCGCGCCGCCCCATCCGGTGACACAGGGCGCAACACATAATCTGTCACTCGTCATCCCGAAACACTTCATCCGCCTGGATTTGCCTTTCCTGCGCAAATGTATGGGCGGCATCTGCACCATGGCTGCGCAGCGCGGGTATGACCTGCTGCTCTGCTATGTCAGCGAGACCGACACCGACCAGCTGGAACGCCAGCTGGCAAGCCATAAAGTTGATGGCGTCATTCTTTCCCGCACCATGTCGGATGACCCCTGCATCGACTTGTTGAAGCAGTACGGTGTGCCTTTTGTGGCCATCGGCCGCATCGAAGACCCGGAGATTCCCCAGGCCGACAACGACCAGCTCGGTGCGGCGTGTGAAATGACCCGCGTGCTGCTGCAGCTGGGCACCCGGCGCATCGCCTACCTGGGCGGCAGCGGCACTTATACCGTCAACGCTGACCGGCTGCGTGGCTATCTGCGAGGTCTGGCCGAGTTCGGTGTGCAGGCCGACCAATCGCTGATCCGCACGGGATTGGAGAGCAACGAACAGCGCACCGACGCGCTGGAAGCTGTGCTGGAGCGCCGCCCCGACTGCCTGCTCTGCTGTGACGACCGGCTGGCCTTTGATGTTGTGCGGGAACTGCGGGCACGGCATATCCATGTGCCCCAGGACATCCGCGTGGCAAGCCTGTATGATAGTGAATTGCTCGTAGACATAACACCTTCTATCTCTGCAGTGCAGTTTGACGCCGAGCGCATCGGCTCCACTGCCTGCCGGATGCTGCTGGACATTCTGGCCGGGAAGGACGTGCCGAAGCGCCAGCTGCAAGGGTATCAGGTCATTTTACGGGATTCGACAAAGTGAATAGCGTTTATCATGCCGCCCCGGAGGAATGCCTTCCGGGGTGGTTTTGCTATTCTGGCGGTGTCATGGTTTCCGGCTCTGCGCAACTTCCTATTTTATGACATCATCGAATCAAATTACAAAATAGTTACAGCAACGTCAAATTGCTGTACAAAGCAGGGAAAATTTGTCTAAAATAGCCGTGCGCAGCCCAGAAGTTGCGCAAGTTGCGCGTATTTTTCGTCGAATAAGCCGTTTTCAGTGGCAAAACCGCCAAAAACGCACTGCGAAACACGTATAATCTGCACATTGACACCAAGCGGAAAATCCTGTATTCTAAAAAACGTAAGGCGGCTGCGCAAACTAGTTGCGCAGCGCCGCCCAAGTTGTTCGTCAGAGAATATTTTTTTTAAAGAAGGAGAACACACTATGAAAAAGCAAATCAGCCTGGCTCTGGCCGGTGTAATGGCTTTGTCCCTCGCCGCTTGCGGCGGCTCTGCCAGCACCGCCACCTCCACTTCCGAAGCAGCTTCCACTGCTGAGTCCACCGAGGCTTCCAGCGCAGCTTCCACCGAGGCCGCTGCTGCCGGCGATGTCCTCGATCAGGCCGCTGCCGCTGCCTTCGCTCAGGACGTTACCTTGACCATGTGGGGCGCTGAAGAGGATCAGGATCTGCTGCGTGAGATCAGCGACAAGTTCATCGAGAAGTACGGCAACTACGGCGGCAAGATCACCATCAATCTGGGAACTCAGTCCGAGTCCACGGCCAAGGATACCGTCCTGACCGACCCCACCGCCGCTGCTGATGTTTATGCTTTTGCCGATGACCAGCTGAACGAGTTGGTCAAGGCTGGCGCTCTGCAGGAAGTGCAGCTGAACGCTGACGACGTCAAGAGCCGCAACACTCCCGCGTCTGTCGATGCTGCCACGGTCGATGGCAAGATCTATGCTTACCCCCTGACCGCTGACAACGGCTACTTCATGTTCTACGACAAGAGCTTCTTCACCGAGGACGACGTCAAGAGCCTTGACACGATGATGGACAAGGCAGCCGCCGCAGGCAAGAAAGTCTCTATGGACGTTGCGAACGGCTGGTACCTGTACAGCTTCTATGCTGGCGCTGGCCTGAACCTGAGCTTGGCTGATGACGGCGTGAATACCGTCTGCAACTGGAATGAGGCCCCGGGCGCTGACGTTACCCAGGCTGTCATCGACATCTGCAAGAACCCCGGTTTCATCGCTCTGAAGGACGAGGAGTTCACCGGTAAGCTGAAGGACGGCACTTTGGTTGCTGGCGTCAACGGCACCTGGCGTGCAAACGACGCTGCTGAAGTTTGGGGCGAAAACTACGCCGCCTGCAAGCTGCCTACCTACACGCTGAACGGTGAGCAGGTCCAGATGGCCTCCTTCTCCGGCTACAAACTGATCGGTGTCAACCCCCACAGCGCTAACGTCGGTGCTGCTATGCTGCTGGCCGACTTCGTTACCAACGAAGAGAACGAGGGACTGCGCTTCCAGGAGCGCGCACAGGGCCCCTCCAACATCAACGCTCTGGCAGCCGCTTCTTCTCCGGCTCTGACCGCTGTTGTTGCCCAGTCCGAGTACGCTAACCTGCAGCGCGTTGGCGGCAACTTCTGGGCTTCCGCTGAGACCCTCGGTTCCATCTGCGTCAACGGCAACCCCGATGGCAAGGACACCCAGACTTTGGTCGATGACGCTGTCGCCGGTATCACCGCTCCTGTTACCCAGTAATCTCTGCTTCTACCTATAATAATAAAGAAATGATCTGATAAGACAGCCCGCTTGTGATAGAAAACACTTGATGCAAGCGGGCTGTTTTATCCGTATGATTTATGAAGATCGTGTGAACGAAAGGGGACTTCGCTGTGGCGAAAACTGCAACGCGAGCCATGCCGGGCGAGAAGAACTTCTTCCAGACTTTTGGGGAAGCCTTTGTAAAAGGCGATATCTTTACCAAAGTTTCGCTCCTGGTATGGGGCCTTGGCTATATCGGTCACGGCCAGCTGATGAAAGCGCTCCTTGTCACCCTCGTGGAGGGCCTGGGGCTTTACTTCCTGGCATTTTACGGTGCGCCGAACCTTGCTAAATTCGGCACGCTGGGCACTGTCAAAATGGAGATGGTGTTCGACGTTGCGACGATGAAAAACGTCGTGAACAATTACGATAACTCCTTCGAGATCCTGCTGATGAGCATGATTTCCTTCGTGGTCATTGCCGCGCTGATCGCGGCCGCCATGATGGTGGTCACCTCCAACTACCAGCTGCAAAAAATCCGCGCAGCGGGCAAAAAGACTAACAGCTTCTTACAGGACATCAACGTCTACCTGAATGAAAAGTTCTATGTCACGCTGCTGACCCTGCCTGTGCTGGGCGTTGTGGTATTTACCATCGTGCCGCTGTTCATCCTGATTGCGGTCGCGTTCACGAACTATGACCAGCAGCATATGCCCCCGAACGACCTGTTCACCTGGGTGGGCCTGACCAACTTCTTCACGCTGTTTGGCAGCGGTATGACCTCGACCTTCGGCTACTCCTTCGCCAAGGTGTTGACCTGGACGCTGGTCTGGGCGTTCTTTGCCACCTTTACCACCTTCTTCGGCGGTATCCTGATGGCCATGTTCATCAATGACCAAAAGACCAAATGCCCGAAGTTCTGGCGTACCCTGTTCATGGTGACCATCGCCGTGCCTCAGTTCGTTACGCTGCTTCTGGTACGCAACTTCTTCTCCAACAACGGCATCTTCAACACAATGATGGCCAACGCCGGTGTCACGGACTTTCTGCATAACATCGGCC
>ENA-ORCP01002447-ORCP01002447.1-human-gut-metagenome-genome-assembly--contig:-NODE-2447-length-14879-cov-9.067018_pt1 | contig 14879 bp, 16 predicted proteins | sample MGYA00242990_ERZ507991 | MGnify/ENA primary metagenome ERZ507991 (study PRJEB26167, sample SAMN06115496) | human gut metagenome | host: Homo sapiens | place: China:Henan | collected 2015-05-07... | reverse complement strand
TTAAAAAACAGAGGCGTTGAGGATATCCTGATTGCATGCGTTGATGGTTTAAATGGATTTCCACAGGCAATCGAGGCGGTTTATCCAAAAACAGAGATTCAGCAGTGTATCATTCACCAGATCCGCAATTCAACGAAGTTTGTCTCCTACAAAGATATCAAAAAACTGATGGCTGATCTGAAGCTTGTATATGCGGCTCCAACGGAAGAAACAGCTTTAAATGAGTTAGAATTATTCAAAGATAAATGGGATTCCAAGTACCCGAAAATCTATAAATCCTGGCATGATAACTGGGCAACACTGTCCACTTATTTCAAGTATCCAGAAGCTGTAAGACGTTTGATTTATACCACAAATGCCATTGAAGGATTCAACCGTCAGCTTCGGAAAGTGACCAAAAGCAAGACAGTTTTTCCGTCAGATGATAGCCTTTTAAAAATGCTGTATCTGGCAACTATGGATATCACGAAAAAATGGACCGGACACAGGCAGGACTGGGGGCAGATCCATTCCCAGCTGGAAATCTATTTTGAAGAACGTCTAATCGGACGCAACCTGTAAAAACAGCTTGCTTTAGGCAGGTTTTATTGACATACCCAAAAACTCCTGTATAATGCAGATATGGGCAGAATCCGGAAAATCGGCTCTGCCCATTTGTAACTATTCACAAATCTTATATCAGTTTTTAACGTTTACACAAAACTTGAAACGGTCTCGTATTACATGGTTTATTATTGATAAGAACACTCATGACAGTTGTGAAGTAATCAATAAATGTAGAGTGCAAGAATATTACAATTCATCAATAATGAGACCATTATTGGGGCGTGAAAGCCTTCTTAATATTGGTTCAGAAATTGTTGATAGTCTACACCAATATAAACATTTTGTTTTTAGGCAATATGCATCAAATAAATATCAAGTATGGACAAATAATCAAGTAGCAGGCAGTGGTTCAAGATTTATGTCAGATAACGGAAGTTCAACAGTTATAGGGTTAAGTAGAATACTAGATACATCAAAAGGTGAAAAATCACCATCTGGAGCAAGTGAATGTATATTCAGTTCAGATAATAGAGCCGAGTGTGAAAGTTTTATATCATGGCTAAACACGAAGTTTACAAGATTTTTTGTTGCATGCAATATTTCAAAATTAACTGGAATACTCACCAATGATTACTTCCGTTTCGTTCCCGCTCCACCATCAGGCAAGTTTGACCACATCTACACCGACCAAGAATTGTATGAAGCATTCAACTTACCTCAAAAATACATAGATATCATTGAATCAGTCATCAAAGAGCGAAAATAATCGAATATAATATAGCAAATCATTCACAATGTTCTTGTCATGTGATAAAATATGATAAGATATGCATAATGAGAATATTGGAGGTACAAACGAATGTATTCAGTAACCAAACGAATTAGCATGATAAAACAACCCCGTGGTGGATACATAAACAAAAAAGAACTTGTGGTAACTCAACTTGATGATGGAATTACATTGAATGAGAATGAGAATATCCATGCAAGTTTAGTTGGTCTTGCAGTTGATTATATGACCCGATTTTTGATGGGTGCCCAAAAAGAGGAAGCCTTTTCAATATCTTTGAAGGGTGCTTTGGCTTTGGATTTATTTACAGGGAATAAAAAGCAATCGTCAATGAAAAACGCTACAAGTCTATTAGCAGATATAAAAGGACTTGATAAAAAATCCATAACAAATGCTTGCAAATTGGTAGGATATGATGTTTGTTTTAGAGCTGGCATAATAGGGTATAAGCCGGTAGAAGAAATTAACCCCGATAAAGATACGATTGAAAACATTGTAACCATGATTAATCGTAGTTTATCTTTTTGGAAAGAATATGGACCTATAACAAAAGATGGATTTACATTTGAAGGCGGATACACAGACACTATATCTACTGGTGATGGAGACTATTTAACAAAAGATACATTATGGGATTTTAAAGTGTCAAAGGATGAGCCAAAGCCAAAATACACATTGCAGTTGTTGGTATATTATATCATGGGTATGCACTCGATTCATAAAGAGTTTAAGAGCATAAAGAATCTAGGTATATATAATCCTCGTATGAACAAAGTCTATACAGTAAGCATTGATACGATACCTCAATCAGTAATTAATGAAGTATCAAAAGATGTAATTGGTTATTAAAAATACAGTGGCAAATTAAAAAGGCTACCTCACCTCCCAAGTGAGATAGCCTTTTCAAAATTCCATTCTAATAAATTGCACGACAACTTAAAGCAAAAATGAATACCCATTAGTAAGAAGTGAATAGAAAATAAATAAAAGAGTGGTATTTCGTATAATTATGAGTTAATATGCATCAGACACACTTTTGTAAAAAGGGAGAAGAATTTTAATAGTTATAAAGGATATCAATCTTCATTCAGTAAAAATAATTATTGGAAGATTCAGTAAATAAGAGGACTGGCAGCAATGCTAGTCCTTTTTGTGACGTTTTTTTGGCAGAAAAATGACGTTTTCTTTGTTGAAATCTGTTGTATAATTGGAAACAAGAACAGTAGTTGGGGAATTTTCAAGGGAGGTATAGCTATATGAAAAATGACAACTCGAAAACACCATATGATTCTTATTTAGAATCACTTGAAAGAATGAGAAAATCGTTAATGCCATTAACTAAAACATTGTCTGAAATGACCCTTGATACATCGGCATTAATAGGAGCAGCAGGACTTATGAGCAGTAGAATGGCAGAATTGTGGAAAGGGTATGAGAATGTAGATATATCAAAATCAGCGTCAGCAGTATTGAAAGCTGCTTATACTCCTTTTGAGGTATCAGAGTCATACAAACAATCAATGGAATCTTTTAAAGAGATTGGAAGACAGTTTTCAGCAATAAACATGGCGGAAGAATATAGAAGAAGCCTAGATAGCATACAAAATATTGCAAAATCATTGATGTCAGTAACCACTATTGATACGGCACGTTCAATCCAGAACCTTCAGGAATCAATGAAACTTTTTACGGATAGTGTTATAGCTGAACAGATTAGTCAGTTAGAGAGCATTGATTACAGCAAAATTTTTTCTCAAACACTGCAAAAAAACGGAACTTTTAAAGATGCTGTCGATGCAGCGTATGAATCTCTTCAAGAGGAAGAGAACATCTCAGAAAATGTAGAGTTGGAAACAGACTTTGCAAGTGAACAGGAAATTCAAGACACAATAAATGACCAGATGAATAACCCTGTTGGTTTCCAAGAGAGAGTTGCAAATTGGGCGGCAGAAAAATACAAAAAATATTTTATTGTAATTAACTTTTGGTTACTTATATGGGGGATTTTTATTCAGCCTTATCTTCAGGAAAATTTGGGTCTTCCAGCTATGACTTATGTAGAAAGTAATGTAAAAGAACTTCCTGAAAAAGGAGCTAAAATTGTTGCCCAGTTGAAGGAAAATATAGAAGCAACCATTATTGAAAACACAAATTACTACTACAAAGTTACGTTCACAGACGAGGATGGTGTCCAGAGGGAAGGCTATGTTGCAAAGAGAAATTTGAAAATTATAAAAGAGCCAGAAGCAGAAGAAACGGAGGAAAAGTTACCTCCAGAAGAGTAATAAAAAGGTCTTCTATTGTATTCTCCCTGTCATTGACAGTAATACCAAAAACAGGTAAATATTTGAAAAAATCCCAAGACTTTCTTCTTTTGGAAGGTCAAGGGATTTTTCTTTCAGTGTCTGAAAAATCCGTTTATCACCTTTTCCCGACTGGTTAGTAATTTCCCCACCCATCAACACCTACACCCATCTACCATGTGATTTTCCAACCTCAGACAAAGCAAAAAACAGTAATAAAGCATTTCAGAAAAATATTTTCAAGTTTTCCACGCAGCATTTCCATGAATCCACCAGCACCATCCGAACAGGTGATGAAAGCACTGTGAACCACAGGAGCCAATCTGTCATGTGACCCGACATTCTCATTTTTGGAAGTAGTAGACCATTTTCAGACAGGTTGTTAGTTTTCTAAAGCGCAATAGTCACTTATTTTCCACCGCACTGACCTTTTTTCACTTTTCATCCCGATACGTTCATCGATTTTCCCACAGCGTTCCCCCTGATCGCATAGCGTCCCTACCCCAGAACAGTTTATTTCCGAACTACCTTACATCGTCCCCACCGAAGCCATACCCGTAGCGGTAACAGCACACCTTTTGAAAACGGAACGCATTTGTATTGCGCGCTAGATTAAATAAATTAAGAGGTATATTTACTTGTTAAATAATTAACGATGCACTGCTATGAAAGAATAAAAACATTCGGAAAATAGCGGAAATAATCTTGCATTTTGTGTAGGTCAGCGTTTCAATGGCATACACTGGTAAAAACCTCGTTCGGAGGATGGAATGGCAACTGGATCTGGCGCTAAGAGAGCAGCAAAGAACCGGGAGGTTTCCTTACGGAAGGAAACAGAGGTGCAGTGTGGAATTGTACGGTTACTGTACGAGGACGGAAGTTTATCGGAGAAGGAATATGAGGACATTGTGGAGTTGTTGTATGCAAAAGAAAAAGGAGGAAAACAGAAATGAGCGAGCTTTCAAAATTTTCGCCGCAGACACGGGTGGCAATCTACAACCGGGTGTCTACGGAGAAGAAGGTACAGATGGAGGCACTGGATGTGCAGGTGGCATACACGAGGAAACTGGTGGAGGACAATCACCTTACAATTGTGGATCAGTATATAGAGCCGGAGACCGGCACGGAGGCGGAGCATCGTCTGGAATATCAGCGGATGATTCGGGACATTAAGGCGGATCGGATCGATCTGGTGGTTGTGAAATGTTCGGACAGACTTTGCAGAGATCAGGCGGAATGGCACAATTTTGTGAAACTGCATCTGCAAAAGAAGTTTCAACTGTATTTTTATCTGGATGACCACATCTATGACCATGAGAGGGACGATATAAAATATTCTGTGCAGGCCATCGTGGATGCAGAGCAGAGTAAGATCACTTCCAAGAAAATCAGAGATATTCACAGCAACAGACAGATCTACGCCACGGGTTCCAAGGCACTGCATATATGCAGACCCTTATACGGCTGGGATCGGAATGTGGAGTTTATCGACGAGAACACCAAGCGTGTCTGGTGGACAGTCAACGAAAAGGAAGCCACAGAACTTCGCTACGCCTTGTCACTGGTGGAGCAGGGGATAGGTTTTTACCGTTTAGCCAACATCATGTATGACCGAGGGGTGCGGAGCAAAGGAACCACAGGGTATCACAAGATGCCTTCTGTGCGTATTGCGGCGAATACATGGAAGAAAATGCTGACCTCTCCGATGTTGCATGGAGACTGCATTTTACATAAGGAAGTCAGCAACTTCTACACCAAGGAGCGTGTGAAACTCCCGCAGGAGGACTGGATTTATAAGGAAAACGTGATTCCTCCCATCGTCAGCAGGGAATACCATGAGAAGATCGTTCAGATCATAGATGCAAGGCGGTTCCAGATGGGGTGCTGCAAGGGGCTGGCAGGTACCTACAAATGGAGTAACCGACTGGTCTGCGCAAATTGCAAGAAGCCATACTACAGAATGCACTACAAACTTAATTCCGAAAAAGTCATCACGTGGAAATGCAGCGAGCAGTTTCAGAGAACCCGAAGCGCCTGTGACAATATGGTGATAGCGGAGAAAGAGTTAGAGAAGCAACTGGCGGCAGCACTGAAAGAAAAATATGCCTACCTTTTCCATATCTCTTCCGGTTTAATCAACGATACGATTCATACCATTGAAAAGGCATTATGCAATTCCGACAATGGAAAAAAACTGAAGGCACTGGAAACCCAGCGTGAACTCCTTTTACGAAATAAGGATGTATTGTTTCATAAGTTAATGAACGGAGTGATTTCCGATGAGGACTTTGGAATCTACAAGGACAGACTGGAAAAGGAACTTCGGGAACTGGAAGAAAAGATAGAGGGACAGAAAGACGGGGAGAAGAGTCTGGCGGATCAGTACCGCCGCTTACAGCAGATCCGGGATACCATAGAAAACAAAAATTATAACGAGCAGGCGATTCTGGAAATTCTCTATGGCTGTGTGGAGGTCATAGAGATTCATAACAACGGGGATATGGATGTCACCATGAGCAGGGAACTGATGCGGAGTAAATTTGAACTGTACAGCATTGTGGAATCGGACTACAGTTTATTCCATTTTTCCTTCACTTATAAAAAAGAAACCATCTATGACCGCAATCGGAAAGCTTATAACGAGAAAGTACTGGAACTGATCCGAAGTGAAAAATACATTACGATTCCACAGATGGCGGAGCGGCTGGGGAACACCTACAGCTATACCTGGCACAGTATCCAACAGTTAAAGGAGCAGGGCAGGATCGTTTATATCAAGGAAAAGTTCGAACATAGCGAATGCTATTGGGAGGTGGTAGAGTAGCCAGCACGTTAAAAAAATATGCCACCAACCCGAACTCTGACAGTAGTTCCAGACCCCTTGTAACCCGGCATTGATTTCCGTCGGCCTACGGCTCGGTGTGGACAATTACTACCATTATTTTGAACAGTTCGGCCTAAAACAGCGCACCGGCATCGACCTGCCGGGGGAAGCTGGGACTATCATGCATAAAAAAGAGGATATGGGAAATGTGGAGCTGGCTACCGTGGCTTTCGGGCAATCTTTCCAGATCACAGCAATCCAGCTGCTGACCACGGCGTCCTCCATTATCAACGGCGGCAACCGGATCACCCCGCATTTCGGCATCGAGGCGTTGAACCGTGACGGGGAGGTGGAAGAGACCTTTTCCTATCCGGTGCAGACGGGGATCGTCTCGGAGGAGACTTCGGCTACTATGCGCTACATTCTGGAAATGGTAGTGGCGGAAGGCTCCGGCAGAAACGGTCAGGTACAGGGCTTCCGCGTCGGCGGCAAGACTGCAACCAGCCAGACCCTGCCCAGAGGAAGCGGACGTTACATATCTTCCTTTATCGGCTTCGCTCCGGCGGATGATCCCCAGGTCATCGCCATTGCTATTATCAATAATCCCCAGGGCATCTACTACGGGGGGCAGGTGGCAGCACCGATCATAAGGCAGCTGTACGAAAATATTCTGCCCTATCTGGGACTGGAGAAGACCGAAGAACCGGAGGAGACAGCGGAGTCCGGGGAGTGATGGCGGTCGCAGACTTCCCCAGGGACGATGTCGAAAACAATGGAAAGAAAAAGGTTCCGGCGGATGAAAATTTGACAAAATCCGCTGATGCCACCCTTTATAATGTTTCTGAAGGAGGGGTGTGATGCATTATGAACTCTACTTAGACAGTCTGTTCCTCCTCAATTTCGGGATGAATCTGCTGCTGCTTTGCCTGGTGGATCACAGCATGGGCCACACTGCCACGTGGTACCGGCTGCTTGCGGGAGCAGGGGTCGGAGCGGTCTGGTATCTGTTTCCTTTTTTATGGAAAGGAACAGCCGCCGGGAAGCTGTTGCTTTGTTTTCTGCCGGGGACAATACTTATGCTGTATGTGACATTTCACATTCGCAGCCTTGGGACGTTGTGGAACTATTTCCGAAAACTGATGCTGTCCACCTTCCTGATCGGAGGCATTCTGGCGGCACTGCTTCGGGGATTCCCGATGGGAAGAAATTATCTGCCTGGGATCGGTATGACCCTGGGAGTCGGAGCATTCTCCGGCTGGATACTTGTGCGGGGGTGCAAAAAGGAAGCGGAACAAGCCTGCTATTGTGAGGTAGTGTTACAGGGAGCGGAGGGACCGTTGCGAATTCATGCATTGGTAGACTCCGGCAATACCCTGACCGAACCTATCAGTGGAGCACCGGTATCGGTGCTGGACGCACGGATATTTTATCGGCTGTGGCCGGAGGGACTGCCTGGATTCCGGGTGATTCCTTATCACAGTGTAGGGAAAAAGAGCGGGATCCTTAAGGGATATCCGGTGCCGCAGATGACGCTCATACAGCAGGGTGTGGAACGAGAATACAGAAATGTATACCTGGCAGTGAGTGAGGAGATCGCGGGAGAAGAGATCCCGATGCTGTTACCTCCTGCGCTGTTGCAGGAGACGAATAAAGCACGAAGGAAGAAGGAAAAAGTAAAAGAGCCGGACAATCCGGCAAGGCACAATGTGGCAGATAGGAGTAAATATGGTCTTAAAGATAGCAATACCGGGAAAAATGCAGTTTAAAATGATGCGCAGGGAGCCTTATCTGCTGCACCGGAAAGGAGATGTCCACTATATCGGTGGCGCGGAGGTACTGCCGCCGCCCCTGCCCAGTGAGCAGGAGAATCAGGTGATCGGTGATCTGGGGACGGAATACGAGGATGAGGCGAAAGCCATCCTGATCGAACATAACCTGCGTCTGGTGGTCTACATAGCCAAAAAATTCGATAACACCGGTGTAGGGGTGGAGGATCTGATCTCCATTGGCACCATCGGACTGATCAAGTCTATCAACACCTTCAATCCGGAGAAGAATATCAAGCTGGCAACCTATGCTTCCCGGTGCATTGAAAATGAGATACTGATGTATCTGCGCCGGAATAACAAGACGAAAATGGAAGTCTCGATTGACGAGCCGTTGAATGTAGACTGGGACGGCAACGAGCTGCTGTTGTCGGATATTCTGGGGACGGATGAGGATGTGATCTATCGCGGTATAGAGAATGAGGTGGAGCGGAAGCTTCTCATGAATGCTGTGAGCAAATTGTCCAAGCGGGAGAAAACCATTGTCAGACTCCGGTTCGGTCTGGGAACGGTAGATGGTCAGGAGATGACCCAGAAAGAAGTGGCAGGTCTTCTTGGTATCTCACAATCCTATATTTCAAGACTGGAGAAAAAGATCATGCGGCAGCTGAAAAAGGAGATCAGCCTGCATATTTGACTTTGCATTCCGGCGGGATACATGATACTATATAACATGTGCAGAATTGTGGGAGCTGCGTGGCAACAGAGCAGTTCGTGAACCATATAATACAGACAGGATAGTTTTCAGGTAACGGAATCGGAAGTAACCAAAAAGGACAAATACATGATACAGCGTGATGATATATTATCAATGGAATATTTAAAAAAGACGGAATTCACCGGATGCCACCAGGGGATGCGTTACCGTCTGGAGCAGACTGAGGATCCGGAAGGCGGCAAAAAGCTTCTCGTGACGGTCTGGCCGGAGCCCTTTAACTTTTTAAAGACACCGGAGGAGAAGAAGCAGAGGGCCATGTTCTCCTTTGACGAGGACGGAGTGGTGGATGCGGTCGGCTGGATGAACGACAGATTATTTGAGAACAAAAAGCTATGGGACGAGGCGCCTTCCCGCTGGGACACTTACCAGATGTAAAACGGGAATTTTAAGAGACAGATATAGGATGAAGAAAGAATGATTTGGAAATATATAATAAGGGATCTGAACGGTGCCATACAATATCTGCCCTATGGTGTGATGGCCGGTGCCGTCATGGGACTGATCCTGAATGCAATGAATGCCAGGAGGGAGCGGAAGGGAAAAGAAGCCTTTCCGATGGCAGGTCTCATGGTGTTTTCTTTGTACCTTATGATCATACTGGTGATTACTTTTTTCTCCAGAGAGGATGGCAGCCGGAACCGTGCCATGGATCTGGAGCTTTTCTCCACCTGGGGGATCAATACGAGAAATAACGCCTTCGTGGTGGAAAACGTGCTGCTTTTCATCCCGTATGGCTTTGCGTGCCCCTGGGCATTTCCCTGGCTGAGGGGATTTTTCAGGAACATCTTTGCGGCTTTTGTGACCAGCCTGGGAGTGGAGACTTTCCAGCTCATTACCGGCAGAGGTTATTTTCAGATCGATGACATCCTGACCAACGTGCTGGGAGGAATCATCGGATACTGGGTGTTTTGGCTGGTGTATCATACGTTACAGAGAATACGAGGATCAAGGTCTATGCGGTAAGATAGCCCCGCATAGCTTTCAATGCATTTTTTTCGAGACGGGAGACCTGGGCCTGGGAGATGCCGATCATGTCGGCGACCTCGGTCTGGGTCTTTCCTTCGAAAAAGCGCAGAGAGATGATATGACGCTCTCTGTCGTTCAGACGTTTCATGGCTTCACTGAGGGAGAGATGTTCCACCCACGTCTCTTCCTTATTTTTTTTGTCACTGATCTGGTCCATGACGTAGAGGGTGTCACCACCGTCGGTGTAGACCGGTTCGTAGAGGCTCATGGGATTCTGCATGGCATCCAGGGCATAGACGATGTCCTCCTTGGAGATACCTACCTCTGCGGCAATCTCTTCCATGGTGGGCTCCTTCAGATTTTTCCTGGTCAGGGTATCGCGGGCGTAGATTGCCTTGTAGGCGGTGTCCTTCAGAGACCGTGAAACACGGATACTATTGTTATCCCGTAAAAATCTGCGTATCTCACCGATAATCATTGGAACCGCGTAGGTGGAAAATTTTACACCCAGCGTGGAATCAAAATTGTCGATGGCCTTGATCAGACCGATACAACCGATCTGGAACAGATCGTCCACATTTTCCGCACTGCCGGAAAAGCGTTTGATCACGCTCAGGACCAGACGCAGGTTGCCTTCGATGTAGGTCTCTCTGGCGGCGGTATCTCCCTCCCGGATCTTTGCGAAGAGAGCTTCCTTGTCCGTTGCCTTTAGCAAAGGCAGTTTTGCTGTATTGACACCGCAGATTTCTACTTTTCCCTGTACCATAGAGACCTCCCAAGTTTTCTGAATCGTTGCTGATTTTTGATAACTACAGTATTCACAGGAGAGTCAGTGACTATACCGGCAAGAAAGATTTTCCAGTTTTTCCCGAACGGGAAGCGGAGCGGTATCATATAATAAATAGAAAGAAAACGGGAGGAGCAGAGTATGCTTTTTTCCGAGTTAAAATGCAAAGATGTAATCAATGTCAGAGACTGTAAAAAGCTGGGGCATGTATGTGATCTGGAGTTCGATGAGTGCAGCGGATGCATCTGTAAGATCATGGTGCCGGGATGCAACCAGTGGCTTTCATTTCTGCGCTGTGAGCCGAATATCGTCATCCCGTATAAGGACATCAGACAGATTGGACCGGACATAATTTTAGTTGACATTAACTGCTGATTCTCTTATAATATCCGTATAAATAACACGTGGTTTTTAAGAGGAGGATGCCTATGAAATGTCCGTTCTGCAGCCATGAAAATACCAGAGTGATCGATTCGAGACCGGCGGAAGATAACAATTCCATTCGCCGTCGCCGTGTGTGTGATGAATGCGGCAAGCGATTCACCACTTACGAGAAGATCGAGACGATTCCGCTGATCATTATTAAAAAGGATAATAACAGAGAGGCATATGACCGTGCCAAGATCGAGGCAGGGGTGCTCAGAGCCTGTCATAAACGTCCGGTCAGCGCACAGCAGATCACGACTTTGGTGGATGAGGTGGAGAACGAGATTTTCAACAGGGAAGAACGGGAGATCCCCAGCGGCACCATCGATCAATTGGGTGGAAATATCTGGATAGATCCGGAATATACGAATGGATCACGTTTCATCTTCACACATCCACTAAAACAGGAAGACAAGGCATGAAAAAAGTAATTCTTCTTATTATGCTTCTGACAGGTACATCTTTCCTGGCAAGAACACACGCATCCACGAAGCAACAGGTACGCGACAGCATATTTCAAGCAGCCGCTGCCATACCCAATGATTCAATCCGTTGCGCATTTCTGAGAGATGCATTCCAGCAATATATCGGTCAGGAATCAGCTACTGAATATCTGGATTCCGCAATAGAGCTTTCCCATCGTAAAAAGATACATACAGAAGAATTATGGGCACTCTTCGATTATTGCCGCCAATATGAATATCTCACTGACATTATTAATCAGCAAAAAAGACTATTAATACTGAAGGATGCCAGTTACCAGTATAAGGATTATGCTTTCTATTACACGATGTGGGTCTCTGTACTTCAAGCACGATGTGCATTGGGAGATACAGAATATGCCATCATGCAAGCTCAAGAAATGAAAGATGAGGCAATTCGCCTTAAGTACACGAAAGGAACTTTCATTGCCGCCCTCGCATTGGCACAAGCATATGACTTTGCCGGGCGATATGATGAAGCTATCGAAACCTACACACATGCTTTAAAAGAATACCCGACAGCCAACGAAAATGCATTATTAATGATTCACGGAGGGCTGGCTAAACTTTATAGAAAACAAAAAAAATATCCACAAGCCATCAGTGAATATCAAAAACAATTTGATGTTCTTACAAGTGTGTCCAAGGGACTTCCTTTATCAGATACCTTTAAAACGACATTTCTGGAAATAGAAACATCGTTATGCAAAATTTATATGGATATCGAAGATAAAGAGAAACTAATCCAGCACCTGAAAAGAGCAGAGGAATATTATGATGACAATATTTATCTTGGTGCTTATATAAACTACCATAGTCTGTGGGGAGCCTATTACAAGCTTGATAAAGAATGGGACAAATGCTTCCGGGAACTTGACCTGGCATTGGCAGCCTGCCGAGGCAACGATCCTTTTAATGAAAATGACTTGCTTAAAGAAAAAGCAGATGCCTTTATGCAAACAGGACAGTATAAAGATGCTGCCAACTTGTACAAAATCGCAACTATTAGAAGTGACTCTCTCAACCAAGACATGCTACAAAGACATGAAGAAGCACATCAGGCCAACTATAAAATTCGAAAAGCCTTATTGGAGAAAGAAGAATTGACTAAACGATACCGCTATATACAGCTATGTGCAGGCAGTGTTATTCTATTAATACTGATTTTTGCCATTGTACGCGCCTACTACATCCGCCGTCAGTTACGGCATGCAGAAGAAGAAACCCGGAAGGCCCTTGATAAAATAGAGGCTGCCGACAAGATGAAAGAACGTTTCCTTCATAACATCACTTACGAAATTCGCATACCGTTGAATACTGTAGTCGGTTTCTCAGAATTATTATCTTCTGAAAACGATTTGACAGAAGAAGAAATAGAAGAGTACTCAGTCGCTGTAAAGAGTAATTCCGCCAAATTACTAAGGCTTATAAATAATATACTCGATTTATCACGCCTTGAAGCCGGAATGATGCGCTTCAATGTGCAAGAATGCGATGTCGTACAACTCTGCCGGGAAGCTGGAATGATCGTAGATATGGAAACTCCCGGTATTGTGAAATCAACCTTTAATACTGAATTGGAAATGTTGCAAGTTGAGGTTGACAGCAAGTGGTTCCTTAAACTACTGACTTCACTAATAACAGTCCCTTACAATTATAGAGGGGAAAAACGTGAAGTCGAATATACCTTAAGTCAAGAAAATAAAAATCTGAAGATAATGGTACAACATAGTCCACTCTATCAGTGCTGGGAAGACGAGCAGGAACAGCATATCCTACATAACATCAACCGTCTTTATGTGGAAACTTTCAAAGGATGCTACCAGATAGAGAAACAAGGAGAGGAAAAAATAGTCTCTATCACATACCCGATATCCTGAAATCTACTTTTTATGGATAATCGTTAGTCCGTCCCGTAAAGGAAGGATTACCTTTTCTACGCGTGTATCATGCGCTACAAGTTCATTGAAAGCCTTGATTCCGATGGTTTGTAAGTCATTGTTGCGAGGATGATCTTCCAGTACATGGTTGTCCCACAGAGTATTGTCAGCAATAATATAACCTCCGTCGGAAAGATTGGAAAGCACCATTTCATAATAATCAACGTATTTCCGCTTATCTCCATCAATAAAAGCCAAATCGAACGTTACGCCCAACTGAGGCACTAATTGCAATGCATCACCAATGTAGAGTTTTATTTTATCCGCATACTCGGACCCCTCCAACCAAGGGCGGGTAAAGTCTTCCTGCTCATCATTGATCTCAAACGTGTACAGCATCCCGTCTTCCGGTAAGCCTTCGGCCAAGCAGAGAGCTGAATAACCGCTATATGTCCCTATCTCCAGAATACGATGAGGACGTATCATTTTGACAAACATCTTCAGCATCCGGCCCTGCAAGTGCCCCGACGCCATACGCGGATAAAGCAATTTGAGGTGTGTATCCCGATAAAGAGCTTTCAGATAGTCGCCCTCATCGTCAATGTGCTGCAATATATATTCATCTATGGTCATAACAATTGTCAATTGACAGTTGACAATTGACAGTTGACAATTACTATACAGAATGACAGCACAGCAAATTGTCAATTATCAATTGTCAATTAATTAGAGGTATCTATTCTTATTGGGTAATACACTTTCTTCTGCATACTTCAAAGCATCTCCCACCACATTGATTTCAAGGAAAGAGGTGTGTGTACCTGCTTTACCGCTACTCAGATAGCCTACCATATCAGTCTCAGATAAGCGCCCCTCTTTCAGCAGACGACGCAAAGCTGCAAAATAGTATTCTTGTCCATTAGCAAGCTCCGGCATATAAATAGCTTCCACGCCATAAGAAAGTGCCAGATGACGCATCGTCTTTTCCTTATAACAAATAGCCAGTACCGGATATTTACCACGGAATGCAGCCAGATTGCGGGCTGTACGTCCACTGTAACTATCAGTAATGATTGCACGTATCTTCAGTTTCGAAGTAGCCTTTACAGCTTGCTTAGCCAAGAAAGCAGTTACGTCATTGCTATTTTCATCCAACGGAATACGAATATCATTATCAGCCAATTTATCCTTTTCTGCCTGTGCAGCAACCTTTGTCATGGTCTTCACTGCATCCAACGGATATTTACCATAAGCTGTTTCACCGCTCAGCATCAAAGCATCCGTACGGTAATAGATAGCATTTGCAATGTCCGTTACTTCTGCACGGGTAG
>ENA-ORCP01002439-ORCP01002439.1-human-gut-metagenome-genome-assembly--contig:-NODE-2439-length-14907-cov-3.186514_pt1 | contig 14907 bp, 12 predicted proteins | sample MGYA00242990_ERZ507991 | MGnify/ENA primary metagenome ERZ507991 (study PRJEB26167, sample SAMN06115496) | human gut metagenome | host: Homo sapiens | place: China:Henan | collected 2015-05-07... | reverse complement strand
CGTAGCCGCTGCCGCATATACTGCTATCGAGCGAATGCTCAAACCATACATCGGGCATCAAAAGCGATGCCGAAAGGTTTATCATGTATCTGACCGATATACGCGGATTTACCGCAGAGGAGGGCGTGCGCCTGTATCGGTTTGACAAAGCCGATACGGAGGCGGCGGCAAAGCAGCTTGCCGTCTCGGGGCGGCTGCCCGCGCTCTTTGCGCTGTGCGGCGATGACCTCATTGTCGGCGCGGCAGACGCAGCGGCGGACGCGCCGCCCTCGCCGCTCTGCAAATTCACCATCCACGGCATGGGCCTGTGCGGCGACAAGGGTCTGACGCTCTACTTTGCACGGTTCTGCGCGAAATACGGCATTTCCCCGCTGTTCGTCACCCTGTCCGATATGGCGCTCTCCTTCTTCGCAGATGCCGCGCGGCGGGACTTCATCTTAGACGCGCTCTGCGCATACTTTCCCATCTGGACATAAAACGCATCGTGCGCCGCACAGATTTCGCCCGCACGCGCCGTCACCGCCGCCATATTGACAAAGAGCAGCAGGCAGATGACCGTGTCCGACAGCGTCCAGACCGCCGCAGGCGCGGCGACCGCGCCGCACAGCTGCGACAGGCAATAGGCGACGAGGAACGCGCCCTGATACCGCGCGCCATGCGCAAAATAACGCAGCGATTCCATGCCGTAATAGCCGTATGCCACGATCGTTGCAAACGCAAAGAGCAGCACGAATGCGAACATCAGCGGCGCCGCGCCGTGCCCGAACACGGTTGCAAACGCCGCCGTACACAGGCGGACGCCCGCCGCGCCGTAAGCGGCGAGGTCGTCGCCGAGTGCCGTCAGAATCGCAAGCGCGGTTATTGTGCAGAGCAGCACCGTGTCGCAGAACACCTCAAATATGCCAAACAGTCCCTGCCTTGCGGGGACTGTTTCTTTTGACGCCGCATGCGCTGCCGCCGCCGTGCCGCAGCCCGCCTCGTTGGAGAACAGTCCCTTGACGATGCCCTGCCGCAGCGCGGGAGACAGGAGAAAGCCAACAAGACCGCCGGACGCCGCTGCGGGACGAAACGCGCCCGCGAAGACAGCGTCGAATGCGGCGGGAAGATTTTCCGCGTTTGCGGCAATGACGGCGGCGCTCGCCGCGATGTAGCCGACTGCCATCACCGGCACCAGCACAGCGGACAAGCTGAAAAGGTCAATGCCGAAGAAAAAAACAGCTGCGGCTGCAAGCGAAATCGCAATCCCGGTGGCAAACGGCGCAACGCCAAGCCCCGCCGCCGCCTCGGCAATGGCGCTGCTCTGAATCACGCCGCCGACCGCCACGCTGTCAAACACGAGCAGACCCGCAAACAGCGCCGCCGCCCCTTTCCCGAGCGCCGCGCGGATATAGTACGGCGCGCCGCCGACGGTTTTGCCGCCAAGCGTCTCGCGGTGCAGCATGCCGAGAATAATTTCGGCATATTTGAGCGCCATGGTGACAAACGCCCCCACCCACATCCAAAAAACCGCGCCCGCACCCCCGAGCGTGAGCGCCACGGCGACACCCGAGATGTTCCCTACCCCCACCGTGCCGCCAAGCGACAGCAGCATCTGTTTTGCGCCTCCGCGCGGCATGGCGCGCAGCGTGCGGCGCGGATGCAGCAGATAAAAAGCGCGGAATCGCGCCGTGAACGCTGCGCCGCAGCACAGCACGAGCAGTGCGGCGGCAATCGACAAAAAATATTGGTTTACCCAGTCAAGTGCTAAAATCAGGCCGTTCATAGGCAAAGCCCTCCCGCGGCAAATATATGCCGCGTGCACCCTGCAGATACCCCCGAAAAGCGGCAAAAACGCGATGTTATGTGAAGTTTTTGCGAATTTTTCATTTTTTTCATAAAAGGACTTGATTTTTCATTTTTCTATGATACAATATACCATAGTTAGCACTCAGGATAATTGAGTGCTAAACTTCAGCAAAAAATTTGCCCACATGGGCTTTATTCATGGAGGTACATCATGACACTCAAACCCCTTTCCGACCGCGTGGTCGTCAAGATGGTTGAACTGGAAGAAACCACCAAGAGCGGCATCATTCTTCCCGGCAATGCAAAGGAAAACCCGCAGGTTGCGGAGGTCGTCGCCGTCGGTCCCGGCGGCAAGGTAGACGGCAACGACGTCGTCATGACCGTTAAGGTCGGCGACAGAGTCATCACCAGCAAGTATTCGGGCACCGAAGTCAAGCTCGGCAACGACGAATATGTGATTGTAAGACAGGGCGACATTCTCGCCACCATTGACTAAGGAGGTAAGCGACAATGGCTAAAGATATTTACTACGGTATTGAAGCAAGAGACGCGCTGGTTCGCGGCGTGGATAAACTCGCAAACACGGTCAAGATCACGCTCGGCCCCAAGGGCAGAAATGTGGTGCTCGACAAGAAATACGGCACGCCCCTGATCACCAACGACGGCGTGACGATCGCAAAGGAAATCGAACTTGAGAACGCAGCCGAGAACATCGGCGCACAGCTCGTCAAGGAAGTCTCCTCGAAGACGAATGACGCGGCGGGCGACGGCACGACGACCGCTACCCTGCTGGCACAGGCGATGATCCATGAGGGCATGAAAAATGTCACTGCGGGCGCAAACCCGATGGTGCTCCGCAAGGGCATCTCGAAGGCAGTCGACAAGGCGGTTGAGACGCTGGTTGCCAACTCGAAGAAGGTCAACGGCTCGTCCGACATCGCGCGCGTCGGCACCATCTCGTCCGGCGACGAGCTCATCGGCAAGCTGATTGCGGATGCAATGGAGAAGGTCACGGCAGACGGCGTGATTACCGTGGAGGAATCCAAGTCGGCGGAGACCTACTGCGAGGTTGTCGAGGGTATGCAGTTTGACCGCGGCTATCTCTCGCCCTACATGGCGACCGATACCGACAAGATGGAAGCGGTGCTCGATGACGCCTATGTGCTGATTACCGATAAGAAAATCTCCAACATTCAGGAGATCCTGCCCCTGCTTGAGCAGATCGTGCAGGCGGGCAAGAAACTGCTCATCATCGCAGAGGATGTTGAGGGCGAAGCGCTCACCACGCTGGTACTCAACCGTCTGCGCGGCACGTTCACCTGCGTTGCGGTCAAGGCGCCCGGCTTTGGCGACAGACGCAAGGAGATGCTGCAGGATATCGCGGTTCTGACCGGCGGCGAAGTCATCACCTCCGACCTCGGCCTTGAACTCAAGGACGCAACCGTGGCACAACTCGGCCGCGCACGCCAGGTCAAGGTCAACAAGGAAAAGACCATCATCGTGGACGGCGCAGGCGCAAAGGATGCAATCACTGCAAGAGTGGCGCAGATTCGCAGCGAGCTCGCGGCATCGACCTCCGAATTTGACAAGGAAAAGCTCTCCGAGCGTCTTGCAAAGCTGGCCGGCGGCGTTGCAGTCATCAAGGTCGGCGCTGCAACCGAAGTCGAGATGAAGGAAAAGAAGCTCCGCATCGAGGATGCACTCAACGCAACCAAGGCTGCCGTTGAGGAAGGCATCGTCGCAGGCGGCGGCACGGCGTATATCAACGTCATCCCCGCCGTTGCAAAGCTGGCAGAGGAGACCGAGGGCGACGAGCGCATCGGCGTCAAGCTGATTCTCAAGGCGCTCGAAGCACCGCTGCATCAGATTGCGGAGAACGCAGGTCACGACGGCGCAGTCGTTGTCGACAAGGTGAAGAACAGCGGCAAGGCCGGCTACGGCTTTGACGCGTACAACGAAGTCTATGTCGACATGATGGCGGCAGGCATCGTTGACCCGACCAAGGTGACGAGAAGCGCCCTGCAGAACGCAGCGTCCATCGCCTCCACGGTGCTCACCACCGAGGCGGTCGTTGCCAACCAGCCCGAACCCGAACCGGCAGCTCCCGCAGCCGGCGGCATGGGCGGCATGTATTGATCAAACCGAATCCGTAAAAATACCGCAGGCAGTAATGCCTGCGGTGTTTTTTATTCGTCGCCGTCTGTCCCGATTATCGGACAGATAAAATGCTACAATGCAGGTGTAGGGAGGGATGCATATGATTGTGGCAAGAGAGATTCGCAAGAGCGCCGCAGACGCGGTGCGGCAGTACGGCACGCGCGACCCGTTTACGCTTGCGCGGGAGATGCACACTGAGCTGCTGGTGCGGGAGCTGGGCACGCTGAAAGGCTTTTACAAGGATGTGTACGGCACGCCGTTCATCTTCCTGTCGCGCCATCTTTCGCGCGGCGAGGCGACGCTGGTCTGCGCGCACGAGCTGGGGCATCACTTACTGCATCGGCAGTTTGCGGCGTTCGGCTTTGAGGAGGTGTCGGTGTTTTCGCCCGCGTCCCGGCGCGAATATGAGGCCAACCTGTTTGCGGCGGAGCTGCTGCTCGACACGAAAGAGGTGTTCGACGCGGCGCGGGCGGGCGGCACGGCGGCGCAGATTGCGGCGGAGCTCGGCGCGGATGTGCGGCTGGTGGAGCTGAAGCTTGCGGCAATGGGTCTTTCGGAAAAATAATCGTAAAAATTGCGTTTTTCTCTTCTCCGCGCCGCGAAAATGTGGTATGATAGAGAAAACAGGACGGTGAATTTCCGATGAATCAAACGCTGCATGCCCCTGCCCAAAGCAAGCTGCCGACGCAGTTTGCCGCCGGCTGGAACAGCCTCACATACCCCGCCGAAAACGGCATCCGGCTGCTGTATCAGCTCTACATACCGAAAAACTACGATTCCGCGCGGCGCTATCCGCTGATTCTCTACATGCACAGCGCGGGCGTCCGCTGCGACGACAATTCGCACATTTACACGGGCGAGGCGAAGTTCCTGCGCAATCTGGAGTGCGGCGCATACCGCGACGATGTGCTGGTGCTTGCGCCCTGCTGCCCGAAGACCGACAAATGGGTGGATGTCGAGCGCTGGAACTGCCTCGAATTTGACGCGGCCGCGCTGCCGCAGAGCCGCCGCATGGCGGCAGCCATTGAGCTGTTTGCCGATGCACGGGAAAACCTGTCCATAGACCGCGCACGCCTGTCGCTCTACGGCATGTCGATGGGCGGCTTTGCCGTGTGGGACATCCTCGCGCGCTATCCGCATACCTTTGCCGCTGCCATTGTCGCGGCAGGCTGCGGCTCACCGTCGAGTGCGGCGGCGATGGCAGATGTGCCGGTGCAGATTTTCCACGGCACGGCGGACGGCGCCGTCCCGTTCGAGAGTGCGGTGCGCATGCGCGACGCGCTGATTGCCGCGGGCGACCCGGAGGTCAAGTTCACCGCCTTCGGCGGCGCGGGGCACGGCATTTGGGTGCGCACCGCCGACACCGACGGGCTGTACGACTGGCTGTTCCGTCAGAAACGAAAGGAGCCGAACGCATGAAACTTGCAATTCTGGACGCCGCCACACTCGGTGAGGGGCTGGATTTCGGCGTGCTCGACCGTTTCGGCGAAGTGGTGCGCTATGAAAGCAGCACGCCGGACGAAGTCCGCGCGCGTATGGCGGACACCGACATTCTGCTCATCAATAAGGTGAAAATCAACGCCGACAACCTTGCCGCGGCAAAGCATCTGAAGCTGATTTGCATTTTTGCCACCGGCTACGACAATGTGGACATCGCCGCCTGCCGTGCGGCGGGCGTTGCGGTCTGCAATGTCAAGGGCTATTCCACGCACAGCGTCGCGCAGCTCACGGTGCTGATGGCGCTGACGCTTACCGAAAAGCTCGGCGCATACACGGCAGCCGTCACGAGCGGCGAATACCAAACAAGCGGCGTTGCCAACAAGCTCTCGCCCATCTATCACGAGCTCTGCGGCAAAACCTGGGGCATTGTCGGTGCAGGCGCGATTGGTTCACAGGTAGCGCGCGTGGCAGAGGCATTCGGCTGCCGCGTGCTTGCCCACAAGCGCACGCCGACCGACGCATTTTGCTGCGTGCCGCTCGACGAGCTGCTTGAAAAGTCCGACATTGTTTCCCTGCACACGCCGCTGAGTGACAGCACACGCGGGCTGATCGGCGCGCGGGAGCTTGCGCGGATGAAGCCGGACGCCATCCTCATCAATGTGGCGCGCGGCGCGGTCACGGACGAGACGGCGGTTGCCGATGCGGTGCTTGCAGGCAGGCTCGGCGGCTTTGCCTGCGATGTCTATTCGACCGAGCCGTTTGGCGACGGGCATCCGTTTGCGCGTCTCGTCGGGCGCGAGAATGTCCTGCTCACGCCGCACATGGCGTGGGGCGCGCTGGAGGCGCGCATCCGCTGTCTCGACGAGGTTGTAAAGAACATCGACGCATTTCTCGGCGGAGAGACCCGCTGCCGCGTGGATCTATAAGGAGGAGCTATGCTGAACGACGATTTTATCACCCTGACCATTGCAAAGCAGAAAAATATCGCACTGATCGCGCACGACTCCAAGAAAGCGGAGATGATTGACTGGTGCTGCGCAAACCGCGAAATTCTCTCGCATCATTTTCTCTGCGGCACGGGAACGACCGCGCGCATGGTGACCGACGCCACCGACCTGCCGGTCAAGGGCTACAACAGCGGCCCGCTCGGCGGCGACCAGCAGATCGGCGCAAAGATTGTGGAGGGTCGCATCGACCTCGTTATTTTCTTCTCCGACCCGCTGACTGCGCAGCCGCACGATCCGGATGTCAAGGCGCTGCTCCGCATCGCGCAGGTCTATGACATCCCGATTGCCAACAACCGCGCGACGGCGGATTTCATCCTGCAATCCAAGCTGATGAACGAGGAATACGAGCACACCGTCATCAACTTCTCCAAGAATATTCAGACACGAGCAAAGGAACTGAAATGAGCATCATCAATTTTGAATGTGACTACACCGAGGGCGCGCATCCGCGCATTCTCGAGCGGCTGATCGCCACCAACCTTGAGCAGACCAGCGGCTACGGCAACGACCCCTATTGCGCCGCGGCGCGTGAGAAGATCAAGGCGGCCTGCGGCACGCCGGATGCCGACGTGCATTTTCTTGTCGGCGGCACACAGACCAACACCACCGTGCTCTCCGCGATTCTCCGCCCCTATCAGGGTGCGATCTCGGCGGACGAGGGTCACATCGCCGTGCACGAGACCGGCGCGATCGAGGCAACCGGGCACAAGGTACTCACCCTGCCCTGCAAGGACGGCAAAATCACAGCGGCGCAGATCGACGCCTATGTTGAGGCGCACTACACCAGCGGCACGAGCGAGCATACCGTGCAGCCCGGCGCGGTCTATCTGACCTTCCCAACCGAATGCGGCACGATCTACACAAAGGACGAGCTGACCGCCATCCGCCGCGTCTGCGACAAGTGGAACCTGCCCATCTTTCTGGACGGCGCGCGCCTCGGCTACGGTCTTGCCGACCCGCGCTGTGACCTCACGCTGCCCGAGCTTGCCGCGCTCTGCGACATCTTCTACATCGGCGGCACAAAGTGCGGCGCATTCTTCGGCGAGGCGGTCGTGATCCGAAACGACGCGTTCAAGAAGGATTTCCGCTACTTCATCAAGCGGCACGGCGGCATGTTTGCCAAAGGGCGGCTGCTCGGCATCCAGTTTGACACGCTGTTTACAGACGGGCTGTATTTCGACATCTGCAAAGGCGCCGTCACCGAGGCGCTCCGCATCCGCACGGCGTTTGCCGCGCGCGGCATCGCTTTCTTCGGCAATTCGATGACCAATCAGCAGTTCCCCATCCTCACCGAGGCACAGCACGCCTATTTCAAGGCGGCAGGCTATCTGCCCGAGTACTGGGGTCCCGCCGCAGACGGCAAAAAGGTTGTCCGCTTCTGCACCAGCTGGGCGACAAAGCCGGAGAATGTGGATAAACTCATTGCCGACATTGGAAAAATGCCGGTGTAAATCGCGACAACGAACAGGCAGTTGCCGTAGGGGCGACTGCCGAATCGCCCGCGCTGTCCCCATGCTCCCATCCAACACAAAAAGCACCCCCGAGAGGGTGCTTTTTGATTTTGCTTAGGTTTCGCTTAGGTTTTGCTTATTTTGCGAAGTATGCAACTGCCTTGTTGCAGTAGTTCATGATGCTGTAGCAAAGCGTTGCAAGCGTGCTCGTCTGGCCCTTCTGCAGTGCGCAGTAGCACTCAGCCGCGTTGAAGGATACATCCTGGAACTTGTAAATGCTCGTTCCGTTTGCATCCACGACATCCAGCGAAATGAGCTGTCTCAGGTTTCTCGCTGCAACATCATTGATGCTGATCTTGTATTCCGTACGCCCTCTGCTGTCCGTCGTGCCCTGCGTCCAGCTCTCAAACGGAATCTCATTCGTAATCGTATTGCCCGAGATGGCATCCGTGTAGCTATACACTGCCTTGACGCCTGCAAAGTCAGACGTAATGCCCGCTCTCGACTTGATCGTGACCAGAATGTTGATTCTGTCCAGAAGCTCCAGCGTCGTGTTGAAGGCTTCAAACGAATAGTTGTCGTCCGTCCGCTGCGTGTAATTGAACTGTCTCTGCATTTCAATATCCGCATAGTCAGCCGTCGTCAGCTTTCTGTCTGCCTCCGGCAGCAGACCGCTCAGCGGGTTCTCCGTGTTATAGCCGAACTGCTCCTGTGCCAGTGCGCCATAGTTGATCAGTGCCACATACAGGTCGCGGAGCTTGCCCGTTGCGCTCGGCAGCATGCTCTTGAAATACTCGCTTGCGCCCCAGTCGCTCTCATACATCGTAATCGTGCCATCCGCATTCACGCAGTACTGCGTATAGCGAATCGTACTGTTCATGCATGCTGCAGGAACTGCATCCAGCACGTATGCATAGCGCGTTGCATCCGAGGTCGCGACATTCTTGTCTGCCACAATCAGCGTCGTTGCATATCCATCCGCGCTGCCCTCCTCGACCGACTTACCGTCTGTGCCGAGCAGTTCCAGCTTGACATAGAAGTCTGCAAACGGATCCGCAAAGCTCTTCTTCGGCAGGAACATATACTCAACCGATGCGCCGAGGTTCAGCGTCTTACCGCCTCTGACAACGCCCGACGAGGTCAGGTTTGCCGGGCGAACAATTGCCTTGTTCTCGCCGGTGAATGCAACCTTGGAATCGCTGACGACTGCGCCGTCTCTGCGTACATATCTGCCCATGACTTCCTGCGTGTACGCACCGCCGATGGTGATGCCGCTGTAGTCACCTGCAAGGTATACGGTCGTCTTCGGCGTGACGGTCTCCGTCGTGCCTGCAACAATGGTGATGGTATCCAGTGCCTTTGCCGCATCGAATGCTGCCTGTACCGTCGTGTAGCCAACTTCGCCGATGTAGGCAACATAGGTCTCCGGCGCGATTGCCGCCGTCCAGGTGTAACCGACACCGTCTGCCGCAAGCGATGCTGCATTGTCGTCCAGAGCCTCAATCAGGTTGACCGTGAAGTCTGCGCTCTGCGCCGTGAAGCTCTCATCGACCGTGTAGGTCAGCGTGAGCACATTGCTCTTCTCAAAAGATGCGAGGGTCTGCTCATCAAAGTTGAGGAGCACCATCGAATCGGTGCCTGCGCCGAAGCTCAGGCTTGCGGGGGTCACGCCGGAATCCGCTGCCGGAATCTCGTTGAGGCTCGTCGCCGCGGACACATAGGTGAAGCCTGCGGGGACGCCGATTCTGAAGCGGAGACCCTTGAGCGCCTCGGTTGCAGCCAGCGAAACCGTAACGGTTGCCTTGCCGTCTGCGATTGTGACGCCTTCAATCTTCAGCGTGATGGGTGCGCTCAGCGTTGCCGCCGTGGTGTTGCAGACTGCGCACTTGTAGCCGCCCTCGACCGGCAGCCACTGATGGTACGCGCAATCGTAAGCGTAGGTGGTCGTCTCTTGCTTGCCGCAAATCGTGCAGGTGCGGGTCTTGGTGCCTGCTGCGTCGGGCGTTGCGGGGGTGGTGATGACCCAGTCGCCGAAGGTGTGCTCCTGCGCGACATTCTCATTCACCGTGTACTTTGCTTCCGTGTAGGCGATCGGCTTTGCAACCGCCGCGCCAAAACTGTGCTCGCCGTAGTTTGCCTTGACCGTGCCGTGCATGTCTGCGCTGGACGCGAACGTGCCGAACGCGACAAACTGGAAGGCATAGCCGATCTTTGCGGTACGGCCACCAAGCTCATCGGAAATCTCCAGCGTGGTGTCCTTGACGTTTCTGAAGACGGCGGCCCCCGTAATCACGGAGTTGTCATAGAAGTTGAGGGTCTGCTTGTCAAGATAGCCCGTGCCTGCATAGCCGGTGCCCGCGTTGACATTTCTGTCGCCGGTGCGGAGCGTCTTGACGGAAGTGTCCCCGTAGAGGTTGACCGTCGTCTCGCAATTCACCGTCTGGCAGGTGCAATAGTCGTTGTTCGCCGTGGAGGACATTGTGTACAACTCGCCGATCTTCGCCGTGGGGGTTGCGCCGGTGGAAGGCGTCGTGCCGTTTGCCACAGTCAGCGTGACCTTCTTGTTCGAGATGAACAGGTCGGCTGCGCCGAACCAGGAACCGAGCGCCACGCGCTTGAAGAAGACATGCGTCTTTGCATCGCAGCCCGAGGACAGCGTTGCGCCGCCGAGCGTGATGGTCTGATTTGTCGCATCGCTCTCGTCTGCCTTGACCAGGTAGTTGCCGGCATAGAGTTCGACCGTTGCCTTGTCGTGGATGCGGGTGTAACCGAAGGTCACATTGTTCCAGGCTGCCGCGACGATCAGGTTCGTGTTTGCGCCGATGCCCTTGAAGACCACGCCGTCAATGGTGGTCGGACCGCCGAGCGTAAGTACCGCATTGTTTGCCTGATAGCAGAAGCCGGAGACCGTGTTGCCGGCACTGTCGAATGAACCGGTAAAAGTGATGGGAGCCGTGTGCTTCGGCAGCGTGATGTCGCCGTAGACTTCATAGCGGCCGTTGAAATAAACCGTACCGCCAACCTCAGCGAGGCGCTTGACGGCTTCTGCAAGAGAAGCAACCTCTTCGCCGGCTGCAAGACCGCTGTTTTCGTCGTTGCCCATCTTGCTCTGGCTCTTGTTGTACAGCAGCCAGACCTTGGGCAGTTCGGTCTGCGTGTGCATCACGGCGCCGCAGCCGGTGCATGCGTAATAGTACGCACCGCTCTCGTTCTTGTGCCATACATAGTCGGTGCCGACATGGTTGTTGGGGTTCTTCGCGGTTGGAACCGTCTCGAAGAGAACGCCGCAGATGTCGCAGATGTGCTCCTCGGAGCCTGCTTCTGCGCAGGTGCCGGGCACAACGATACCGGTGTGATAGCTGTCATGGCTGCAGACCTCGTCTGCGCCGCAGCGCGTGCAGACGCCGTTCGCGAAGTTGTGGCCGCCTGCGTAGTCCACGCAGTATTCGGACGCAAGCTTGCGGTTGATGGTGAGATTTGCGTTCACGTTGTTATCGAGGTAAGCCGCAAAGACATCCGCATCCAGCGTGGATGCATCGCTTGCACCCTCAATGCCCTCGTTGTAGACATTGATGACACCTACCGCATTGTTTTCAACGCCTTCGGGCGTATACAGCAGGTTGACACCGTCCGCAACATTTGCGTCCGTGTTCTGAATATCGCCGGAGAGCAGAACATCCACGATATAGAGGACGCCGTCGGTGTAAACCGTTCCGCTCGGACGAATGTTCAGATAGAAGTTGTCGATGACCGCTTCGCCGTCCACGCGGATAATCGACTTCGAGGTCGCGGAGAGCGTACCGCCGTTGTGCGAGAACGGGAAGAGATTCTTGATCTTGAGCGTATCCGCCGCATTCGTCTTGCCGACCGTCAGTTTGACCGTGCCGGCAGAGGGCTTCGCCCCGTCATAGCGGTTTGCGGGGGTGACCGTCTCGTATGCGCCGGAGCGGATCGTGACATCGCCCGCGATCGTGCCGTCGATGGGATTGTCAAGCGCGCCGCCGACGACCATGACAGTCCCGTCGGTGGTGATGCCGGTGCCGAGCACCAGTTTATGATTCTGCGCGGCGAGAACGATGCCATTGGCATGCGCCTTGATCGTCATGTTCTCAAAGGTCATCGCGCCGTTCATGAGGAAACGGTGGAAATCGCCGTCGCCGGTGAACTTAAGCGTGCCGCCGGTCACGGTGATCGTGCCGGCAAATGCAGGCGTCTTGTAGGTGTCAACGACTTCTGCCGTGTCCGCAATCGTAATGGTGACGCCCTGTGCCGCGGTGGAGACGAGCGCCGCATATTCCATTGCCATTGCAAAGTCGCCGAGCGTCGCCGGATTGTGCCGGAAACAGGATGCTGACCCTGAAAATATCCTGATCCAGCGTGCAGGAGAGGACTCCGCCATATTTTTCTGTGATCGCCTGGATGCTCTTCATGCCGAAACCGTGCCGCTGAGCATCCCCCTTGCTGGTGACCGGCAGACCCTGCCGCATTTCCGGCGTAGCGGCGCAGTAATTTTCGACGCAGAGGAAGATCTGATCCGCAACAGGGCGGATCTCCACGTTGATGACCCGCTTGCGCTCATCCTCGATCTTCTCCTCCGCTTCCACAGCGTTTTCCAGAAGATTGCCGAAGAGTGAGCATATATCCGTCGTCCCGATAAAGCTGAGGCCGGAGGCATCCGCCAGCACGGTCACCCGGATGTTTCGGCGCTGACAGACGAGACTTTGCTCCGACAGTAGCACATCAATCGTATCATTGCCGGTTTTGATGCGTGTGTCATAGATTCTCACCAGCTCGCTGAGCTCTTCGTTGTGGATCCCCGCCCGGGCCATGCGGCTGCTGATGAAGTGCTTAATGTCATGACATTTGATGGAGATGGCCTCCATATTTTCTTTCAAGTGCTCATAATGCCGTCTCTCCTGCTCGTGAAGCCGGGAGAGGACCTCCAGTTCACTTTGCAGATGGCCGGATTTTAGGAAGCCCGCCCTGAGCAGCAGAATGAACAGGCAGGCGATCGTCAGCAGAGCCCGTACCAGCATAGCCAGCGCCTGGCTCTCGGAAGCATAGATGTTCAAAAAAGCGTTGACAATGAGTACCAACCCCAGCGTGGCAACGATCATCAGCGTCACGTCGGAACTGCTGGCATCATCCAGGCTGAACGCTGCTGCACGCTGCCCGAAGAGGCGGTGGAGAAGGAACAGGACGCCTTCAGCCATGGCAAGCTCCAGAAAAAATGAAACCCAGAATCCAGCGTGCCAGCCCACGGCAGCATAGAGAGCGACATCCAGCTTGAGGAACGCATTCACGATCAAACGGATCTCGTAAAAAATGTGTTGGCAGACGTAGCCGGTCGCAGCCGCCATCAAACAAGATCGGCAGGATAGCTGAAAGCATCGCTTCAGCATCGCGGCGGTCAACAGATACAGCGTGAGATAAAGCACCACAATGGCCAAGTTGCTGAGCACAGCGCTCCCGGCAGCCTGATCGATGCGCCAGTACCCCAGGGTAAGCGGGAGGCTGATCAGGAACAGCCCCAGCAGGTCCAACGTCAAACGACGCGCAAAATGTTCCGACCTGTTCGCACCTTTTGCAAACAAGATCGAGCCCTGCACCAGAATGATCAAAAACTGAAAGGTGCCGGCGGCATAGAACTGAAATCCGATCATCGCTTCACGCACCTCCTCTGGAAATCCACTCGTTGAACTGTAGCATAAAGGCCTTTTTCTTCGGCTGACTGATGGTCAGCTCATCCGGCCCCACTGTCACAGTATGGCCCTTGATGGAGCGGATATAGTGCGGATTCACCAGATAACAGCTGTTGCACATCATAAAATGATAGGGCGCCAGCTCCTCGGACAGCCTGGACAGAGAGTTCCGCGCCTCGACAAGATGGTCGCAGGTGTGATAGGTACAGCGATGCCCTGATACCTCGATATACATCAGATCCCGCACATGAAGGCGGTGAACAGCGGTGCCACTGACAATTGTGATGACTTGGCTGTCCCGCTGCCGAATGTTGAAGATGATCCGCTTCATCTTCATCTCAAAATCGAAGTAACTGATGGGCTTCTTGATGAAAGCGGTCGCGCCTACATCGTAGCCCTGAATGGCATAATCGCCCATTCTGGTCACAAAAACCAGCAGCACCGAGGTATCTGCCTCCCGCAGCTTCTGCTGGATTCTACCGTAGATCCCGGTATGGAAAATACGCGAAAATATCTCTTTTCTTTCTTTGGAGGATGCATGGAGCAGACGGATGTATTCGCCCTGTGCGATCATCGCGATCTGCGAAAACTGATCGCGGTCTACGCCCACGATCGTCCGGATTTTCTCATCGATCTCACGGATCCGACCGGACACCTCACTTCCATCCGGCAAAAGCAGAGACGCTTTCGGCGCCACACTCGTCGCCGTATATGCGCCGTCCTTATTTTTCCGCTTGCTGAGGCGCGTGTATGCCGGACTGCGGCGGATCGTATAATCCTGCCCCTTATCCTCAAACGTCAGTTCCACCCAGGTCTCCGCGTCCTCCGGTGCATACTGGCTGCGAAGCATCGCGCCCTCTCTCCCGGCGCCGCTCGCCGCCCCGTAGAGCGCAAACGAGATCGCGTCAAAGATCGTCGTTTTGCCTGCCCCCGTATCGCCCGTGATCAGGAACAATCCCGTCCCCGCCCGTTCGAAATCAATCTGCGTCACGCCCCCATAAGAGCCAAACGCCGACATTGTAAGCAGCTTCGGTTTCATACGCGTTCCTCCTCCTCTGCCTCTTCCACCATGCGCGCCAGAATCGTCTCCTGTTCCTCTGTCATCGGGCAGTGGCGCACCGCCTCATAATAAGAGGCACATGCCTGAAACGGCGTTACCGCCCCTTTTTCCGCCGGTTCTTCCTCCAGTCGTTTCCGCGTCCTCTCATTGTCCACTCGGATCTCCAAAATATGCGCAAATAACTCCTCCAGGCGTTCCCGGAAATCGTACATTTCTTTTTCGTCCGTCAGGACCACGCTCACATACGCGTCCGCGCGTCCGCTTCCATCCGGCATCTTTTCCATCGTATCTGAAAGCAGCTTGAG
>ENA-ORCP01002436-ORCP01002436.1-human-gut-metagenome-genome-assembly--contig:-NODE-2436-length-14917-cov-13.178437_pt1 | contig 14917 bp, 11 predicted proteins | sample MGYA00242990_ERZ507991 | MGnify/ENA primary metagenome ERZ507991 (study PRJEB26167, sample SAMN06115496) | human gut metagenome | host: Homo sapiens | place: China:Henan | collected 2015-05-07... | reverse complement strand
TATCTGCGCTTTTGGCCTAGCAGCTGCCGCACCTCGCTCGCCGTATCGGCACTTAGAATTATGCGGTATTGCCCAAAAATTATTTGTCCAACTGCATCAAACCGACCTTGCGGTATACCTTGCTGACGGTACGGTTGGCAAGGCGGGCGGCACGCTCGGCACCGGATTTCAGCACGCTGTCCACATAGGCTTTGTCAGCCAGAATGCGGCCATACTCGGCCTGCACGGGAGCCAGGGCGTCGGCGGTCACTTCGGCAACGGCCAGCTTGAAATCACCGTAACCCTTGCCGGCAAACTCAGCCTCAATAGCGGCCAGGTCCTTGCCGGTAAAGGTGGAATAAATGGTCATCAGATTGGAAACACCGGGCTTGTTCTCGGTGTCAAACCGCACAACGCCGTCAGAATCGGTTACGGCGCGCTTGAATTTGCGCACAATGGTGTCCTTATCGTCAGTCATCAGCACAAAGGCGTTTGCGTTGGTGTCGGACTTGCTCATCTTTTTAGTGGGTTCGGCCAGGCTCATGATCTTGGCGCCTGCCTTGGGAACGTAACCGGCGGGCAGGGTAAAGGTATCACCGTAAATGCCGTTGAAACGGTTGGCAATCGTGCGGGCAATTTCCAGGTGCTGGGTCTGGTCCTGGCCAACGGGCACCAGATCCGCGTTATAAACCAGGATGTCGGCCGCCATCAGAACAGGGTAGGTGAACAGACCGCCGTTGACGTTATCCGGGTGCTTGGCGCTTTTATCCTTGAACTGGGTCATGCGGGAAAGTTCGCCAAACTGGGTGTTGCAGGCCAAAACCCAGGAAAGCTCGCAGTGGGCGGGAACATGGCTCTGCACAAACAGTACATGCTGTTCCGGGTCAATGCCCACAGCCAGCAGCAGGGCGGCCATCTCGCGGGTTTGACGGCGCAGGTTGGCGGGGGTCTGGCGCACGGTCAAAGCGTGCAGGTCAGCAACCATATACAGGCAGTCATAATCCGACTGCAGCAGGGCCCAGTTGCGCACCGCACCGATATAATTGCCCAACGTGGGGGTGCCGGTGGGCTGGATGCCCGAAAGAATGCGCTTGCGCTTTTCAATTTGTTCTGCCATGGTGAATACTTCCTTTCCATCTTTCAATAAAGAAAACTGCCCCCGCACAGAGAAGCGGGTGCGCCTCTGTGCAAGGGCAGGAAAGTTTTTCCTGTGGTGCCACCTTGCTTGCCGCAAACTGCGGCCGCTTACCGGGATGCAAATAACATCCCCGCCGGATAACGGTGGCTGCCGTCAACGGATACTGGGCGTTCGCGCCGTTTCCCGTGCCCTCTGCGAACCATTGTGCCGCCCCGCGTTCCGGCCTGTTCTCAGCTGTCCAGGCTCTCTGTGCGTGCGCCGGCGGTTTTACTTTCGCATCACTGGTTTATAGCATGTATTGTATCACGCGGACAAACAATTTGCAAGATGGAACTGTGCAAAAGAAGCTGACCAATGAATTTGCAAAAACGGCGTTGACAAGAAAGAGCAACATGGGTAAACTTATCTTATATATGTTTGCATATGCTGTTACATCATCACGAAAGTAGGGGTAATTTTACCATGGCTAATCCTGTACGCACCCGGTTTGCACCGTCCCCCACGGGCTATATGCATGTGGGCAACCTGCGCACCGCACTGTATACTTATCTTCAGGCCCGCCACAACGGCGGCACCTTTATCCTGCGCATTGAGGATACCGATCAGGGCCGCCTGGTGGAGGGCGCAACCGATATTATTTACAACACGCTGCGCGCCACCGGCTTGACTTGGGACGAAGGCCCGGATATCGGCGGCCCCGTCGGCCCCTATGTCCAGAGCCAGCGCATGGGCATGTTCAAACAGTATGCCGAGCAGCTGGTCAAAGCGGGCAAAGCCTACTACTGCTTCTGCACCGAGGAACGCCTGAACGACCTGCATGAGCAGCAGAAAGCCAACGGCGAAATGAGCCATTACGACGGCCACTGCCGTGACCTGCCGCAGGAGGAGATCAACGCCAAGCTGGCTGCCGGTGTGCCCTATGTCATCCGCCAGAAGATCCCTGCCGAGGGTGTGACCGGCTTTGACGATGTGGTGTACGGTCACATTGAAGTCAATAATTCCGAACTGGATGACCAGATTCTGATCAAGACGGATGGCATGCCGACCTATAACTTTGCCAACGTGGTGGATGACCACCTGATGGGCATTACCCATGTCATCCGCGGCAGCGAGTATCTTTCCAGCACGCCGAAGTACAACCTGCTGTACCAGGCGTTCGGCTGGGAGGTCCCCACCTACATCCACTGCCCGCCGGTCATGAAAGACGCACAGCACAAGCTTTCCAAGCGCAACGGCGATGCCAGCTATCAGGACCTGGTGGCAAAGGGTTATCTGCCCGCCGCTGTGCTGAACTATCTGCTGCTGCTGGGCTGGGCACCGGAAGGCGAACAGGAAATCTTCAGCCTTGACGAGATGATCAAGATCTGGGACCCTGCCCGCATCTCCAAGTCTCCTGCTATCTTTGACCCGCTCAAGCTGCGTGCCATCAACGCCGCTTACATCCGCGCCCTGCCGGCAGAAGAGTTCCGCAAGCTGGCGGACCCATTCATTGACCAGGCGGTGCATGTGCAGATCGACCGCGACCTGCTGTGCGCGAACCTGCAGCCCCGCTGCGAGGTGCTGGAGGATATCCCGCCGCAGCTGGACTTCTTTGATGCAGTTCTGCCCATTGATGCTGAAATGTACCGCAACAAAAAGCAGAAAACCACGCCGGAATCCGCCAAGGAAGCGCTCAGCGCCCTGTTGCCCGTGCTGGAAGCCCAGACCGACTGGAGCCGCGACGCCATTTTTGAAGCCTGCAAGCAGAAAGCCGAGGCAATGGAAAAGAAGAACGGCTGGCTGCTGTTCCCGCTGGGCATTGCCCTGTCCGGCAAGGCCCGCACCCCCGGCGGCGGCACCGACCTGGCCGCCATGATGGGCAAGGAGGAGACCCTGCGCCGCCTGAACGCAGCGATCGAAGCCCTGTAACAAGCCCAGATACCAGCGCCGTTTTCCCGCCCGGAAAGCGGCGCTTTTTGGTACGGTGGAACTGCACAAATACACTTGCACATTTTGGTGCAGCGTGCTATGATTGGGGCAGTTAGTTGAATTTACCTGAAAGGTGAGGATTATAATATGAACGAACAGCGTGTAGCGCGCGTGCGCGCCGAAATGCAGGCGCACGGCCTGACCCAAATGATCATCAGCGACTCCAAAAGCATCTGGTACCTGACTGGTGCCAGTGTGGAGCCGTATGAGCGCCTGATGGCGCTGTACCTGCCGGTGCAGGGCGAGCCGGTCATCTTTTTGAACAAGCTGTTCTTTGTGCCGCAGGCCCCCTGCCGCGAAGTGTGGCACACGGACTCGGACAAGCCGGTGGAGCAGATCGCCGAAGTGGTGGACAAGACCAAGACTCTGGGCATCGACAAGGAATGGCCTGCCAAGTTCCTGATCCCTTTGATGGAGCTGTGCCCCGGTATGCCGGTAGTGCTGGCTTCCGACTGCGTGGATGCCTGCCGCGCCGTGAAGGATGCCGAAGAACAGATGCTGATGAAGGAAGCATCCCGCATCAACGATGAAACCATCCTGAAAGCGCGCGACTACGTCAAGCCCGGCATGACCGAAAAGCAGGTTGCCGAGTACATTGACAACGAGTACAAGAAAGCCGGCTGCGAGAGTGTGGCATTTACCACCATCGTATCCTTTGGTGCAAACGCCGCTGACCCCCACCACGAGCCGGACGATACTGTGCTGGAAAAAGGCGAGTGTGTGCTGATCGATATGGGCTGCTGCAAGAACCGTTACTGCTCCGATATGACCCGCACATTCTTCTGCGGGGAGCCGAAGCCGGAGTATGCCGCCATCCATGACCTGGTGCGCCAGGCCAACGAAGCCGCCGAGGCGATGATCCACCCCGGCGTGCGCCTGTGCGATATTGACGCCGCCGCCCGTGACCTGATCACCAAAGCGGGCTATGGCGAGCACTTCAACCACCGCTTGGGCCACTTTATCGGTCAGACCGATCACGAAAAGGGCGATGTGAGCGCCGCCAACACCGATACCGTAAAGCCGGGCATGATCTTCTCCATTGAGCCGGGTGTATACCTGCCGGGCAAGTTTGGCGTGCGCGTGGAGGACCTTGTCATTGTGACCGAAACCGGCTGCGAAGTGCTGAACCATGTGGATAAGCATTGGAGCGTGGTGGGGGTGTGATTGGCCCCAGACCGGAAATGATAAAATTAGAAATTTGAAAAGGGGCGGAAGTGCTTGAAGAGATCTGTTGTTCGCTTCCTTGCCGCACGATCCGTACAATAAGGGCAATACCGCATAATTCTAAGTGCCGATACGGCGAGCGAGGTGCGGCAGATGCCAAGCCAAAAGCGCAGATAATACTGGATGCTGCAAAGGTGAGCGCCGCCAGTGGCGGAAACAGCGAACCGAAGCAGGGGCAGCGGTCGCAGAGTGCGAGGGGCTTTTGCCCCCGAAGCACGATGCGGGTACCGCAACCCGACATTATCGAGCATTTTGGCAACGCAGATGCCGTGCCGCAGCTGCCGGAGCGGTGCTTAAGCCGCAAGGCGGGAATTGTGCGGTGTTGCCTAAGATTTATGCCCGTCCGGGGCATCGGGGACGCCGCCCCTACAACAAATTTGTTGGTTCGTTATACATTCTTAATGAAAAATCGGATTAGGCCCCGGCGGGGTCGGGTGACCCCGCCCTACCGAGAGTTTACAGGTTTGTAACGCGATTTAAAACGATTTGTAGGGAACGGTCAAGACCGTTCCGGGTGTTTTCCTTATTTCCCTTTTGTTGAAATATTGACCATGGGTTTCGGAACGGTCAAGACCGTTCCCTACAGAGCAAAAATACATAGAAAGCAACACATGACAACAGGCAGCAGCCCACAAAATAGGGCCGCTGCCTGATTTTTTATTTATTTTGTTATATTACGATTAAAGTTTCTTCGGTTCCTTCTTTTCAAAGAAGGAACAAAAACTCCCGTAAAACACTCACGCACCCGGCAGCAGGGCAACGGCATCGCGCAGGATGGTGAGAGGGTCCTCGCCGCGCAGGACATGCAGGCTGATGTAGGGGCGGCCTACGGCGTTGTAGATCACGCGGTGCGGCATGGCATCCATCATGGCCCCCATCTGCGCCGGGGTCACAACATCGGTGTACAAAATCAGATTGTCGTTGCGCTGCACGATCTCCACAATGCCTGCGCGGGCGGCTGTCACGCGCACCAGGCTGATGTCCACCAACCCCTGCACACTGCGCGGCGGGTCGCCGTAACGGTCAATCAACTCATCCAGTACATCCGTGGCATCGTCACGGGTGGTGATGGCCGCAATCTTCTTGTAGGCTTCGATCCGCCCGGCGGCATCGGGAATGTAGCTTTCCGGCAGATAGGCATCCACCGTAATGTCAACAAGGCAATCACTCTTGTCCGGCGCAGCAGGCTCGCCGCGGGCGGCTGCAATGGCCTGGTTCAGCATTTTTACATACAGCTCGTAACCAACCGCTTCCATGTGGCCGTGCTGGCTGTGGCCCAGCAGGTTGCCCGCGCCGCGGATCTGTAAATCGCGCATCGCAATGCGGAACCCGGAACCAAAAGAGGTAAACTCCCGGATGGCTGAAAGCCGCTTGGAGGCAATTTCCGTCAACACTTTGTCGCGCTGGAAGGTGAAATAGGCATACGCCTTGCGGTTGGAGCGCCCCACACGGCCGCGAATCTGGTACAGCTGTGAAAGCCCCATGCGGTCCGCATTCTCAATAATCAGGGTGTTGCAGTTGCGCACATCCACGCCGGTTTCAATCAGGGTGGTGCAGACCAGCACGTCGATCTCGTTGTCCAACAGCTGTTGCCAAACCGAGGAAATCTGCTCCTCCGTCATTTTGCCATGGGCGATGCCGACCCGCGCACCCGGCACCAGCTTTTGCACCTTGGCGGCGCACTGGTCAATGGTTTCGACTCGATTGTACAGGTAATACACCTGCCCGCCGCGGGCCAGCTCACGCCGGATGGCTTCGGCAATAATGGCATCGTCATATTCCAGCACATAGGTCTCAATGGGCTGGCGTTCAAAGGGCGGCTGTTCAATGGTGCTCATGTCCCGGATGCCGGACAGTGCCATGTTCAGCGTGCGGGGGATCGGCGTGGCCGAAAGGGTCAGCATGTCCACCCCGATAAAGTTCTCTTTCAGCTTTTCCTTGTGTTTTACGCCAAAGCGCTGCTCCTCGTCAATGATGACAAGGCCCAGGTCTTTGAACTTTACATCGTCCGAAAGCAGGCGGTGGGTGCCCACCACAATGTCCACTGTGCCGTCTTTCAGGCCGCGGATGGTCTCTTTCTGCTCTTTGGCGCTGCGGTAACGGCTGAGCAGCCCGATGCGGATGGGAAAGGCCTCCATGCGGGCGATGGCCGTGTTGAAATGCTGCCACGCCAGAATGGTGGTGGGGGCCAGGATGGCGCACTGCTTGCCGCCCATCACGCATTTGAACGCGGCGCGCAGGGCAACCTCAGTCTTGCCCACGCCGACATCGCCGCACAGCAGGCGGTCCATCGGCCAGGGCTGCTCCATATCATGTTTGATCTCCGCCGCGCTGGAAAGCTGGTCCGGCGTTTCATCATAGGCAAAGCGCTGCTCAAAATCTCCCTGCCAGGTATCATCTGGCGGGAAGGCATGACCGTGCGCCCTTTTGCGGCGGGCGTACAGCTCAATCAGTTCCTTGGCCATCTGCTCGGTAGCGGCGCGCACCTTCTTGCGGGTCTTGGTCCACTCGGCCCCGCCCAGGCGGCTGAGCTTGACATTCTCCGAATCCCCCGGCGCGGTGTAGCGGGAAAGCAGGTCCAGCTGGGTGACGGGAACATACAGCACATCTTTTTTATCGTACTCAATGCGCAGGTAGTCTTTGGTAACGCCCTGAACCGCCATGCGCTGGATGCCCGCATACCGGCCAATACCGTGGTTCTGGTGCACCACCAGATCGCCCGGCGTGATCTCGGTCAGGCTGTTCAGGGCATCTTTGGCCTTTTTACGCTTTTTCTTCTGGGAGCTGGTCTCGCCAAAGGCACGGCCTGTCAGCAAAGCATACTTGACAAACGGAAATTCGCACCCAGCGGAAAGGTGCCCTGCCAGAACCTGCACCAGCTCGGCAGCGGGGGCTGCTGCAGCATCGGTGGTAACCAGAATGCCTTTATCGCGCAGGTCGCGTGCCAGACCGGCTGCGGCACGGTCGGTGCCGGCCAGTAGGGTAACGGTATAACCGGCATCGCACAGCGGTTTCAAATCCTCCAGCAGCCCGGCGACTTCGCCATTCCAGGCAGGCAGGGTGTGAGCCGGGGCGTTGATGATATCTTTCAGCGGCTGATCCGGCATGCTGCGGGCAAAGTTCTCGGCACAGATGGTGCGGTAGTGTCCGGTTTTGGACCACAGGTAGCTTGGGTCCGCGTACAGGTTATCCAGCCCAGCGCAGAGGACGCCGTCCAGGATCAGGGATTTCAGTTCCTCGCCCCGGCGGTAGGCGGTCGCGCGGTCGGCTTCCCGGATGGAAGCAGGCTCTTCGGCCACAAGGATCGGGTCGTCAAAATAATCCAGCACGGTGGCGGGATGGGGGTAGCGCACGGCCAGGTATTTGTCCATGTTGACCGGCACGGCACCGCCATCCAGCAGGTCCAGATCGGCGGCCATACAGTCTGCCATGGCGGTTTTCTTTTTGCCGCGCTGCTTGGCCAAAAAGGCCCGAAGCTGCTCGGCGGCATCGGCAGGCTTGCCGAACAGAACTTCCCGCGCGGGGCTCAGGTAAAACTTATCAATAGCATCCTCGCGGCGCTGGGTGGTCAGGTCAAAGGTGTGCAGGGTATCGATCTCATCACCCCAAAATTCCATACGAACCGGCATTTTCTGGTCGGGAGCAAAAATATCCACAATATCGCCGCGCACAGAGAACTGGCCGGGGCCATCCACCTGGGCCCGGCGGGTGTAGCCGGCACCAAACAAAGCGGCCAGCAGGTCATCCCGCAGCAGAGTATCCCCCGCATGGAGTGTGCGGGTGTTGGCACAGAAATCCTCTTTTGGGGTGGTGAACTGGGTCAGGGCTTCCGCGGGCACAGCCACGGCGCGCAGCCGCCCGCCTACCAGCTCGCCCAGCACAGCCAGGCGGCGGTACTCGTATTCGCGGGCGGTGCCCTCAATGGGGCGCAACACATAGTCCCGCGCCGGGAACACGGCGGCGGGAATGCCCAGCGTGTTCAGGTCAGCAGCAAAGCGGGTGGCTTCGGCCTCGCCGGGGGTCACGATGCATAGCGGCTTATCCAACTGGCGGCACAGCGCGGCATACACCTGTGCGCGGCCGGATGCGGGCAGCCCAAACAGGGCGCATGCACCTTTGCCGGAAAGCGCGTGGCTCAGTTTTTTGTATTCGGTTGTGGTGGTAAACAATGCGTCAAACATGGTGCCTCCTGCGCTTGCGCATGATAGGGCGGGTGATGTATAATTTTGAGGATACGAGTAATACGAGAGCTTTTGCCCCTTCTTTGAAAAGAAGGAATCGAAAAAGTTCGGCAGAATAAAGAAATCAAATAATGCTGCAATAAGGAGCAGAATATAGAAAGATGACAAAACATAAAAATGTAGCGCTAGATGAGCTGCGTATTCTGGCGGCGCTGATGGTGCTGGGCGTGCATACCGGGCAGAAAGTTGGCCTGGGGGATGCCGCCGCGGTTGGCGCGCAGGGGGTGCAACTGTTTTTTGTGCTCAGCGGGTACCTGGCCGCGGCCAGCCTGAGCCGCCACCCGGAGCCACTGCCGTATTACCAGCGCCGCATCCGGCGGATCCTGCCGCTGTACTGGCTGGTGCTGGTGCTGCGCTGGCTGTTCGATGCGGTACGCTATCTGGCGGCGGGCGCTAGTGCAGCCCAGCTGTTTGGCCCCGGCGGGCCGTGCGGGCCGGGTTACCTGCGGTACTTTGTATTTTTGCAGATGTGGCTGCCCAGTGATAACTGGATGCTGTGGAACAACCGCAACGTGCTGTGGACGATGAGCGCCTTTGCGTTCTTTTATCTGCTGGCCCCGTGGCTGTACCGGCTGTGCAAACGCTTTTGGGGTGCGCTGGCGTTGCTGGTGGTCTGCCTTGCGGTGAAGGGCAGGATCGGCGGCTTAATTGAAAGCAGTCTGGCGGCTTTCCCGGCAGAAGCCAACATCAGCGAGTTCAGCGCAAAAACGCCGGTCATGACGCTGTACTGCTTTATCTTTGGCATGGCGGCGTTTGCGGCAGTGCGGGAGAACAAGCAGTTTTTATACGGGGCATTCTGCATTCTGCTGGCAGTGCTCACCAACTTCCAGCGGGCGGGGTTCGAGTGCGTGTTTACGGTGCTTGTTCTATTGGCCGTGCAGAACCCGCAGGGCGTTGGCCTGGCGGAAAATCAGAAGTTCGCCCAGGCCGTGGAATTTGTGGGGGCGGGCAGCTTTTGGCTGTACCTGGCCCACCCGCTGGTGCTGGAGCTGCTGCCCAATACCGCGATGGGCGGCGCAGCCGCGTGGCTGTGCTTCGCCGGGGTATATGCCGTCTGCCTGATGGTGTGCTATGCGCTGTATACGCCTTTTGTGCGCCGGTATGAGCAGCGCTTTGCGTAACCATTGTACTATATTTGCAGCAAAACGGCAAAGTGAATTTTGAGAGAAGCGTTGCATGGAACGACAAATGGCGGGCGGCCCAGATGGGCCGCCCGCTTTGGCATTTGTATGGTTGGAAAAGCTGTGCTTTTATCTTGTAGAGAATGTGAGGACGAACATTGTTCGCCCGCGGACGTTGGCCGTATGCAGGGTGGAATATGTGGCAAGACCCGTCATGCGGGACGATGACGAGCATCGTCCCCTACAAATCATTTGCGGCGTTTATCACCATCGGCAAAGTTTTCCACAGTGCGCACACCCCTGCAGGTGTTCCATTAAACTACATCCCGTGTAATGATGGATTGCAAATTTGAAGTGAGAACACTTCCTTTGCGGGCATCTTACACAGAAAACAGGAAGGGGCGCACACTGTGTGCCCCTACGGAACGCCTATCCGCGCTCAGTGGTTGAATTTATTCTGCGCTTCGCCCAGCTTGCCGGCCATCAACAGGCGGCAGGCGGCTTCCACGTCGGTGTGGCGGCCGGTCACAAGCTTGGCGTCATCGGGCGGGAACTTGCCCAGCACCCAGTCAGCCAGATCATAATCCGGGCGCGGCTTGGCACCAACGCCAATGCGGATGCGGTAAAAATCCTCGCCGCCGGTGGAAGCGATAATGCTCTTTAGCCCGTTGTGCCCGCCAGCAGAACCGGAGGGCCGGATGCGGATGTGCCCCGGCTCCTGTGCAATGTCATCGCACAACACAATAATGTGGTTGCGCGGGATCTTGTAAAATGCCGCGGCGGGGGCGATGCTCTGGCCGCTCAGGTTCATGTAGGTCAGCGGCTTTAGCAGCATCACTTTGCGGCCGTCCACCTGGGCAATGCCGTAAAGGCCCTGCCATTTGCTTTTGTTGATCTCGCACCCCCAGGCTTCGGCCAACGCATCCAGCGCGGCAAAACCGGTGTTGTGGCGGGTGCCGTCATATTTCGGCTCCGGGTTACCCAGACCGGCAATCAGCCAGTCTGCCCCGGAACCACCTCCAAATAGTCCCATAGTAAAAATCCTTATAGTAATTTTGTGATTTTAGTGTGCACCAGGGGCAAAGCGTTCCACTGTGTCCCGGATGGTATCCAGGAAGGATTCTGCACCTAAGGTGTTGACCTTGAAAAACACAGCCTGGCTGCCGCCGGATGTGATGGCGGAAAGCCGGATCTGCCCGTCAGCTTCCAGCAGGGTCAGGCTCATGGTAACACGGCCATTGCCAATGGCACTGTAGCGTTCGTATACCCGCACGGCACAACGGCCGGTGCTGAAGTTGAAATCACTGGAACCTTCCAGCGTGGCCGAAACACTTTGTTTTACAACAGCGTCCAGCTCGGTCAGGATGGTGGTAAAATCCCCGGTCAGGGTGCGTTCCAAAATGGCCATGGCAGCAATCCTCCTTGCAGCAGGTCAGGGGGCATCAGTCGTTTTTCTTTTCGGCTTCCAGCTTCTGTTTTTTGGCAACGTATTTTTCCAGCTTCTTGGCGCCCCAGGCGGCAACTTCGGCCTGCTTGGCGCGCTCAATGCCCAGGGCACCGTCCGGCACATCGTGGCCGATGGTGGAACCGGCAGCGGTAAAGGCGCGGCTGCCCACCTTGACCGGCGCCACCAGGTTGGTGTTGCAGCCGATGAACGCATAATCGCCGATGGTGGTGCGGTACTTGCCCTCGCCGTCATAGTTGCAGGTTACGGTGCCGCAGCCAAAGTTGCAGTACTTGCCCACATCGGCATCGCCAATGTAAGTCAGGTGGCTGACAGTGTTGCCCTCGGCAAAGTTGGCGTTCTTGGTTTCCACATAAGCGCCCAGGTGCACGCCCTCATCCGTCACGGTGCCGGTGCGCACATGGGTAAAGGGGCCAATCTTGTTGTTGGGGCCCAGATGGCTGTCATAACACTGGCTGGCGTTCACGGTGGAACCGGCCTCAACAATGGTGTTCTCCAATAAGGTATTGGGGCCGATGACGCAGTTTGCCCCGATGACGGTTTTGCCGCGCAGGATGCAGCCCGGCAGGATCACTGCGCCGGGTGCAATTTCAACTTCGGGGTCAATAAAAACCTGGTCGCTGATGAACTCCACACCGTTCTGCAGGTGCTTTTCAAAAGTTTCTTCAAAGGCCGCTTTGGCGGCAAGGTATTTGGCTTTCGCTTCGGACATAAAAATACCCCTTTCTGTTTTGGGCCAAAAGAGTATACGGCCCTACAAAAAAGCCCCGGAACAGGGCTGAAGCCTGCCGGGGCGGGATGAATTGAAAAAAGTGTTGCAGGATGTAATAAAATATTGTTTCCCAACTTCTCACCCATTATAATTTACCGCATTTTTGGTCAAATTGCAAGAGCCTGCCCCCAAAACTTTGTGAGATTTTCAGCGAAAATATTCGCCATTTATTTAACAATGTACTGGAAATTCCGGGTTGAGTCTGTTATAATGGACTTTGCAAGAGAGAAGATTCTTATTTTGCGGGTGTGCGCGGCACACCGGGAAGAAACCGTAATTTTGTTGGAGGTAACCTATGAGCAAGAAGTTTTTGTATTTGTTCAAAGAGGGCCATGACGCATTTGGCGGCGACCAGACGACCATGAAGAACATTCTGGGCGGCAAGGGCGCTGGTCTGGCAGAAATGACCCATGCCGGCATGCCGGTTCCTCAGGGCTTCACCATCACCACCGAAGCCTGCACCCAGTACTATGCTGACAACCGTGAGATCAACGATGAGATCAAGGCTGACATCTTCAAGTACATGGGAATCCTGGAAGAGCAGACTGGCAAGAAGTTCGGCGATATCGAGAACCCGCTGCTGGTTTCCGTTCGTTCCGGTGCACGTCAGTCTATGCCCGGCATGATGGATACCATCCTGAACCTGGGCCTGAACGACCAGGCTGTTGAAGGTCTGGCAAAGAAGACTTCTAACCCCCGTTTTGCATATGACTGCTACCGCCGCTTCATCCAGATGTACTCTGACGTCGTCATGGAGCTGGGCAAGAGCTTCTTTGAAGAGCGTATCGACGCTATGAAGGAGCGCAAGGGCGTTAAGCAGGATATCGAGCTGGACGCTGAGGACCTGAAGGAACTCGTCAAGGAGTTCAAGGCCATCTACCTGGAGAAGCAGGGCGAAGAGTTCCCGCAGGATCCGAAAGAACAGCTGATCGGCGCTGTCAAGGCCGTCTTCCGTTCTTGGGATAACCCGCGCGCCAACGTTTATCGCAAGATGAACGAAATCCCCTACGAGTGGGGCACTGCTGTCAACGTTCAGCAGATGGCTTTCGGTAACTCCGGCATGCGTTCCGGCACCGGTGTTGCTTTCACCCGTAACCCCGCTACCGGCGAAAAGAAGCTGATGGGCGAGTACCTGATCAATGCTCAGGGCGAAGATGTCGTTGCCGGCATCCGTACTCCTTCCCCGATCAGCAAGCTGCACGAGGAAATGCCTGAGGTTTACGATCAGTTCGTTGAGATCGCAACCCGCCTGGAAAACTACTACAAGGATATGCAGGACATGGAGTTCACCATCGAAGATGGCAAGCTCTTTATGCTGCAGACCCGTAACGGCAAGCGCACCGCACAGGCTGCTCTGCAGATCGCCTGCGACCTCGTTGATGAGGGCGTTATCGATCAGCGCACCGCTGTACTGCGCGTTGAGCCCAAGCAGCTGGATACCCTGCTGCACCCGCAGTTTGACGCTGCTGCCCTGAAGGCTGCTGAAGCAATCGGCAAGGGCCTGGCCGCTTCTCCGGGATCTGCCTGCGGTCGCGTTGTCTTCAGCGCTGAAGATGCTGAAGAGAAGGTCAAGGACGAAGCTTGGAAGAAGGTCGTTCTGGTCCGTCTGGAAACCAGCCCCGAAGATATCGTCGGCATGCAGGTTTCTCAGGGCATCCTGACCGTCCGCGGCGGCATGACCAGCCACGCAGCTGTTGTTGCACGTGGCATGGGTACCTGCTGTGTTTCCGGTTGCGGCAATGATAACGATGTTGCTATCGATTACGATGCAAAGGTTATCACCATTAACGGCCACACCTTCCATGAGGGTGACTGGATGAGCATTGATGGCTCTACCGGCAACATCTACGAAGGCCAGATCGCTACCGTCGCTTCCACCGAGAACGCTAACTTCAAGCGCTTTATGAGCTGGGCTGACGAAGCACGCCAGATGAAGGTTATGACCAACGCCGATAACCCGCGCGATGCACAGAACGCTGTCGATATGGGCGCTGAAGGCATTGGCCTGTGCCGTACCGAGCATATGTTCTTCGCTGAGGATCGTATTGCTGCTGTGCGTGAGATGATCTGCGCACGTACCGTTGAAGAGCGCAAGGTTGCCTTGGCTAAGGTTGAGCCGTTCCAGGAAGCTGACTTTACCGCTATGTACCGCATCATGGGCGATCGTCCGATGACCATCCGCTATCTGGACCCGCCTCTGCATGAGTTCCTGCCCACCAAGGCTGAGGATATCGAAGCCCTGGCAAAGGATATGGGCATGACCACCGAAGAGCTGAACAACGTTGTTGTCAGCCTGCATGAGTTCAACCCCATGATGGGCCATCGCGGCTGCCGTCTGGCCGTTACCTATCCGGAAATTGCCGAGATGCAGACCAATGCTGTGATCAAGGCTGCCATCAAGGTTTCTGCTGAGACCGGCAAGATGATCACCCCGCACATCATGGTGCCCCTGGTTGGCGAAGTGAAGGAGCTGAAGTACGTCAAGGACGTCATCGTCAAGACTGCTGACAAGCTGATCGCTGACGCTGGCGTTGACATGAAGTACCAAGTTGGCACCATGATCGAGATCCCGCGTGCCGCCCTGACCGCAGGTGAGATCGCTAAGGAAGCTGACTTCTTCAGCTTCGGTACCAACGACCTGACCCAGATGACCTTCGGCTTCAGCCGTGACGATGCTGCTAAGTTCCTGACCGCTTACTATGATACCAAGATCTACGAGAGCGATCCGTTCCAGCATCTGGACCAGATCGGCGTTGGCAAGCTGGTTAAGATGGCTGCCCATGACGGCCGCGCAACCAACCCCAACTTGGGTCTGGGCATCTGCGGCGAGCACGGCGGCGACCCCTCTAGCGTTGAGTTCTGCCACAACGTTGGCCTGGATTACGTTTCCTGCTCTCCGTACCGCGTTCCCATCGCACGTCTGGCCGCTGCTCAGGCAGCAATTAAAAATCCACGTTCTTGAATCACGTAGATTTTTACAATTAAATGTGGATTACGACAAGGCTCGTT
>ENA-ORCP01002432-ORCP01002432.1-human-gut-metagenome-genome-assembly--contig:-NODE-2432-length-14939-cov-13.035594_pt1 | contig 14939 bp, 9 predicted proteins | sample MGYA00242990_ERZ507991 | MGnify/ENA primary metagenome ERZ507991 (study PRJEB26167, sample SAMN06115496) | human gut metagenome | host: Homo sapiens | place: China:Henan | collected 2015-05-07... | reverse complement strand
ATTTCTCATAATCTCTGAAATTGCAAGGTTTGAATTTATAGCCTCTTTACCGCCACTTAAAATCCGGACTGCCTGCTCTAAATCAAGCACACGGTTGACCAGTTCTGCATTTTCCCTCTGCAGTACAGTAATATCCTCTTTGACCGGATCCGGCAGATGGCACTGATCCATATCACTGCGCGGCATCTTCACATTGTCACGTTTTACGATTCTTCCCGGAACACCAACTACGGTACAGTTTGGCGGCACTTCCTCTATGACCACACTTCCCGCTCCGATCTTGGAATTTTCTCCAACGGTGAAGGAACCGATGATCTTTGCACCCGCACTGATCATAACGTTATCCCCAATCGTCGGATGACGTTTTCCGGTCTCTTTTCCGGTACCGCCTAGTGTCACACCCTGATACAAAGTAACATTGTCCCCAACGATCGCCGTCTCTCCAATGATCACACCACTTCCGTGATCAATAAAAAATCCTTTCCCGATCGTTGCTCCCGGATGTATCTCAATTCCTGTTTTTCTCGCTGCCCGCTGTGAAATAAATCTCGCCCAGAAGAAATGTCCTTTTAAATACAGCTTATGCGCACGTCTGTAGCTCAACATAACCCGAAAACTCGGATAAAGCAATACCTCCATCGGCGATTTGATCGCCGGGTCCCGCTCCTTTATCACTGTAAATTCTTCCTTAATATGACTGATGATTCCCAAAACTGGCATCCCCTTTCCTTAACCAAATAATAGAATGTACGCTCCGCGAACATTCCATTATCATGAAAAACGGATCATTTCATCTCTAAGAGACGAAATGATCCGTGGTTCCACTCTAACTTAAGGATCTTTTGATCCTCACTCAATACACTTAACGCGTGTTACTCGTATCCGGATACTGTACTGGCAGACAAACCGTTTCCCCGGACAGGCTCACGGAGGCACTTCGGAAATCTCTTTCTGAAAACTGCTTGCAGCCGATGGCAGTTTCTCTCTGTCAGCACTCTGATTTCTTACTCTTCCCGCTCAACGCCCTTATCGTATTTATACTGGTAAGTTGATTCGCTTACTCTAGTTTATGCACTTACCCCCGATTTGTCAACGGTTTTATTTTTTCTCAGTCTTTTTCTCATTGCACACAACCATTTTCCATGTTACATTATAGATAGTATCCTGTGGTTTCCAGGGGGATAATTTATAACTGATACGAAGGATTTTTTAATATGGAACAGTCAAAAGAAACTTTGCTAATCGTAGATGATTCACGCTTACAGCGTGCCGTTTTAAATGAAATATTCTCTCCGGCCTTCAATATTCTTGAAGTATCTTCCGGTGAGGAATGTCTGCAGATGATCAAAGATAAAAAAAATATGATTGACCTTGTCCTTTTAGATCTTGTCATACAGGGAATGGATGGTTTCGATGTTTTAAAACACCGCCAGGAAATGCCGGAGTTTAAACAAATTCCAGTCGTGGTTCTGACAACCACCGACACTCCGGAAGTACAGACGAAAGCTTTCGAATTAGGCGCAAGCGACTTTATCAGTAAACCCACTGAACCTGCCATTGCACGTCACCGTATTGACAATATTTTAAAGACGAACCGCAGACTGAATCATATTTTACAAAAACAGGAAGCTCTGCGGATTAAATCAGAAGTGGATGAGATGACGCATCTGCTGAATAAGGCCACAGCAGAGCACGCCATTTCCCACATACTTTTATCCACTCCGGAAGAATTACATGCATTGTTTGCCATAGATATCGACAATTTCAAAGCTGTCAATGACATCTTTGGGCATAAAATGGGCGATCATACAATCTCTGTCGTAGCCGGTATTCTTGCATCTCATTTTTCCGGTTCCGACATTATCGGACGCATCGGCGGAGACGAATTTGTTGCTTTTATGCGGGATATAGCCTCCAGACAGGCTGTCTATGAAAAAGCACAGGAACTTTTAGATGCAATTTTAGATAAAGAAGCTTTATCCATTCCTGAAAACGTTACGATCAGTATCGGTATTGCATTCACAGAGCCTTATGAAACTTCCTACACAACACTTTTTCAGAAAGCAGACACTGCACTTGGGAATTCAAAAAAATCCGGGAAACAATGTTTTTCCGAGTATGGTGTTTCTGCACAGAAACCAGACACTGCCATGAAAAATATTTTATTATATACACATTCCAGAAATGTTGCTTCCACTTTAAAATTTGCATATTCTTACCCGGACAGACTCATAAAAGTATCTTCCGTTACGGAAATACGCTATGCCATTATGGATAAAAATAACCATGTTCCTGCCGTTTTCATAGATGTATCCGAAACCGGAGATGATGGCAGGCAATTGTGGGATGAATTAAGTCATGAGTCCTGGGCTTCGTCAACTCCCATTATCGCAATCTGCAAAGAGGGTAATCTGACTCAGATTCGAAATGCCATATTATCTGATCTGATCAATGATCTCATTTTTGAACCAATTGATGTGGAAAGCATAAAAAGACGTATCAAAAAACATCAAACCCTGTAAAAAAACAACGGTCAGATGTTACTTATCATTCATCTGACCATTGTTTTTCTTTCATCCGGTTTCTTTATCTGAACTATTTTTTTATCTGAACTGCTTTTTTCTTTGACCAGTCTGAGTAGATCCTCACTTTTTTTGTACCGGACTTTACTTCTTTATATGTACGTACTTTTACATAATATTTCTTTCCCGGTTTTAATCCTTTGATTTCTTTAACTGTCGTCTTATTACTTTTGATCACAGCCGTCTTCGTATTTTTTTTGCCAAACGATGCATCTGCTGTATATACTATCTCATAGCCGCTCGTCTGTGATGCCTGTTTCTTCCATTTCACAGTCATGGATTTTTTCCCGGATTTTACACTTGAAATAGAAGTTCCCTTTGGACAGATTTCAAATGTCTTTTTCAGTATTCCCGAATAATTTCCCTGAAACTTCACGGTCACTGTTGCTTTTCCGACTTTTTTATTATTCTGATACGAGACTTTATAAAAGCTGCCTGAAATCACTTTTCCCTTATTATCCGTCACTTTGATGGCAGGTTTTTTCGCTTTTCCATCATAACTATAATGATCTTTCGACAATTTTACCGTCTTTGGTGCATTGATTTTCACCTGTTTCAATACTGTTTTGCACAAGCTGCACATGGTCACATTCTTTCCATTGCTGCCCGGTTTTGCAGGTGTCAGTTTTTTCTCCGGTGTATGGGACTTCTTTGCAATTTTTTCTGTATAACTGTCCCCACATGCACAGGAATAAATTTTTTCTCCCTCTTTCATGCAGGTTGCCTCTGTCGTTTTTTTCAACACATAACTGTGTTTGTGCACCGGTTTCTCTGTGTCCGGCTCCGGTGTCTCTGTTCCCGGCTCTTCTGTATCCGGTTCCGGTGCCGGTGTCTCTGTTCCCGGCTCTTCTGTGTCCGGCTCTTTCAGGGCTGGAATCACTATTTTTTCTCTGCTTAACTCCTCATGACATGTGGTGCAATACATTACTTTTTCATAGCTTCCTTCCACACCCACTTTCGCTTCCACGCGATTTTCAGTGACCGGCTCTCCTTTTTTGTGTCCTGATGCCGGAACCGTTATGTTCTCACGGGAAAGCTCTTCCCCGCAATCTTTATCCTTACAATAAACTACCTTATCATAGCTTCCTTTTTGGGTACAGGTCGCAGCTATCTCGTTTTCTTTTACCGGCTCGCCCTCCACATGCTGATGTGATACACCTGGTTCATCTGTGAATATTATTTCCTTTTCCGCCAACACGGTATCTTTCAGTGCTTTTACATCTGCCACAGTATCAAGATCATCAAACGGCTCCGAACATAATAATAAGGTGTATTTTCCTGTTTTCACTTCACCATATGCAATCAGATAATAGCGGTCTGACTCATTTTTATCCACATCCAGATAGATTGGGTTTCCCCAGTCCATTTTCTGTTGAATTTCTTCATCATCACTATTCCAGTCATCAGAGCGGATTAGTATCATATGATTATAAAATCCATAGCCATCATATTCATTTGCAACTTCATCAAACGTGTAATCTTCTCCATACTGATCCTTCCATATCACATCCAGATATGGCGCATCATCAGTTTTATCTGTAATGTCTGCCGGAATATTACCGGTGTAAACATTTTTCGGGCAGGATTTTATCTCGATACTTTCAAGTTCACGTTCCTCCGGTACATAATTGCGATACGCTGTCCATATCCCATTTTTGCAGACCAGGCTGTAGTTGTTATTGATATCTTTATCTGATAACACAAAATTTCCTGCTGTTCCATTCTCTGCTATGATATAGGTATGCTCATTTAAAAGATTACCAGATATAGCATGACTTCCCACCTGAAACTGTGTAACACCGCTTACCTGTCCATTGATCTGAACGCATCCATTTTGATCAAGAACAAGCTTTCCCTTTGCCGCACTGCCACCACTTGTGAAATTGCCCTTTACCTGAGCATCTATTATTTTTGTAAGATCCAGACAACCACCGTTTTTCAGTGTAATATTGTTTAACTGCGCTGTTTCATCTTTCGGCTGCAGTCTTCCTCCTGCCTCTAAAACAATATCTTTAATCCCTGTTGTAACGACACCTGACACAGCACAATTTTTTACAGTCAACACCGTGTTGGCATTTCCTTTGATCCCTGAAATGCTGATCTCATCCGTTCCATTTTGTCCACCTGAAAAAACAAGTGATGCAGACGTTGTGTCCTCTGCCGAAATAATATCCCGCACTTTTGCATCTGCGTCCAGATTTAACTCCACACTCCCCGTATAGGCAGTCCTCTCACCTGCTGACGCTTTATGTCCCATATAGATATTCTGGAACATTGTATCACTGTTTGCATTTACAACTGTGAGTGACGCTTTCGTCCCCACCGCTGTATTACTGTGATATCCTCCTGCATAGATGGTTGGAAGAAGTTCTTTTTCTGTGCCGCCAAAACCACCCAGGTGCTTCATCTCCTTCTCCGTCACTTTGACGAAGAAGCTTCCGGTACCCATACTGATGACAATGACTTCCTTTTTATCCGTAAGATAATATCCTCCGGTACCTGTAGCGACGAATTCATCCACTTTATAGGTAGGACGATCATATACCGCTTTCTCCACATATTTGCTTCCCACACCGGTGATATAGACTCCTTCCACATCAGCCAGTTCCAGATTATTCTCATACAGATATCTTCCGAATGCACCGTAGAGAGATGCCACCTGGCTATCCGCCTTGACCGCCATAGGCGGAAGCATATGCTCTCCTTCAAAAGCTACGATTTTTGTCGTACTGCTACCGATATCGATTCCTATTTTGACAGGCATGTTTTCAACCTCCTCATATCACTTAACTGTTCATCGTCTCATTTCCAGATACATTTCCACAGTTCGAGACCGTCAGCCAAACACTTTATCCACAGCATCCTGTACAGAACTGACGCCAATGACCCGGATCTTACTTCCTTTTTTACACTCTTCCAACGAGACAAGCGGCACCACACATTCTTCGAAGCCCAGCTTCTCTGCCTCTGCCACGCGTTGTTTTGCCATGCTGACTGCCCGGACCTCGCCGCTTAATCCCACTTCACCGAAAGCGACCAGTTTCGGATTCAGTGCCTTATTCCGGAAGCTGGACAGAATCGCCAGCACGATTCCCAGATCGATCGCCGGTTCCTGGATTTTGATGCCACCGGTGATATTCACGTAAGCATCACAGGAAGATAATTGCACTCCGGAACGTTTCTCCAGCACTGCCATCAGGAGATTTACACGGTTGAAATCCGTACCGGTGGTCTGTCTTCTGGGAATTCCGAAATTGCTGTGGCACACCAGCGCCTGCAGTTCGATCAGAAGCGGCCTGGTGCCCTCCATAGTACATGCCACCACAGAGCCACTGGCATTCTCCGGTCGTCCGTTCAACATATATTCCGAAGGGTTCTTCACCTCCGCGAGTCCCGTCTCCCGCATCTCGAAAACACCGATCTCGTTCGTGGACCCGAAACGGTTCTTCACCCCACGCAGGATACGGTAGGAAGCATGTCTGTCCCCTTCAAAATAAAGTACCGTGTCCACCATATGTTCCAACACTCTGGGTCCCGCTACGGTTCCTTCTTTTGTTACATGTCCCACAATAAAAATAGAAATCCCCAATCCTTTTGCCAGTTGCAACAGGATACCTGTGGATTCCCGCACCTGTGATACGCTTCCCGGTGCTGCAGATACATTTTCATTATACATGGTCTGAATGGAATCTATGATCACGACCTCCGGCTTGCTCCTGCGGATCACTTCGCCGATGATGTCCAGATTCGTCTCACACAGCAGGAGCATATGTTCCGAAAATGTGCCGAGCCTGTCCGCCCGCATCTTGATCTGTACCTTGGATTCCTCTCCGGAGATATACAATACCTTATGTCCGGCCTCTGACAGATTGTGACACACCTGAAGCAGCAGGGTAGATTTACCGATCCCCGGATCGCCTCCTACCAGAGTCAGGGAACCCTGTACGATTCCGCCACCGAGCACCCGGTCCAGTTCTTTTATCCCGGTGAGTGTCTTGTTCTCCTCACGGATCGCGATTTCAGATAATACACAGGGTTCGGAAGCCTCTCTGCGCTCTCTTCTGCTCCCGGTGCCGGTGTTTTTCAATACCGTTTTATCTATCGTCTCTTCCACGAAAGTGTTCCACTCTCTGCAGCCGGGGCATTGTCCCAGCCATTTCGTGGATTCATAGCCACAGTTCTGACAGAAAAAAACAGTGGCTGTCTTACCTTTTGCCATGCTCTCTCCTCAATCGTTATAAAAAAGAGCCCAGACACGAAGTACTACAATATCCTCCGTGTCTGGACTCCTTTGCAGTGCGCCTTTACGCCTCTACGATCTTCACAGGTACTTCCCCTGCTGCTTCCAGTTCTACACTCAGGCTTAACTTCCCGCCAAGTCCGGTCTTCATGGTTCCTACGTTCTTACCGTCAATAAATACTTCGTACTCGGTGTCGTCCTTTAATCCTACCGTGATCTGAGAATCTTCATCACCTTCTACGATGAATTCTACACTGTTATCGGACTCTTTGAACTCCAGCACACTGGTTCCGGGAACAGATTCATATAAAAACATGCCGTTCTTTTCCAGCTTTGTCATCTCATTATAAGTCTTAACTTTCAGCAGATCTCCCGCATGTTCGTAATCTTCCACCTTTGCCTTCTTGGCCAGCTTGTGATTACCAAAACTGATAGATCCGTCTGCTTCACTGCGAAGTATTTCTTCCACTACTGCCATCTGTCTGTCCTCCTGAAAGTAACTGCATCCGCAAAATTTTCCCTTTTACCGGGAAGTGCGGATGGGGTTTTGAATAGTTACAGTATAATATATCCCAACCCTTTTTTCTACAAAAAAATTATTTATTTTTCACCGTGAATACAACTTTTCCGTCCTTGAAGCCTGCGGATACTTTATCTCCGGGTACCACCTTTTTCTGAAGGATCTCTTCCGCCAGCGCATCCTCTACCACTGACTGGATCGCACGCTTTAACGGTCTCGCTCCCATCTTATTGTCAGCATATTTTTTCACCAGATGCTCCTTCAGTGCTGCAGTGATCGTCAGATGGATGCCCAGCTGGTCCTCGCATCTCTTATACAGATTGGATGCCAGCAGATTTACGATCTCTTTCATATTCTCATTGTTCAGCTGGTGGAACACGATAATGTCATCGATACGGTTGATGAATTCCGGCTTGAAGCTGCGCTTTACCTCTTCCATGACATTGGATTTCATTTTCTCATAATCCTTCGTCTCGCTCTTCTCCGTTGCGAAGCCGAGATTCTTGGGATCTACAATCCGCTGTGCTCCGGCGTTGGATGTCATGATCAGCACCGTATTCTTGAAGCTGACCTTTCTGCCCTTGGAATCCGTAATATGGCCGTCATCCAGCACCTGCAAAAGCACGTTGAACACATCCGGATGAGCCTTTTCGATCTCATCAAACAGAACGACAGAATAAGGATTCCTGCGGACCTTCTCGCTCAACTGGCCACCTTCTTCAAATCCCACATATCCGGGCGGGGAACCGATCATCTTGGATACCGAATGACCTTCCATATACTCCGACATATCCACACGGATCATGGCATCTTCCGAGCCGAACATAGCCTCTGCAAGCGCCTTGGATAATTCCGTCTTGCCGACGCCGGTAGGTCCTAAGAACAGGAAAGAACCGATGGGACGGTTCGGATCCTTCAGTCCCACACGGCCTCTGCGGATGGCTTTGGCCACGGCGGTAACTGCCTCTTCCTGACCGATCACACGCTTATGCAATGTCTTCTCCAGCTTCAGAAGTCTCTCGCTTTCTTTCTCTGCCAGCTTCTGCACCGGGATTTTGGTCCACTGGGCCACCACCTCGGCGATCTCATTTTCACCGATGCTTAAAGTATTTTCCTCTTCCCTTTTTTCACGCTTTTTCAGCAAACGCTCCTGCTTCTTTACCAGAGCATCCTGTTTCTTCTTGATCTCTGCCATCTGGGCAAAAGCTTCCACGCGGATAGCCTTCTCCATCTCCCAGTCCAGCTCCCGGATCTTATCCGAGATCTCCTTTGCCTTATCCGGTGCATCCATTGCATGCAGTCTGGCACTGGCCGCTGCCTCATCGATCAGGTCAATCGCCTTGTCGGGCAGATTCCTATCATTGATATAACGACTGGACAGTCTCACTGCCGCCTCCACCGCTTCCGGTGTAATGGTCACATGGTGATGTGCTTCGTACTTCCCCTTGATACCCTCCAGGATGCGGACAGCCTCTTCCTCTGTGGGTTCTTCCACCGTAACCGGCTGGAATCTCCGCTCCAGTGCAGCATCCTTCTCAATATACTTGCGATACTCCGCGATCGTGGTCGCACCGATCAGCTGGATCTCTCCGCGGGCCAGAGACGGTTTCATGATATTGGACGCATCAATAGCCCCCTCGGCACCTCCGGCACCGATGATCGTATGCAATTCATCCATGAATAAAATAATATTCCCATCCTCTGTGACTTCCTTCAGTACCTTCTTGATCCGCTCCTCGAACTCTCCGCGGTACTTACTTCCCGCTACCATTCCGGACAGATCCAGTGTCAGTACTCTCTTATTCTGCACCGTAAAAGGCACATCTCCCGCCACGATCCGGGCTGCCAGTCCTTCCACCACGGCGGTCTTGCCAACACCGGGTTCCCCGACCAGGCAGGGATTGTTCTTCGTCCGTCGGCTCAGGATCTGGATCACTCTGCGGATTTCTTCATCTCTTCCGACTACCGGATCCAGCTTTCCTTCCCTGGCCAGCGCCGTCAGATCCCGGCTGTACTGCTCCAACGTAGACTGTTTCGCCTTACGGTCTCCTCTTTTTCCCAGGTCTTCCTTGTACAGATTGCCGTCCTGTCCGATAGCGATCAGGGTATCCACATATATTTTCTGTACATTGGCTCCCAGCGTGTTCAACAGGCGTACCGCTACGTTTTCCCCCTCTTTGATCAGGGCCAGCAGCAAATGCTCCGTTCCGGTCTGCTTCTGTCCGAAACGTGCGGCCTGACTGTGTGCTTCTTCCAGGATCCGTGCGGCTCTGGGAGAATATCCCTCTCTGTCCTTCACTGCGACACCGTTCTCAAACGCGATCAGATCCCGGATCATATCCATAACCTGCCCGGTCTCCACACCGTTATCAGCCAATACCTTGGCCGCCACACCGGTGTCTTCCTTTAATAATCCTACCAGAATGTGTTCCGTTCCGATGTAACCCTGCTTCAGGCTCCTTGCACATCTGGAAGCCTGCGCCAGCGCATTTTGCGCCTTATCCGTAAACTGTGACTGCATCAATTCAGTCCTCCATACTCTTCATATATTTCATCAATCAGCTCATGAACTTCCTGCCTGGAAATATTCTTGCAGCTACTCTTAGCCAGTATTACCTGCAATTCCTTCCGCAATTCATCTACCGCACGCATGCGATCCACATCGAGTGCAATTACCGCGCCTTTTCGCCGGTCTACCTTAACATAACCTTCCTGCTTCAGAACCGTATATGCCTTATTTACTGTATGCATATTGATCCCGATCGTATCCGCCAGCTGGCGCACGCTGGGCAGAGAATCTCCTTCATGAAATTGTGACGTGGCAATTCCCATGATGATCTGATTGCGTAATTGCATATAGAGTGCTTCATCACTGTTGAAATCTATCTCTATTATCATCAAACTCGCTCCCTTCCCATGTCACTGATTGTTATATTCCTATTATAACAGTGAACGCAGTACTGTCAACTGTAACCAGGGAAAGTTTATCGTTTTTTAATCAAAAACGGCATCTCACTTGTGCAAGATGCCGTTTGCATTTTATTGATCTTCGTCTCCGTCCCAATTCAGGAATTCAAATTCAAATTCATCATCATCTGACATGAAGTTTTTGGACTTCCAGCCGGGATTCTGATTGCCTTCACTCTGCGGTACAGGCTTTGTGGGTCTTGCCACCGGTCTGCCGGCCTGCGGCGCGGGTCTTTCGCTCTGCGGTGCCGTGGGTCTACCTCCCTGAGGTGCAGGTCTTCCCTGTCCGGGTGTCACCGGTCTGCCTCCCTGAGGTGCAGGTCTTCCCTGTCCGGGTGTCACCGGTCTGCCTCCCCGGGGTGCAGGTCTTCTCTCCTGCGGTGCCGCAGGTCTTACGGTCTGTCCAATGGGTCTCTCTCCCTGAGGTGCGGGTCTGCCATCTGGACGTGTTCCCTGGCCTGTCGGTCTGGATGCCGGTCTTCTCTCAGCTCCCACTTCATGCATTACTTTCTGGCTGCCTTGCGGCCTGCCGCCCTGCGGTCTGCCTCCCTGAGGTGCGGGTCTTCCGTTTTGGGGTCTGCCTCCCTGGGGTCTGTCCACTCTTCTTCTGCGGACCGTTTCCTCTTCCACGCCGGAGAAATAGGATGCGTCATTCATATCTTTGATTTTGAAGATCAACAGTGTCACCGCTGCTACCGCCGCTACAAGCAGAATCACCAAAATAATGATGACTGCTTTCTGGCTGCTGATCTTTTTCTGATTGGTCTCATACTGTGCATTGATCTCTGTGATCTGGTTCAGGGAATTGAACAGATCTTCAATCTTATATTGCTTCTGCCCTGCCATGTCCAGCAGATACCATGCATCTCCCTGCATCTGAGTATCCCAGTCTTTGGATGTGGTCTGGGTATCTTCCGCAGGCTGCTCATCTGTGGGTTGTTCCTCTACCGGCTGTTCTTCTACCGGTGCCTGCAGCTCTCCGGATAATGCAACATAATCCGAACGAATGAAGCCTGTCACCTCGACACTGTTGGAAATAAAGCTTATCTGATACCATGTCTTTCCATCGGTTCCTGTTGCCTGTCCGGTCACAGTCAGTGCCATTCCATTCTCCGCAGTAGTCACGATCTGGCTGGTGGTGGACGCATTGCTGCGCACACGAACAGACTGACCTCCGGTCACGGTCGCACTCAGGGGTTCCACTGCAGTAACCTCCACAGGAGTCTCATTCACAACAGGCGCCGGTGTTGCTGTGGTCGTAGTCGTTGTAGTAGTTGTTGTAGTTGTTGTACCTGAAGAAGACGGCGGGGTAGATCCGTCGGTAATACTTACCAGATCGGAACGAATATATCCCAGCGTATTCGCATCCACATATACTTCATACCAGGTATAACCGTCTGCTCCCTTGGTCTGACTTTTGATGGAGATCGCCTTATCCTTGGCTGCGCTGCCGATCACTTCACTGGAAGAATCCGCAGTTTTACGGATCTTAGCACTGGATGCTGTTACCTTGGCTGCACTTTCCGCATGGCTGACAATTGCCAGATTCTCACTAAAAAGTCCTGCTCCCAACACAAATACCAGTGCCAGCATTCCCCAGAAAACCTTACATTTACTTATTCTCTGTACTGTCTTTTTCATCTGCAACTCCTTTTGTATCCTGACCTTGTCTTACGCTTCATCGATTGCTTTGCCAATGTCATGACGCATGTATTTATTCTCGAAAGAGATCCATTCCGTTGCCGCATAAGCGTTGGCACGGGCTTCTTTCAGATCTGCTCCCTTCGCCGTCACCCCCAGGACACGACCACCGTTTGTAACGATTCCCTTGTCCGTAAGTTTCGTTCCGGCATGGAAGCAATAATAACCGTCTTTTCCGTCGAAGTTCTCCAGACCGCTTATTACAAATCCCTTCTCATAGGATACGGGATAGCCGTCGCTTGCCAGGACCACACATACCGCAGCATTGTCCTCAAATTGCAGGTCGATCTGATCCAGTGTGCCGTCCACACAGGCTTCCATCACTTCGATAATATCATTCTTCATACGCGGCAGTACCACCTGCGCCTCCGGATCACCGAATCTGGCATTGTATTCTAATACCTTGGGGCCGTTCGGAGTCAGCATCAGTCCGAAGAAAATGACTCCCTTGAAAGGTCTGCCTTCCGCTGCCATGGCATCCACGGTAGCCTGGTAGATGTATTTTTTACAGAATGCATCCACTTCCTCTGTATAGAAGGGGCTGGGAGAAAAGGTTCCCATACCACCGGTGTTCAGCCCCTGATCGCCGTCCTTTGCTCTCTTATGGTCCTGCGCAGAAGTCATGATGCGGATGGTCTTGCCGTCCACAAAAGAAAGTACACTGACTTCTCTGCCTGTCATAAACTCTTCGATGACCATGCGGTTGCCGGCTGCACCGAACTTTTTATCCAGCATGATCTCATCCACGCCTGCCAGCGCTTCTTCTAAAGTATTGCAGATCAATACGCCCTTGCCCAGTGCAAGACCGTCCGCCTTCAGCACGATGGGAAAGCTCGCCTGCTCCTTCAAGTACTTAATAGCCTCCTCCGCGTTATCAAAATTCTCATAAGCTGCGGTGGGAATGTTGTATTTCTTCATGAGATCCTTGGAAAAGGCCTTGCTACCTTCCAGGATCGCTGCATTTTTACGTGGTCCGAAAGCCCGCAGGCCCTCTGCCTCCAGTGCATCCACCAGTCCGCCGACCAAGGGATCATCCATGCCTACGATGGTCAGGTCAATGGCCTGTTCCTTCGCAAATGCAACGATCTTATCAAATTCCATGGCTCCGATGGGAACACATTCTGCGATCTGACCGATTCCGGCATTGCCCGGAGCACAATAGATCTTATCTACTTTAGGACTTTTTGCCACACAGGTTGCAATGGCGTGCTCTCTGCCGCCACCGCCTACGATCAATACTTTCATACCCATATCTTCTGCCTTCCTTAATTTTCGCTGTTTGTATGCTTTACTTTTCCGTTCACGACACAGATCCGTCCGTTGGCAATGTCATCCACTGCCTTCGGAAGAAGCAGCCACTCTGCCTGTTCCATCACACGTCTCTGCAACGTCTCCGGAGTGTCGTCGTCCTCCACTGCCACTGCCTTCTGTGCAATGATAGGACCCTCGTCCATGCCTTCATTCACAAAATGTACCGTAGCTCCTGTCACTTTCACACCGCGCTCCAGTGCTTTTTCATGCACATGTAGTCCGTAGTATCCCACACCGCAGAAAGAAGGGATCAGGGACGGGTGGATATTGATGATCCGGTTGCTGTATTCATGTACCATTGCCTCCGGGATCTTCACCAGGAATCCTGCCAGTACGATTAAGTCCGGAGCAAACTCCTTCACCTTTGCAAGCAGTGCCTCATTAAATACTTCTCTGCTCTCATAATCCTTCGGAGACACACAGACTGCGGGAATCCCTGCATTCCGTGCTCTCTCTAAGCTCTTCACCGTCTTGTTATTGCTGATCACGCCCACGATCTGTGCGTTTTTAACCTTACCTGCTGCAATAGCATCAATGATGGCCTGTAAATTCGTGCCGCCGCCGGATACCAGTACGACTACTCTTAACATATGGTCACACTCTTTTCACCGGTCTCACAGGTACCTACCACATAAGCAGTCTCGCCTGCTGCCTTCAGAGCTTCCATAGTCTTATCCACATCTGCGGGATCCAGTGCCAGTACCATGCCCAGACCCATGTTGTAAGTATTATACATCATCTCGTCTGTGATATTGCCTTTCTTCTGCATCAGGCGGAAAATAGCAGGCACTTCGTAGCTGTCTTTCTTCACGACTGCACGGATGCCGTCGGGAAGCATTCTGGGGATGTTCTCATAGAAACCACCACCGGTGATATGGCTGCAGCCCTTTACCTTAACACCTGCGTTCTTCACAGACTTCATAGCCTTCACGTAGATTCTGGTAGGAGCAAGCAGTGCCTCACCAAGAGTCTTGCCCAGCTCATCATAATAGGTATCCAGGCTCTCTTTTGTCATATCGAATACTTTTCTCACCAGAGAAAAACCATTGGAATGTACACCGGAGGAAGCGATGCCCACCAGTACATCACCGGGCTTGATATTCTCACCGGTGATCAGATCTTTACGTTCTACCACGCCTACGGCAAATCCTGCCAGATCATACTCATCCTCGGGCATCAGTCCGGGATGTTCTGCGGTCTCACCGCCTACCAGTGCTGCGTCAGACTGCTTACAGCCCTCTGCCACGCCCTTCACGATAGTAGCGATCTTCTCGGGAATATTGCGTCCGCATGCGATATAATCCAGGAAAAATAAAGGTTCGCCGCCTGCACATGCCACATCGTTTACACACATGGCCACACAGTCGATACCGATGGTATCATGCTTGTCCATTAAAAATGCCAGCTTCAGCTTGGTACCTACACCATCGGTGCCGGACAGGAGCACAGGATCCTCCATATCTTTGATGGCACTTAAGGAAAATGCTCCGGAGAAACCACCGATGCCGCCCATTACTTCGGGACGCATGGTCTCCTTCACGTACTTCTTCATCAGTTCTACAGACTTGTAGCCTGCTTCGATGTCTACTCCAGCTTTCTTGTAATCCATTTTCTCCTC
>ENA-ORCP01002430-ORCP01002430.1-human-gut-metagenome-genome-assembly--contig:-NODE-2430-length-14945-cov-9.291229_pt1 | contig 14945 bp, 12 predicted proteins | sample MGYA00242990_ERZ507991 | MGnify/ENA primary metagenome ERZ507991 (study PRJEB26167, sample SAMN06115496) | human gut metagenome | host: Homo sapiens | place: China:Henan | collected 2015-05-07... | reverse complement strand
AGTCCAGTTTATCTGTCTGGGTGCGGATTCCGCGGATGAAATCGGTACGCTCCGCCTCGGTCATAGGCTTTTCCAGCCATACGCAAAATCGATAAAATTCAGCTGCAGCTAAAAAACAGGCTTCCCATCGAACCCGTTCGATGGGAAGCCTGTTGTCTGTTTGCCGGTTCATTCGCCCTTGACTTTGTAGCCGCAGATGCGGATAGCTGCCTTCGCAAGTTCTGCCGTCGGGTCAACGAATGGCCCGGGCTGCGGCAAAGTATCGGCGATAATAGGCAATTCCGTGCAGCCGAGGATAAAATAGTCCGCGCCGCGCGCGCGAAGTCCGTCCAGAAGCGCCTGCCATGCACCCTGCTCCGGTTCAAGCGGCTTGGATGCCTTCACAACATCGTAGATCAGGTGCATCAGCACATCCTGCTCGCCTTCGTCCGGCACAAGACAGTGCACGCCCTGTGCATTCAGCGCCTTTTCATAAAGGCCGGTTGCAAGCGTGCCCTTCGTTGCGAGGATTGCAGCGGTCTGGCCGGGAAAATCCTTTGCGCATGTCTTCGCCGTAGCCTCGAGCATACTGAGAAACGGCAGGCTTGTCATGGCCTGCAGGCGGGGAAGGAAATAATGCGCGGTGTTGCACGGCATGATAACGCAGTCCGCGCCGCAGCGCTCCAACGAGCGCAGAGCCGAGGCCATTTCCGGCACAGGATCCGGCCCGCCGGACAAAATCGCTGCCGTGCGGTCTGGAATGCGAGCGTTGGAATCGATATAGACGCGGATGTGCTCGTTGTCGCAGGCTGCATCTGTCAGAAGCGTGATCTTGCGGAACAAATCCGCCGTTGCAAGCGGCCCCATGCCGCCTAAAATGCCGATGGTCTTACCCATGGCGATTCCTCCTTGATGGGAAATATCTGATATAGAAAGAGGGGACGGACTGTTGTCCGTCCCCCTTTTATTAGGACTTGATTGTCAGTTCGAACGAATTAGCCCTTGATCGCGCCCTGATCGTCGACCGTGATAACAGTAGCGAAGTCGGAAGCGGCCTTGGTGGTGTCGTTGCTGACGGTGATCTTGCCGCTGTACATATCAGCGACCATCGCCTTGTAGTCGTCCTGCGTGAAGCTGTCGGACCACTGTGTGCCCTCGCCCATCGGGATCTGGACGTAGTTCGCCTCGGGATCGTCCGCGGAGACGAGGCCCAGCGTTGCGATCTTGCCAACGTAGTTGGCCCAGTTGCCGTTGTTGATGATGTCGTTCAGAGCGTCGTAAGTAGCGGGGTACAGGCCCTTCATCGCGGAGGTAACGGTCAGACCGTCAACACCCGCGTAGTTTGCGATAACGCCAGCCTGGTCAACGTCAACACCGATGACCTTGCCGTTCGCCTTCTTGGCAGCGTCGACAGCGGAGGTGTAGATGCCGCCGCCGCAGGCGAAGACGACCTCAGTGCCGTTTGCATACCAGGTATCCATAACAGCGGTGATATCAACATCGCCGGAGAACTGACCGCCATAGATGTAGTTCAGGGTGACGTCGGACAGGCCCAGATCGGCAGCCGCAGCGTCAACGCCCTGCACGAAACCGTAGCCATAGCGGACAACGGCGGGAACGGCCATGCCGCCCAGGAAGCCGAGGTTCTTGTAGCCCAGCTTGACAGCAGCGTAACCGGCCATGTAGCCGCAGAGCTCTTCCTGATAGATCGCGCAGTAGACATTGCTCATGTCAACATACTTTTCGAGATCCCAGTTGTCGGGGTTGTAGTCATAGCTTTCGCCAGCCTTGGCAACACCGGCCTCGAGCAGGTCACCCTTGGCAACGTCGAGCGCGATGAACTTGACATCGGGGAATTCCGGAGCAGCCTCGACGATCGCGCCGCCGAAGGCGTAGCCCGGCATCACGATGACGTTGTAGCCTTCGTCAACAGCCTTTTCGATCATGGCGACACGGTCAGCGGTGTTGTCGCCGGCGGGCTTGAAGTAGCTGAACTGAACGCCGTTGTCCTCGCAGAACGCCTTACAGGCTTCGTACGTGGTCTGGTTGAAGGACTGGTCGGTGATATCGCCGTAGTCGGTGATCATGGCGACTGCGTACTCGGTGTTGTCAGCCGGCTCTTCGGTGGGTTCTTCTTCCTTGGTCTCCTCAGCGGGAGCAGGCTCTTCGTCCTTGGTCTCTTCTGCGGGAGCGGGTTCCGTGGTGGTTTGTTCGGGCTCGTCGGTGGTCTCTGCGGGCTTGGATGCGCAGGCAGCCAGGCTCAGAACCATGACCAGAACCAGAAGCAGTGCAAGATACTTCTTCATTTGAAAATCTACCTCTTTCATAATATTATTCCGCACCGGACCGCGGCGAACCGTACCCCGGTGTCAGAATTGCCCCCTCACAGGGGGGGAGCAATTTTGATTATATCAGCTTTCGCTGCTGATTGCAATGACTTTTCACAGCTTCTGCCATGTTTTTCACAGCTTTTTTGCCTGCAGCATCCATTTCAGGATCCGGATCGCCGCCTTTTCCAGACCAATGCGGTCGGAACGGAGCGTTTCATCGCCCCAGAGCATCCCGCCGTAGCCGCAGTCGAGCAGCCATGCACGCAGGAGCGGACTGTTCTCCGTGAGCCGCTGGCCGGAGATGGCGCAGTCCGGCAGCTTTGCCGCGCGGCAGCTGTTTGCCGCGATCTCAAACGGAAGGCCGTACACGTCGCGCAGCGCGGACTGGGAAACGGAAACGGTCTCCGGCAGGCTCTGTGCATGCAGCGCAGCCGTTCCATAGGGCCATGCGCCCGCGGCCAGCGCCGCCGTCATAGCGCCGCAGACGACCGGCTCCTCCGACCATTTTTCCGCGAACCGCTTCTCCTGCGGCGAACGCATCACGCCCGCATCCGGCCCCAGCCAGAGCTGAACGCCGAGCTCCGCCATTTCAAGACCCACCGCGCGTCCGACAGCCCGGACGACCTCCTGGTCAAACGAGCAGGCCAGCTGCGCAGGCGCGGGGAAGACGGTCGCGCACTGCCGCCGGACGATCTCGCCGGTTTCCTCATCGGGAATATCGCGCAGCAGGCGCAGTCCCTGCGCGCCGCCCGCGATCTGCACGGCGGGGATCCCATAGCGCTCGATCGCAGCCGACGCGCCGAGCGCGCCGGGGACGGATGCTTCCTCTCTGCCGAAGCCGCAGACCAGCCGTTCCAGATTTTCCGTGTCCATATCGGCCACAAGATGGAACACACTGCACCGGCCCTCGCGCACATCGGCAAGCGTATGATGCGCCCCGTCCGGGCGGCAGCCGGTAAACTCCCGGCCCCTTCTGCGGCTGCGGCGGGGCAGATCGCGGTCGGAGAAGCGGATGGCGTGCTTGTGCGCCTGCTCGATCTCGGCCAGATCCTCGGGGAACTGGAAGCAGACGTTTTCCGGCCGCGTGCGCTCCTGCGCGGCAGGCATGGTGAGCGGCTCCGCCGCCTGCACCACGGCGCTGCGCGTCAGGCGGATAGAGCCTGCCAGATAGCAGGCGCGGCTGCTCGTGCCGATACGGATATCATAATACCCCGCGTCCAGCACAAACGCGTGCGCGCTTTCGCGGTAGACAGAAAGCTCGGTGATGGGGAAGCGCAGCGTAATTGTCTGGCTCTCGCCGTGGGCCAACAGGCGGCTCTTCCACAGCCACCACATCGTGTTTCCGGTTGGCAATCGTCAACGCATTCTGGAAATCACGTTCGTCAACTTCTGCAATCTGGGAAACAAGAAGAAAAAGGATGCTAAGCCTGACCAGCTCGGCGCTCACCGTCACGTCGCAGCCGTCAAGCCCTGCCGAGACACTGCCGAACGCGACCGTTCCGTAGCTCAGACCGTGGCCGAACGGATAGCGCACGGGAACGCCGAAGGAATCAAAATAGCGGTAGCCGGTAAACTGATCCGCTGCGGCGCAGGCGTCCGCAAACGCCTCCGCGCGCTCGGGCCAGCTGAAGGAAAGATGGCCGGACGGCATGACCTTCGCCGTCAGCACGTCGGCCAGCGCCCCGCCCGCCTCCTGCCCCGCAAGGCCGAGAAAGACGATCGCGCCGCAGGAGAGCGCGGCCTCGTTCAGCTCGATAAATCCCGGTGCCGCCAGCACGAGCACCGTCCGGTCGAACACAGACGTGACGCGCGTGAGCATAGCCGTCTCCTCGTCGGTCAGCCGGAGGCCATAGCGCTCCGGCGTCCGGCCGATGACGACGACAGCCGCCGCGCAGTCGTGGCACAGGGCGCCGAAATCGAGATTCGTCAGCGGCATTTCGCTGCCCTCCGGGTGCTCTACGGCCCAGGTGCGGTATTTGCGGGCCAGAAGCGCATCGGGCCTGACCGTCTCGCTTGCCGCAAGGCCGTCCAGCACGCCGATGGAGCGCCACGGCGTCATGGTTTTGTCAAAGGCGGGGGTTTGCAGCTGTTTGACGCCGAACACGGCGACAGGCAGCGGCGCGCCATCCTCCTGCGGCAGCAGCGGGAGCGTCCGGTTCTTGTTCTGCAGCAGCACAATCCCGGCAGCGGCAGCAGCGCGCGCAGTCAGCGCGTGGTCGCTCATTCTGAGTGTGATATCCATATGTGTTCTCCTGTTATTTTATTGTCAATATACTACAAGCCATTACATATATGCAGCAATGCCGTCAGTTTCTCCATCCAGTCTTCATCGGGAGCCACATGCAATCCGCGTATGCCAAGTGCTTCCGCCGCCTTGATATTCTTTAAACTGTCATCTACAAATATCGTTTCTTCAGCTTTCATACCGTCAGCAGCCAATGCTTTCAGGAAAATATCCGGTTCAGGCTTGTAAGCCTGCATTTCATAGCTGCAAAACAGCGTATCAAAATAATCGCTTATCGGTTTATGTTCGTCACTGAACTTATCACTGCGGGTAAAAGCCATAATAAACGGATTAGTATTGCTAAGCAGACAAATGTGATACTCCTCTTTTAACTTCAATAAATTGTGAAGCCGGTTCAGAGGCACATCACGTATAAAGCCCAGCCAGCAATATTGCGCCTCATCCCAACCGACAGATTCGCGCCCGGCAGCCTCAGCCATTCTCCGGCAAAACTCACCGGCATCAATCTTTCCCGTCTCTACATCCAGGAAAAATCCCTTTTGGCCGTATTCTCCCATATACTCATCCGTATTCACTCCCGCTTCACGAAAACGGCGGAAAGCCTCTTCCGAATTCTGGCGGAATATCACACCGCCCATATCAAATAATATATTCTTTATCATATGCCAATGCTTATTTAAGGAAAACGGGCACCCGTTGCCGGATGTCCGCTTTATTACAATAATATATCAACCGGCTTATTTATATTCCTGCCAGCTCTTGATTTGGATATCTTCCATCTTCATCTCACAGAAAGCTTCAATGAAAGCACCTGCCAGACGGGCATTCGTAATCAACGGAATATTATGGTCGATAGCACCGCGGCGAATCTTGTAACCGTTGGTCAGCTCGCGTTTAGAGTGGTTCTTCGGAATATTTACAATCAAGTCGAACTTATGCTCGGCAATCATTGTCATTACATTATTCTCCGCATCGGCACGTTCATCCGGCCAGAACACAGCTTCGGTGCTTACACCGTGCGCATTGAGGAATGCAGCGGTACCTGCCGTAGCGTAAATCTTATATCCCTTCGCAAAAAGCATGCGGCTGGCATCCAGCAAGTCCACTTTCGATTTCATTGCACCGGAAGAGAACATCACACCTTTTTCTGGACGCGGAATCTTGAAACCGGTAGCAATCATGGAGTTCAGCAATGCTTCGGAGAAGTCGTCGCCGATACAGCCTACTTCCCCCGTAGAAGACATATCCACGCCCAATACCGGGTCTGCGTTATGCAGGCGGGAGAATGAGAACTGGGAAGCCTTCACGCCAATCCAGTCGATGTCGAACGCCGACTTGTCCGGACGAGAGTAAGGAGCATCCAGCATAATCTTCGTGGCCGTCTCGATAAAGTTACGTTTCAGCACTTTGGATACAAACGGGAAACTACGTGAAGCACGCAGGTTACATTCGATAACTTTCACCTCATTGTTACGTGCCAGGAACTGGATGTTGAAAGGACCGGAGATATTGAGTTCCTTTGCAATCTGACGACTGATTTTCTTGATACGGCGTGCCGTAGCGAAGTAAATTTTCTGTGCCGGGAATACCAGCGTAGCGTCACCGGAGTGCACACCGGCAAACTCAACATGCTCGGAAATGGCATATTCCACCACCTCGCCGTTCTGTGCCACGGCATCGAACTCAATTTCTTTCGTATTCTGCAGGAACTGGGAAACCACTACCGGATATTCCTTGGAAACCTCGGCAGCCATTTTCAGGAAGTTCTCCAATTCTTCTTCATCGTAGCATACATTCATTGCAGCACCGGAAAGCACATACGACGGACGCACCAATACCGGATAGCCTACTTTCTCAACGAAGCCCTTCACATCTTCCAGACTGGTAAGTTCCTGCCAAGCCGGCTGGTCGATGCCGAGCTGGTCGAGCATGGCAGAGAATTTATTACGGTTCTCTGCGCGGTCGATAGAAACAGGCGAAGTACCCAATACAGGAACAGACTGACGATAGAGTTTCATTGCCAGATTGTTAGGAATCTGACCGCCTACGGATACGATTACGCCGCGCGGCTGTTCGAGGTCTATAACATCGAGCACACGTTCAAAAGAAAGCTCGTCGAAGTACAGACGGTCGCACATATCGTAGTCAGTAGATACTGTTTCGGGGTTATAGTTAATCATGATGGATTTGTACCCCAACTTGCGTGCAGTCTGGATAGCGTTCACCGAACACCAGTCGAACTCAACGGAAGACCCGATACGGTAAGCTCCCGAACCCAATACAACTACCGATTTTTCATTCTTATAATAGTTCACATCATACCCTTGTACGGCATACGTCATATAAAGGTAGTTCGTCAGTTCCGGATGCTCGGAAGCGACGGTATTGATACGTTTTACAGCCGGAAGAATACCCAGTTCCTTACGACGGGCGCGTACCATAAGGTTTTCCTTTTCCATATTACCTTCCGGATTCAGCACGAAACGTGCAATCTGGAAGTCGGAGAAACCGAGCACTTTCGCTTCACGCAGCACATCGGCAGGAATATCCTCCACCTTATTATATTGTGAGAGTTTATTCTTATAGTCTACAATGTTCTTCAGTTTGCCGAGGAACCAAGGGTCAATCTTCGTCAGCTCAAAGATACGGTCGATTGTATAGCCTTTTTCCAGAGCCTGGGCGATAGCGAACACACGCAGATCGGTGGGGTGAGCCAATTCGTGATCCAAATCTTCGAATTCCACACTATCATTACCCACAAAGCCGTGCATGCCCTGACCTATCATACGCAAACCTTTCTGAATAATTTCCTCGAAAGAACGGCCGATAGACATGATTTCACCTACAGACTTCATGCTTGAACCGATTTCGCGAGACACACCTGCAAACTTCGTCAAATCCCAACGGGGAATCTTACAAATCAGGTAGTCCAATTGCGGAGCTTCGTAAGCAGAATTAGGAGTTCCCATTTCACCGATTTGGTCGAGCGTATAACCCAATGCAATCTTGGCGGCAACAAAAGCGAGCGGATAACCGGTAGCTTTGGATGCCAATGCAGAAGAACGGGACAAGCGGGCGTTCACCTCAATTACGCGATAGTCGTTGGTTTCGGCGTTGAACGCATACTGAATGTTACATTCACCCACGATGCCGAGGTGACGGATACACTTGGTAGAAAGTTCCTGCAACATCTTCACCTGTTCGTCGGTAAGCGAGCAGGTAGGAGCAACCACGATAGACTCACCGGTATGGATGCCCAGAGGGTCGAAGTTTTCCATACTTGCTACGGTGAAGCAGTGGTCGTTGGCGTCGCGGATTACCTCGAATTCGATTTCTTTCCAACCTTTCAGGGATTCTTCCACCAGGATTTGCTTGGAGAACGTGAAAGAACTTTCAGCCAGTTTGACAAACGCTTCCTCGTCCGGACAGATACCGCTGCCCAAACCACCCAAAGCATAAGCCGAGCGTACCATTACCGGATATCCGATTTCGCGGGCAGCTTTCAAGGCATCTTCCATGCTTTCCACAGCGTGGCTCTTCGGAGTTTTCATAGGAATCTCATCCAACTTCTTCACAAAGAGGTCGCGGTCTTCCGTGTACATGATAGCCTCTACCGAAGTACCCAACACACGCACGCCGTATTTCTGCAAAGTACCGTTCAGGTAAAGTTCCGTACCGCAGTTCAGCGCAGTCTGTCCGCCGAAAGCCAGCAGAATGCCGTCCGGCTGTTCTTTTTTGATGATTTCTTCTACGAAATAAGGAGTTACCGGCAAGAAATAAACTTTATCGGCAATACCTTCTGATGTCTGAATTGTAGCAATATTCGGGTTTACCAATACCGAACCCACACCTTCTTCGCGCAAAGCCTTCAAAGCCTGCGAACCGGAATAATCAAACTCTCCGGCCTGACCGATCTTGAGCGCACCCGAGCCCAAGACAAGCACTTTCTTCAAATTCTTTTCCATATTCTCTTATTGTCTATTTAAGTTCATTCTTCACATTCCGGCACAAAAAAAATGCGTTACCCCGAATAAGGATTAACGCATTACCAAAGAACTAAAAATATCGTTTTCGGAAAAAGAGAAACCGACAGCCAGCGAATGAAATTCATTCGAACGTAGGTTATATGTACTTCTCTTTTCCTGCGATTGCATAGTTATCTCTAAAATTTCTGCAAAGTAACGACTTATTTACGATTTGAGCAAATTAATCAGAAAAATAAATTTATTACCTGAGAATAGCAGTTACTTTTGCAACCGGTCACACCGGTGAGTATCGCAACCGGTACACTGGAAATATAAAGAGTGTTATACAATGAAATTAATGGAAAGATTTACTTACGGTTACGGGAAACCATTTGGCAGATGTAATCACATAGGTCATATTACTATGAACTATCGGCTTTTCCGGATCGAGCGAACCGGCACCGCCACCTCCCGCTACATTACCGCCCAAATAAATCTCTACTGTGTAATGTTTCCCTGCCTCGATAGTGTATCCGGCATCTGCTTTTGTAAATTGAATCGGATAATAAACAGGAGTCGGAACATTACTGCCTATCGTTCTTATTTCCGACTGAATGGAAAGGATGGTCGGTTTACTCGTACCGTTATTGGCAAATGTATAAAAATGATTGAAAACCGTACGGCCTTGATTCAGTGTGAAAGGAGTGAGTACCGCATCTTTCAAAACAGTAGATTCTGTGGCGGAACCGGCAGAAAAAGAACTATAAGAAACATCACCTGAATAGAACTCGGTCTGAACCGCTTTTTCCGTATCGGTACCAAAGAATTTCCCACTTTTACCGGCAAACAGCAATGCAACACTTTTATCTGTAATCTCAATATCGCCACCGGTACGGTTCTCACGTTCGTCTTGAACAACCAGTTCTATCTTTGCCGCAACAAAGTTTAGCGAAACAGTAGTGCCACCATATATATAACCGTCCGGAGAAGTAGAAAAAGAGACATCATTCACTCCGGACATCCAAAGATTATCTTCCGTCTGAGTTGTCACATTGCTATTTTCCATTAAATCACCGGTAACTGCCAGAAGTTCTGCTTCTGTTTTTACATTGGCAAAGGGACTGTCGGCAAGAGGACCGACATTGGCTATTATATACACTTTTTTGGCAGCAGTTGTTCCAATACCAAGTCTTGGCTCCTCGGCGTCGCCGGGCTGATTAGGATCAAAACGCACATAAAAAGGGGTATTATCCAAAGCACCACCCTCACGGAAAGTAAATGCGACATAATCGTTAATTACAGCATCGGTAGTGGCAGCAGCGCCCGCAGCTCTGGATTGTGCCAAATTGTTGCCCGCACCTACTACTTTAATCGAAATAACGGCTTTTTGTCCCGGAGCATTGTTATCCAAATCGATGATTTCTTCTTTGGAGCATGAGAATATGGCGAAAGTCGCAAAAGCCACCACTAAATAAATTGCATTCTTTTGTTTCATAATTTTCTTAATTACATATTTAATAAATTAATTTTCCCTTGCTGATCTTCTGATTTTTCACCTGTCTACGTAACACAGATGAAAATTGGAAATCAACTCAAAACAAACCGGACTTTTCTATTCATTTTCGCTATATATACTTTACCCATGTTTTTTTGATGTTACAAAATTAATATCTATATTTGAGTATCCAGTTATCCAAATTAATCAATCTGTTATCCAAACTAACCAATCTGTTATCCAAATTAACCACATGCCAAAATTTAGTGCTGTTTTTTACATTTTCTCCTCTATCTCATAGAATACAGAGAATAAAATGACGAAGAATCTCTTCGCTTGTTAAGGAAAAGAGGATAAAGTCCGAATCCACTTTGACAGAGAAGAAAATATCGGTATCTTTGCAGATAACTTATAAACTTTCAGTGAAATAAACAAAAGATACAGATATGGCAAAAGAAAAAATCATCCTTACGGGCGACCGCCCCACGGGACGCCTGCATATCGGACATTATGTAGGCTCATTAAGACGCAGAGTAGAGTTGCAGAACTCCGGACTGTATGACAAGACGTTCGTGTTCATAGCCGATGCACAAGCATTGACAGATAACATGGAAAACCCGGAAAAGGTACGTCAGAACGTTATCGAAGTAGCTCTCGACTATCTGGCTTGCGGATTGGATCCTACGAAGAGTACCATCTTTATCCAGTCACAGATTCCGGAATTGTGCGAACTGACATTCTATTATATGGACCTTGTCACCGTATCGCGCCTGCAACGTAACCCGACGGTAAAGACGGAAATCCAGATGCGCAACTTTGAAACAAGTATTCCGGTGGGGTTCTTCACCTACCCTATCAGCCAGGCTGCGGACATCACGGCGTTTCGCGCCACCACCGTTCCCGTTGGCGAAGATCAGGAACCGATGATTGAACAAGCCCGTGAAATCGTACGCCGCTTCAACTTTATCTACGGCGACACATTGGTAGAACCGGAAATCCTTCTGCCTGACAATGCAGCCTGTCTGCGTCTGCCAGGTACAGACGGAAAAGCCAAGATGAGTAAGTCTTTGGGCAACTGTATCTACCTTTCCGATACAGCCGACGAGATTCAGAAGAAAGTGAAGAGCATGTACACCGACCCCGATCATCTGCGCGTACAAGACCCGGGCAAGATTGAGGGAAATACCGTATTTACTTATTTGGACGCTTTCTGCCGCCCCGAACACTTCGAACGTTACCTGCCCGACTATCCTTCCCTGGAAGAACTGAAAGCCCACTATCAACGTGGTGGTTTAGGCGATATGAAAGTGAAAGGCTTCCTCAACAATATCATGCAGGAAACCTTGGAGCCGATTCGTAACCGCCGCAAGGAATTCGAAAAAGATATTCCAGCTATCTATGATATGCTGAAGAAAGGCTGTGAAGCGGCACGCGAAACAGCCGCAGCGACATTGGACGACGTGCGTCGTGCCATGAAGATTAACTATTTCGATGATGCGGAACTTATCGCAGAGCAGGTAAAGAAATTCAGCGCGGAATAATCTCCGCGCGGCAAGGCATAAAAGAAAGGGCTGTATCCGGTGGCGGATACAGCCCTTGTTCTTTTCTATTTATCTGTTAGTTAGCAGACTTCACTAATACCACACGGTTCAGAATCGGTTGTCCGAACTTGTCAACACCACCATCGGCAGAAATTTTCAAGCGGTTGGCAGGGATACCGTAATCCTTTACCAAAACATCCACTACAGCCTGTGCACGTTTCAAGCTCAGCTCTTTGTTGAATTCAGGAGTACCTGTTGCAGAGTCGGCATAGCCGTTTACGGTATAGGTAGTGTTCGGGAACTCTTGCATCTGTTTGGCCAGATAAGAAATATTCATCACCTCACGCGGAGATACTTCGGCAGAACCAATCTTGAAGAATACGGTACGCGGTGCGATATTCGGATCGGTAACGACAACTTCAGTTTCAGTAACTTCCACCGGTTTGTTCTGTGCAGCGGTCAGAGCCGACTCCAACTGTTGGTTGGCAGCAGCCATTTCAGCTATCTGCTGTTGCATGGCAGACAACTCAAGAGCGGAAATCAATTGTGGCGTCGGACGGTTGAAACCACGTTTCGGGAAGTGGTAAGTCAAACCAAGCGTTGCACTGAACACACCATCATACCCCTTACCGGCAACTGTTCCGTCAAATTTATCTTCGGCTCCCATTGCACTAAGTTCCAAATTAATATCTATTGCATTTGAAATGCGAAAGCGGTTGATGATACCGGCATTCAGAGCAAGTGCCTGACGGTGAGGCTTCGTATAGTTATGAGTGAGACCGGCACCCAGATAAGGAATGATTTCATATACACGGTCTTCGTTGTATCCGCCAAACAAGGCATTCAGGTTGAACATTACATCACCGTGGAAATTCATGTAATCAAAGCGTTGCTTGTACGAGCCATTCGCACGCTGAGTACCCTTTACATAATCAGCAAAGGGGTCCATGGTAAAGCCTTTTGCCTGAAGACCGCTATACTGCAAACGTAATCCGAGTCCCGGAGTAAACCATTTACCCACAGAAATATTCATCGTGGGACTAATGCGCTTTCCGAAATCACCCAACTGCTGGTCGTTATCTCCATACATTACCGATGCACCGCCACCGATAGAGAAAAACCAGTTGCTCCAGAATGGATTTGTGATTACCTGGTACTTATCCTGTACCTGAATAATGTCAACCTGCTCTACAACAACAGGTTTTTGTTGTGCCATAGTGGCAGCAGATACGCCGGCCAAAGCCAGCAACATTAGAATCTTTTTCATATACCTTAAAATAGTTAAGTTGGTTAATTAAATTCTTTATCATTCAAACTGATTAATTAACGCCGACAAGACTAAAAGGTTCTGAAAAAAAGATTTTTTTTAATTGTTATGGATAAATAATGTACAAATCATCATTTCTGGAACAACTTTTCAATATCCTCTTCCCTGATAGTGGAAAGCACCGTACGGCCATCAGGCGTATAGCTGGGCGTGGAACAGGCAAAAAGGCTGTCTACCAAATTGGACATCTCATCATTGCTCAGCACCTGTCCGTAAACGATAGCTGCTGCACGCGCCAGTGTCAGCGCAAGGATTGTCCGGACTTCTTCCTTGACGTCACTGCCTTTCTCCATGGCGGTGTGTACCATATTGCGCACCAGTTCCACCGGATTCAACCCCTCGATGCCGGAAGGAATACCATTGATAGCGTAACTGCCGCCACCTAAAGGACTGAGGTCGAAACCGAACGGCGGCGAACCTCCAAAATCGTCACATGATACCTCTGCGGAATCCCTAGCTCCTGTATGGTCTTACCTACAAAACCGGAAGACTCTTCAACCTCCACCCGATAAAGGTTCTGTGATAACTGGTATTCACCCGCCAACTCCTGAAGCGACTTATTCTTGCGCTTTCCCCGTGCCTCTTTATCACTTTTCTTCGTCAGGAAGATCTTACTCAGCGGAATCAGCACAATCAGCCCGACAGTGACACACACCAAGCCTACAGGAGTAAAAGTGAAGAAAGAGAGACGTTCATAGCCGGCTTCAATCAAGGCATTTTGTATCACAAGGTTGGGCGGTGTACCAATCAATGTCATCATCCCACCCATACTACTGGCAAAAGCAAGAGGCATCAGCAAACGGCTTACATTGATATTGGCACTCATGGCCATACTGACCACAATAGGCAGCATCAACGCCACCGTTCCCGTATTGCTGACAAAAGCGCCGATGGCAGCCGTCACCAATATAATCAGGATAAAAAGTTTTAGTTCGCTTGTCCCGGCAAATTTCAGGATACGGCTGCTGATCATCTTTGCCAGCCCCGTCTGAAAGATGGCACCACCTACAACAAACAGGCCGACCATCATAATAACAACAGAATTAGAAAATCCTGAAAGCGCCTCCTCCGGAGTGAGGATATTGAAAAGGATTAATAATACCAGCGCACACAACGCCACTAAGTCGGAACGTACCTTTCCACTCATAAAAAAGACAGCCGACAGTACGAGAATGATAATCGTTATAGCCATAAAATAAAAAGATGGGGTGATCTATGTTAAAAACAGAAAATCACCCCTGCTTGTTCAACTTATTTTTTCAGCATTTCATCTATTTGATCCACCAGTGAGGCAAACTCCTCTTCGTTATATAAACGAGTCAGCTTCACAATCTTACCCTCCCGGTCTATCAGGACATTCCGGGTGATGCCCGATTCACGCAATGCATACTTCGCAAAGATATCCGCTCCCGGATCCAATCCCAACGGATACGTCACCCCTACCGACTTTCCAAATGCGATCACCTTATCGAGAGGTTCGTCACGGTCAATGCCTATCAAAGCAAACTCAGGATTGTTTTTATGCTTCAGCCAGATATCTTTCTCTATAAAAGGCATCTCTTTACGGCATACTCCGCACCAGCTGGCTGTGAACTGCAACATCACCACTTTACCGCGAAGTTCGGAGAGTTTCATCTGCTTTCCGTCGGTCAGAGTAATGGTAAAATCGGGAGCTGACTCTCCCACTTTCACAATATATCCTGTGCTGTCTGCCGCAACACTATCCGTTTTCACCACTACACTATCCGCAACAACAGCTGCTTTATCCGCTTTTCCTTGTCCGGAACATGCTGCCATACCCCAAAGAAGCAATGACAGACCACCTGCATAAAAAAAGTTTTTCTTCATACTTTCCTATAATTAATTGATTTGCAAAAGTAAACAAAGAATCCGACTTATCAAACACTATTTTTATGAAGCATTTTTTTTCAAAGTATTTGCAAGTTTAAAAGTTTTTCCTACCTTTGCACCCGCAAAACAGAAATGACGCCTCTTTAGCTCAGTTGGCCAGAGCACGTGATTTGTAATCTCGGGGTCGTTGGTTCGAATCCGACAAGAGGCTC
>ENA-ORCP01002419-ORCP01002419.1-human-gut-metagenome-genome-assembly--contig:-NODE-2419-length-15006-cov-5.232969_pt1 | contig 15006 bp, 12 predicted proteins | sample MGYA00242990_ERZ507991 | MGnify/ENA primary metagenome ERZ507991 (study PRJEB26167, sample SAMN06115496) | human gut metagenome | host: Homo sapiens | place: China:Henan | collected 2015-05-07... | reverse complement strand
GTATCTCAGACTATGATACGCTATTGCCATTAGATACCTTTATTCTGAACGGAGAAAAAATCAACAATTGACACATCTTTTTATGCAAGAAACCACAAAATTGTATATTTTGCATAATATAGTTGGAAAATTCTCAGCACATTTATCATTGTTTTCCCATCAAAACAAATTGTTCATCAAATCACATACAGATCGAAAATAATACGCTGTTTTATGTGATCGCAGTAGTAAAAATGCACAAGTCTGATTATGTTGACAAAGCTAAATTCTACTTGTAATATGCTGTAAAAAGGGGTAAAATTAAATGTATGCGTTTATGCCGAAAAAACTGTTGAAATAAGGTTTTTTCCGTACTTCATCAGCTGCGGCTGTGGGACGTAATAACGAAAACACGGTCTGCGCACGGCAAAATTAAGGATTAAGGGGTAATGAAATTGAACATCTTCAAAAACTACGCTTCAAGGCTGAAGACAGAATTCAGCGGCTATAATGCCAAAAGCTTCAGCAAGGACGTATTGGCAGGAATTACTGTCGCCGCAGTAGCTCTTCCGCTTGCACTCGCATTCGGCGTTTCTTCCGGCGCAACAGCTGCGGCAGGTCTTGTTACAGCTATCATCGCAGGTATCATAATCGGTGCTCTTTCGGGCGGTTCTTACCAGATCTCAGGTCCGACGGGAGCAATGACAGCTATTCTTCTCTCGCTCGTTGCAAAATATCAGCTTCAGGGTGTTTTCATCGCAAGTCTTATTTCGGGCATACTTCTTCTTATATGCGGACTTTTAAAGCTGGGCAAGATCGTTTCCTATCTTCCGCTCCCCGTTATCACAGGCTTTACATCGGGTATTGCTATCATCATCGCTTTCGGTCAGATAAACAATTTCACAGGTCTTACCTGCAGCGGTGATTCCACCATCTCAAAAACAATAAGCTATTTCACAACAGAACAGCATTTCAGCCTTGTTTCCTTTATAATCGGCGTGGCTGTTGTTGTATTTATGGCAGTTTATCCAAAGAAAATAAATCAGTATTTTCCAGGCTCTCTTGCAGCGATAATCCTTGCTACAACAGCTGAATTTATTTTCAACTTTGACATTGCTCAGGTCGGCGAGGTTCCTAAGTCCATCTTCCTCCCCGACAGACTTGATGTTACAAAGATAACACTTTCACAGGTAGAAGGTCTTATAGTTCCCGCTATTTCAATTGCTGCTCTCGGACTTATCGAAAGCCTTCTCTGCGGTGCTTCCGCAGGCAGAATGAAGAACGAAAAGCTTGATGCAAATCAGGAGCTTATCGCACAGGGTATCGGCAATATGATAATCCCGTTCTTCGGCGGTGTTCCTGCAACAGCCGCAATCGCACGTACTGCCGTTGCTATCAAATCAGGCGGCAAAACACGTCTTACAAGCATTATCCACGCTGTTGTACTTCTCCTTTCAATGTTTCTCCTCGGTCCTGTTATTTCAAGGATACCTCTTGCTGCTCTTGCAGGCGTTCTTATGATGACAGCATGGAGAATGAATGACTGGGCTGTTATAAGATCTATTTTCCACAAGAAGATCAAAACGCAGATAGCGCAGTTTATCCTTACAATGCTCGCAACAGTTGTTTTTGACCTTACGATCGCTATTTTAATAGGTGTACTTTTCTCCGTAATAATGTTTATCCTCAAGGTTTCGGATATGCAGGTAAGCGTTGCCAATGTTGACTCACACAAGCTTCACGACGGCACAGCTTCTCCCAAGCATAAGAAAACCGCTGTTGTTTACATTACCGGTCCTCTTTATTTCGGTACTGCAAATCAGCTTGAGGACAAGCTTCCGGATCTTTCCGACAAGGAAATAATCATTTTCTCTATGAGAGGTGTTCCATTTGCTGACGCAAGCGGTGTTCAGACTCTTCAGGAATTTACTCACGCACTTTCAAGCAAGAACATAATGGTATTCTTTACCGCTATCCAGCAGCCTGTTATGGAAATGTTCAACCGCTGCGGTCTTTCCGAAGATGTGGGCGAGGAGAAATTCTTCTGGAGCACAGACAAGGCTCTTGACTACATAGGAAACAATACAGAAAACTAACGGTTTTATCGGGTGACATAATATGTTGCCCGATTTTTTATACTAATAACCATTTGTTCTATGGATAAAGACGGTGGATAGAATACGTCTTTATCCATAGAACAAATGGTTATTAGTATAAGACTTGCTATGCTGCTTGCAAGCATTATAATTATCGCTTTCGGTATTTTTCTTTATGTTCCTGCGGACATTGTTCCTCTTGCGGGTGAAGGCATAATGCAGTCTGTTTCAGCAAAGACAGGCATTGAGTTTTCCAAGGTAAAAATAGCATTCGATATTTCTATGGCAGTTATTTCCGCCGAAATATGCCTTATCCGTCTGAAAAGTCTCGGCAGCGTTGGCATAGGTACTGTAATTGCGGCTGTTCTTGTCGGTATGGTGCTTGGATTTATTATGAAGCATTTCAAAGGCAAGCTTGATATTTTCCTCGGCTATGCCGAAAAAGAGGACAGCTCCAAATAAAAGTCACCGTATTTGATTACATATTTTTCCTATATTGTATATTAAGGTTTTTAGCGGTTTTCTATTGATTTATTGAGAAAAATTGTGTATAATAAAGATGTATGTAAAAAAATAAGTTCAGGAGGGTATGTATGGCAGAACAAAAGGAAAAGCCTTATGCTATTGAATGCCGTGGTATTACCAAGGTGTTCGGAACGGTTGTCGCCAATGATAAGATCGACCTCTCTGTAAAATACGGAGAAATTCTTGCTCTGCTCGGTGAAAACGGCTCAGGCAAAACTACACTTATGAATATGCTTTCAGGCATTTATCACCCGGACGAAGGCTCTATCAGCATTTCGGGTCAGCGTGTTGCGATAAATTCACCTCACGACGCTATAGACCTTGGCATAGGTATGATACATCAGCATTTCAAGCTCGTTGAGGTTTTCAGCGCAATGGACAACATCATTGCAGGTACACCCGGAAAGCTAAAAAAACGCTCTGTTATGAGAAATGATATTTCGGAAATAAGTCAAAAGCTTGGTCTTGATGTTGACCCCGACAAAAAAATATACGATATGTCCGTCAGCGAAAAACAGACCGTTGAAATTCTGAAAGTCCTTTACCGTGGTGCAAAAATACTCATTCTTGACGAGCCGACGGCTGTACTTACCCCTCAGGAAACGGAAAAGCTATTTGATATGCTCCGCCGTATGCGTAATGACGGCTGTGCTATCATCATCATCACACATAAGCTCAACGAGGTGCTTTCCATAAGCGACCGTGTTACTGTTCTCAGAAAAGGTCAGTCCGTTGCTACAGTAAATACTGCCGAAACAGATGACAAGAAGCTTACAGAATTAATGGTCGGAAAGCCTGTCAGCCTCAGCATAAGCCGTCCCGAACCCGTTGACCCCGAACCTCTTATAAATGTATATCATCTTTCTGTTGACAAGCCTGACGGAACTGTTGGTCTTGATGATGTTACCTTTGACATTTGCAAGGGTGAGATCCTCGGCGTTGCAGGTGTTGCCGGCAGCGGTCAGAAAGAACTTTGTGAAACAATTGCAGGTCTTATCGACATAAAGGCAGGTGCGGTTCTCTACAACAAGGAAAACATCATCGGCAAATCAACAAAGGAGATCATTGACCTTGGTATCAGTATGAGCTTTGTACCTGAGGACAGACTCGGTATGGGTCTTGTCGCTTCAATGGGTATGACAGGAAATATGCTCCTTAAATCATATGCCGACAGCAAAGGACCTTTTGTTGACCGTGCGCCTGCAAAGGAGCTTTCAGAAAAGCTTATCAAGCAGCTTGACATTAAAACACCGTCCACAGAGATACCGGTAAGAATGCTTTCGGGCGGTAATGTTCAGAAGGTGCTCCTCGGACGTGAGATCGAGTCAAATCCGAATCTTCTTATTACAGCTTACCCCGTAAGAGGTCTTGACATCAATTCGGCTTACACTATATATGACCTGCTCAATGAGCAGAAGAAAAAGGGTGTTGCGGTACTCTTTATCGGTGAGGATCTTGACGTTCTTCTTGAGCTTGCCGACAAGATAATGGTTCTTTGCCACGGCAGGATAACAGGTATCGTTGATGCAAAAGCAGTTACAAAAGAACAGCTTGGTCTTATGATGACAGGCGCAAAGGCAGAGGAGGTGCTTGGCAATGGCTGATACAAACACACAGAAAAAGCAGAAAGAGCCGCTTATCCGTGTTGCTAAGCGTTCCGAACTCACTAACAGGGAAGCTATGCTGCTCAGATTTTTCTCTGTATTTGCCGCACTTGTGGCAGGCGGGATCTTTATCCTTATAATCGGCTACAATCCTTTTTCCGTATACGGAACTATCATAAGCGGTGCATTCAGTACAACAATGGCTTTTCAGGCAACAATAAAGGTAATGATACCGCTCCTTATTTCATCACTTGGCATAACACTTGCCTTTAAAATGAAATTCTGGAATATCGGTGCTGAGGGACAGATCATCGTAGGTGCGATATTTGCTTCATACTTTGCACTTTTCCATGACACGCTCCCCCATTGGCTGCTTGTTATAATCATGCTTGCGGCAGGTATCATCGGCGGCGGCATTTACGGTCTTATCCCTGCATTTTTCAAGGCTAAGTTCAATACAAACGAAACACTTTTCACACTTATGCTCAACTATATCGCACTCTATGCAATAGTATGGCTCCGTGACGGTGCATGGGCTGACCCTGAATCGGGCGGCTATCCTAAGATCGCACGTTTCGCAAAAAATGCTCAGCTTGACAAGGTGTTCGGCATCCAGATAGGCTGGATAATCGGACTTGTTCTCGTTGTCGCTGTATTTATCTACCTAAACTACACAAAGCACGGCTATGAGATAAGCGTTGTTTCCGAAAGCCATGCTACTGCACGGTATGCAGGCATGGACCCTAAAAAGATCATGCTCAGAACAATGTTTTTGAGCGGTGCAATATGCGGTATCGCAGGTATGGTACAGGCAACAGGCTCGGATATGACACTTGCAACATCTGTTGCGGGCGGTGTCGGCTTTACAGCTATTATCGTTGCTTGGCTTGCTCAGCTTAATCCTATCGGGATCTTAGTCGTATCGTTCCTTTTCTCCGTCCTTGAAAAAGGCAGCAGCGTAATGCAGTCATCATTTGGTCTGTCGGTTTACACGGCTGATGTTCTTCAGGGAATTATCCTCTTCTTTGTTATGGCGGGAGAATTCTTTATCCGATACAGATTTGTACTTGGCAGAAAGGAGAAGAAGAACTGATGGATATGTTTATTAATTTTCTTGTTGCTGCCGTTCTGGCGGGAACTCCTCTTCTTTTCGGTACGCTGGGTGAAATATTAAATGAAAAGTCGGGTCATCTTAACCTTGGTGTTCAGGGTATGATGTCTATCGGTGCCTGTGCAGGATTTATGATAGGCTACAATACCGACAGCCTTTTCTGGGCTCTTATTGCAGCATTTCTTGCAGGTGCGGCTTCGGCTCTCATTTATGCAGTCCTTACAGTTACCTTTATGGCTGACCAGAATGTTACAGGTCTTACGCTTACCATTTTCGGCGGCGGTCTTTCAAACTTTATCGGTGAATATATGCTTACCAACTCCGAAACCGGTACATTAAAGCTTCCTGAGCGTATCACCTCTCAGATAAGAAATCTCAGCATTCCGGGGTTAAGCGACATTCCCGTTATCGGAAAGCTTCTGTTCTCTTATAACATTTTCGTTTACATCGGCGTTGTTGTCGCTGTGATACTTTTCATTTACCTTAACAAAACAAAGGCAGGACTTAATCTCCGTACTATCGGTGAAAACCCTGCTGCGGCAGATGCGGTCGGCATAAATGTTTCAGGAACAAAGTACATCAATCTGCTTATCGGCGGCGGTATATGCGGTATCGGCGGTGCTTACTGCTCAATGATAATCTGCGGCGGTGTATGGATGAGCGACAGCGTAAACGGACTTGGCTGGATAGCGGTCGCACTTGTTATTTTTGCAGGCTGGAGTCCTTTAAGAGCATTGGGCGGAAGCCTTGTATTCGGTGCATTCAGCGTACTGAAATACTATATGCCAAAGTCCATAATCGCACTTCCAAATGCTTTTTACGATATGCTCCCATTTATCATCACAGCACTTATCCTCGTTATCACATCAATGAAAAAGCACAAAGGAAAGTCACAGCCTGCGTCCTGCGGTGTGAACTATTTCCGTGAAGAAAGATAAATTGCGTTCATCGGAGGCAAGCCATTCATTAGAAATGACAAGCCGGATAAGATGGCAGGCTGAAATACCTGCTTCTTATCCGGTTTTGCTTTTATACTTAACACCAATTAAAAACTATACAAAAAATGGAGCATAATCTTGCATATATGGATTATGCGATGATTTTTTGTCTATAGTTTTATTGGTGTTTAGTATTAGAGATGACCTCAAGAAAGAAAGGAAACTGGAAATGAGATCAACACAGAATTTTACCGAGGGAAAGATACTTTCCCCGCTTATACTTTTTGCACTTCCTGTCCTGCTGGCGATTTTTCTCCAGACGATGTACGGTGCAGTTGATATGCTTATTGTAGGTTGGTTCGGCTCGGCGGCGGACATATCCGCTGTTTCAACAGGCAGCTGGGTAATGCAGACCGTTACTACCGCAATAGTCGGACTTGCTATGGGTACAACTATCCTGCTCGGCAGAAAGATCGGTGAGGGCAAAAGCCACGAAGCAGGTGATGTTATCGGTGCAAGCCTATGCCTTTTCGCTGTTATCGGTGCGGCTGTAACATTGCTTATGGAGATATTTGCAGTTCCCGTAACCAACATAGTAAAAGCTCCTGAAGAAGCTTTCAGCGGCACTGTTTCTTATATAAGGATATGCTCGGGCGGCGCACTTTTCATTGTTGCTTATAATGTTATCGGAAGTATTTTTCGTGGAATGGGCAACTCGAAAATGCCGCTCATTACAGTAGCCATTGCCTGTGTGTGCAATATTATCGGCGACCTTTTATTAGTCGGAGTATTCGGTATGGGTGTTGCAGGTGCGGCTATTGCCACAGTTTTTGCTCAGGCGGTAAGCGTTGTCATATCTGTCATAATAATCAGAAAGCAGAAAATGCCCTTCACATTCGGCAGGGACAACATCCGCTTTAATAAAAATATCATTGGCAAGGTAGTAAAGCTTGGTCTGCCTATTGCATTTCAGGACACCCTTGTATCCATATCGTTCCTCACTATAACGGCGATAGTAAACACTCTTGGCGTAACTGCATCGGCAGGTGTTGGTGTTGCTGAAAAGATATGCGGATTTGTTCTTCTTGTGCCGTCGGCATATATGCAGTCTATGTCGGCATTTGTTGCCCAGAATATTGGTGCGGAAAAGCCTGACCGTGCTAAAAAGGCACTTATATACGGCATACTGACCTCACTTGCGGCAGGTGTTTTTCTTTCCTACTTTTCATTCTTCCACGGTGATCTCCTGGCAGGGATTTTCAACAAAGACCCTGTTGTTATAGAAGCTGCGGCAGAATATCTTAAAGCATATGCCATAGACTGTCTGCTTGTTTCATTTCTTTTCTGTTTTATAGGCTACTTTAACGGCTGCGGACACACAAAATTCAATATGATACAAGGCATTGCAGGAGCTTTCGGAGTAAGAATACCCGTATCATTTCTTATGAGCCGTATTGTACCTGTTTCACTTTTTAAGGTTGGACTTGCGACGCCATGCTCGACTGTTTTACAAATCATTTTATGTGTTACATATTTTTTTATCACGGAGCGCAGGCGCAAAAAGGCTGATACAGCCAAAATATAGCCGCCGCTCAAACTTTTCTGCGAAAAGCAAGCAGGCTTGAGCGAAACTTTTATATGGGTGCGCTGTTACTTTTGTGCTATGCTTGTGGCGCGGCTGCTTTCTTTGGGTTCGCACTTTCTTGGACGCGTCTAAATATAAAAACACAAAGCTTCTTATTTCCATATTTCAAGCGCTTTACGCATATAATCCCCAACATCGAACCCATAAACTTCGGAAAGCTTTCCCGAACGGCATATATCGGCTGTTTTTCCGTGCATAATTTTTTTGCCGTCTGACATAACCATCATTTTATCGGACAATGATGCTGCTAAATTTATGTCGTGAAATATCCCTATGACTGAGTGCTTTTCGTCCGTCCATTCTTTCAGCAGTTCGATAAGCTTCAGCTGGTGTTTCAGGTCAAGGTGGTTGGCAGGTTCATCAAGGAGTATCAGCTGCGGCTCTTGTGCAAAGGCTCTTGCAAGAAAGACTCGCTGGAGCTGACCGCCCGAAAGCTCGGTTATAAGCTTATTGCGAAGCTCGGCTGTGCCTGTTTTTTCAAGGCAGTATTCCGTTTTTTCACGGTCAAGCTTTGTGGTGCTGCCGTTTTTGCTTATGGCATATCTGCCGAGCATAACTGTATCAAAAACTGTGAAATCAGAGTATTCACCGCCTGCGCCCGTTTGTGAGAGGAGTGCTGTGCGAAGCGAAAGCTTATCCCTTTTTAGTTTTTTTACCTCGTCACCGTCTATTTTTATGCTGCCGCCGTGATATGGGATAAGCCCCGAAACCGCTCTTAAAAGAGTGGTCTTTCCGCAGCCGTTCGGACCTGTTACAGAGAGTATCTCACCGTCTGCAAGGTCAAAGCTCATATCCTTTACAATATCAGCACCGCCGTAGCCGCAGTATAAATTTTTTACTTCAAGCATTTTTATTAACTCCTTACGAACGTCGGCGTCTGAAATAGACGTAAGCAAAAAAAGGTGCGCCTATCAATGATGTCACAACTCCTACGGGCAGTTCATTCGGCACGATCACTGTTCTTGCAATAAGGTCGCATATTACCATAAAAATACCGCCCGTAACAGCTGACATAGGAAGAAGAAGCTTATGCTTTGTGCCGAAAAGCTTTCTTGCAATGTGCGGAGCGATAAGGTCAACAAATCCGATAACTCCCGCAAATGCAACAGCAGTTCCCGAAAGTGCCGCACTTAATATCAGCAGCAGAGCCTTTGACCTGCCTGTGTCAAGTCCGACGGTCTGCGCCTGTTCATCGCCGAATGTCAGAATGTCAAGCTCACGGCTGTTGAACATAAAAATCGTAAAGCATACCGCAAGAACAACGGCTAAAAGTATAGTATAGCTCCAGCCTCTTCCCGCAAAATTTCCCGACTGCCATTTCATTATCTGCTTGTATTTTTCATCGGCAATATTTGCAATGAGAGATACGATAGCACTGATAAAAAGCGAAAGCACCATACCTGTCAGAACTACCGTGCTGCTTTGCAGACTGCGGTCAAGCTTTTTGGCGAAGGATACCATAAGAAACATCGTGATTATTGCAGCTATTATTCCCGAAAAGGCAAGGGTAAATGTTCCGAAAACAGTAATATTCGCCGCAATTACAATGCTTGCACCCAATGATGCGCCGCTTGATGTTCCAAGTGTAAAAGGTGAGGCAAGTGGGTTTTTCAGGACCGATTGTACCGCAGCTCCGCTGACAGCAAGTGCTGCCCCAACAAGAAATGCAAGAAATACTCTCGGCATACGAACGGAAAGAATAATGCTTACGCTGCTTGACGGAATATCATCTCCCAAAGAAGTGCCGAAAACAGCATTTGCAATGACCCTTATAATGTGTGCGGGAGGGATAAAAACACTTCCGATGCCTGTTCCGAGTATGAGTACAGCAAAAACCGCCGCAATAGATGCGGCGGTAAGAACTGTTGCTTTTGAGCGGCTCATTCGCCGTAAACTTCAGGGTATACAGCCTTTGCAATCTCGTACATACCCTTTACAATGTTCTGTGAAGCACGGCTTGTAGCGTTAGCGTCTACCTGATATACAGCACCGTTCCTTACAGCTGTGATGTTTTCCCAGCCTGCACGGGTCTTTATCTCGTTGAAATCATATCCGTCATATGCAACGCTTGTGAGGATAACGTCAGGGTCAGCACTGATAACTGTTTCTTCTGTATTGGAGATCCAGCCGCTTTCGCCGCCGTAGATGTTTTCAGCACCAACAAGTGTGATTATCTCGTCAAGGAATGTGCCGTTTCCGCAGGTATAGAGGTACGGAGCAGCACTGATTTCCATATAAACCTTCTTCTTATCTGTGATAGCTGCAGCTTTTTCTGAAATATCGGCAACTGCATTGTCTATCTCAGCAATAAGCTCTGCACCCTTTGAAGCTGTGTTTGTGTATGCTGCAAGAAATTCAATGTCAAGCTTTATTGATTCGATAGAGGTTGAAGATGGGATATAGATAACATTAACTCCTGCGTCCTTGAGTGACTGATACGGGTCGCTTTCGCCTGTGGAGGAAATGCCGTTGATGATGATAACATCAGGATCGAGAGCGATAAGCTCTTCTGTGTTGAGGTTGTAGAAATCAAGTGTGCATACAGATGGGTCAACGCCGCCAACATCAGCAGAATACATATCTGCGGCAATGATGTTTCCGCCAAGACCAAGTCCTGTGAGGATCTCTGTAACGGAAGGAGCAGCTGAAACGATAGTGCCTATTGAATCGGGTACTGATATTTCGTTGCCCTCTCTGTCGATAATTGTTGAAGGAGCAGCGTCCTCGGCAGCTTCATCTGTAACTTCAGCGGTTTCCTCTGCTGTTTCTTCTGCGTTTGTTTCGGAGACAGCGGATGTAGTGATCTCTCCGCCGTCAGGTGTGCTGTTTGCATTTCCGCAGGCAGCAAGTGAGAGTGCCATCAATGCAGCGAGTACAGCTGAAATAATTCTTCTTGTGTTCTTCATTTTCATAAACCCTTTCTGTGATAGATATTGCCATAAATAAAAGTGCCGCAGAGCATTTTCCGCAGCACCGATAAAGTTACGCACAGCAAACAAACCCGAAAAAGCATATCTTTTTTCAGATATAGCCTATCAGGCAGGACTGTGCACAAGCAGAATCAACCGTTCACTGCGGCGTAAAGCTCATCAGAACCGGAATAATACCGTCTCTGAAAAATCCGGGCATAACAGACCCGAACAGTCAAATGACTTACAGGCAGGTTTTCCGACTTTGACCATATCCGCACAGCCTTCCCGACAAAAGTCAGTGACATATTGTGCAGACGGATCTCTCCGGTCATTACGGCGGCAGGACCGTGCAAAAGCTTCCCTATTATCAAATTGTAAGTTCATACAATTCGCACCTGTATCCGTGCATATTTTATTTTCAGACAGCTTAAAGTATAGCACGGCATTATGTCAAAGTCAATCAAAAAAGCCGCCGCAAAAAGTTTTTTTATACTTTTATACTATTTTTGTTTGTAATTTGCCGCAATATATGTTATAATAAACTGTACCGTATCTTTACGGAGAATAATAAGAGAATTTTCAGGCATTATGCTTTTATGTAATATATCGGAGGGTATTTGTATGTCACGAAACAGTTTTGATGAAAAGAAAAAGGTGTCGGTATTTTCAGTTGTCGAGGTCATTATTATAGTGATACTTGTGCTGATGATACTGGGAATGGCTGCCTGCAACATTATTTTCAGAAAGGACAACAGCGCAACAAGTATTTTCGGTTACAGCTTCTACAAGACCCGTGCCGTCAATATGGTGCCTGAAATACCTGTAAATACAGTAATTATAGCAAAAAAGTCCGAGATACCGAATATTAAGGAACGCAGCGTTATCCTGTGCAATATCGGCGAGTATACAGCCCTCACAAGAGTTGTTGAGATCCAGCAGGAAGAGGGCAAAACATATTATATAGTAAAATTCGATACATCTCCTGCAAATGAAACATTCCGTGTTGAAAGCGATGCAGTTATCGCAAAGGCTATATGGCAGCTTGAATCCTTCGGAAAGTTCCTTGACTTTGCAACATCTGTACCGGGAATAATCATTGCCGTGATAATCCCGCTTGCAGTAATAATCATTATGCAGGTAATAAGGATAAGAAATATCCGTGAGCTTGAGCGTGAGGCTTCATCACTTGACGATATAGATGACCTGATAATGAACCGTGACAAAGAAAAGCCGTCGCCCGTTACCTTTACAGAGCCAAAATTCTCCGAAGATGTGACAGGAAAGCTTCCCGATGTCAAAGCAGTACAGGGTGTAAGACCTGTCACAAACAGCTTTGATTTCAATGTCGAGGGAGTTCGTCCGAAGTCCAAGCTTTCCGTTGACGAAAACGGTCAGGCAGAATATAAACCGTCAAATAAGCCGCAGCCACAGCCTGAGCCTGAAAAACAGTCACCGCTGTTTACATATGACAGACTTACAGGCAAAGCGTCGGATAACAGTGCTCAGCCTGTTGCAGCCGCAGTAAAGCAGGGAGCTGCCGAACGTGACGACCGTTACATCAACCGTCCTACAAGAATAGACGATTCATTTGTGAACGACCTTATTAAATCGGAAAAGTCCGAAGAAAAGGTAGTTTTCACACCTCATCTCAGCAATATTATCCCTGAAAGCATTGCAAATATTCAGGAAGAAGCAGCGTCACCGTCGGCATCATCATTTGATGAAAGCGTAAGGGCATACTTTGACAAGAATGAGCGCAAGTCTGAAACCGTAAAGCCTTTGGAAAACGAGCCTGAGGAGCAGTCTGTTTCAACTATACCCGAAAATGCAGTAGTGCCGAAGGAAACTATTGCCCCTGTTAAAAAGAAAAAGAACAGCAAAACTCTTGAAGAGCTTATGAGCTTTATCGACGCAGAGGAAACAAAGCTGAAAAAATAATAAAAGTTTTGGCGAACCGACCGAAAAATCGGTTCGCTTATTTTGTAAAGAGCGGAGGATCGTTATGAAAATTGCAATCGTTGATGACACCACGTCCGACATTGAAGTTACACGTTGTACCATAACAAAAGTTTTCCCAATGGCAGGTCTGGAAGTAAACGGAATAGAGTGCTTCACCGACGGCAAAGCCTTTGCAGACAGCTATGTCCCCAATACATATGATATGATATTTATGGATATTATTATGGACAGCCTTGACGGTATCTCCGCAGCAGAGCAGGTCCGCAGTAAGGATAAATACGTTAAGATCGTCTTTTCCAGCACAAGCAACGAGTATGCCTCCGAGAGCTACCGTGTAAAAGCCGACTACTACCTGCTGAAGCCTCTTGACGAGCACAGCGGTGAGCTGCTTAAAATGCTGAAGCACCTTGACCTTACCGAGCAGGAAAACAAGCGATATATCACTATCACGGGCGGAACGAACATAATCCTGCGAAATATAGTCTATACCGAATATTTTGAGCATATAATCGATATTCACCTTAAAGACGGCAGCACCGCAAAAGCCAGAATGCGCCAGCTTGATATTGAGAACACTCTTCTTGCATATCCGTTTTTTGCAAAATGCTCCAAGGGGACAGTCGTAAACCTTAACGAAGTGAAAAAACTGACAAAAGATACAGTCCTTCTTTCAGACGGAACAGAGCTGCAGATAAGCAGACGCAGACAGAAAGATATTGAGAATATCTATGCGGATTTTGTTTTCAATAAGCTTAGAAAGGAGCTGCCCGTCTGATGCCTGATGTTTTGAACCTTGTTGAAGCGTGGATATATTCGCTGGCAAATCTTATGCCGTATCTGCTGCTTTCGATCTATCCATTCAGACATAATTTTCGTTTCCCGCGTTTTATAGTATGGATGTTCATTGCACTTATCGGTGTTATACAGATAATTCTCGGAACGTGGGCAGCGTTTTTTCCCGATACACCGTCAAGTATAAAATCAATTGTCAGCACGGTTATATATATTGCATTTTATTTTGCGGTCATTAAAGCGCACTTTGGAAAAATGGCATTTACTCTTCTTGCGATGTCAAATATATGCAATATGATAGTTGCAGTATCAAAGTGCATAGAGTACCGTATACTGCCTGAAATGGCGATGCAGGGTTATCGCTGGAGCTTTACGGTGATAATGATAGTTGTTGAAATAATTGTGCTTGCTCCTCTTTATTTTTATTTTAAGAAAGTATATGAACCTGTCCTGAATCAGGAAACAGGGCAGTCAATGTGGCGGTTCATATGGGTAGTGCCGCTGACATTTTATATAGTATGGTATTACATTGCCTACATGATCGGACAAACTCTCCTTGAAGCGGTAATAGTGCCGGGCAACACTTTATTTTTGTTCATGGTCTTCTGCGGCTCATGCATAGTTTATCACGCAGTCATATCGCTTTCGAGAGAACAGAACAAAAATCTTGAATTGCAGATAAAAAACCATAATCTTGAAATACAGACCCGTGAGTATAATACTCTTATGGAAAAAATAACGGAAATACGCCGTATCAGACATGATATAAGGCACAGTATGATATTGATGAATGACGACCTGAAAAACGGCAGATATGACGAGCTTGAAAAAATTATATCAGAGTATCTGAAAAACCTGCCCGAATCATCGACCCTGTATTATTGTGAAAACAGCACGGCAAATACACTCATCTCGTATTTTGCACAGCTTGCATGTCAGAACGGTACAAAATTCTGCTATGATATATATCTTCCCGCCGACATCAGCATAGAGGACGCTGATATATGTGTGCTTTTCGGAAATATACTTGAAAATGCCGTTGATGCCTGCAAACAGATAAAAGACAGGGAAACGGAAATAAAGCTGAAATGCATCACAGATGAGAGCGGAAAAATATTTATAACCATAGACAATACCTGCGAATACAAACCGAAAACCAATGCAAACGGTGTGTATTTTTCGTCAAAGCATAAGGGTACGGGAATAGGCGTTCAGTCTGTAAGATCAATTGCAGAAAAATATAACGGTGTGTTCAGAATAGAATTTACCGATGAACTTTGCTGTGTTTCAATAATGATATAATTGCGGATTTTTTTATTTTTATTAGGGCGGCGGCATTAAATTTGCCGTATACCGTAAAATAGTAAGCCGCCGCGGTCGTAAGTACCAAGCGAACCCAAACACTTAAAGTTTCGGTCAAGCCTTTTCAAAGGCTTGTGGGAATC
>ENA-ORCP01002407-ORCP01002407.1-human-gut-metagenome-genome-assembly--contig:-NODE-2407-length-15070-cov-4.519576_pt1 | contig 15070 bp, 14 predicted proteins | sample MGYA00242990_ERZ507991 | MGnify/ENA primary metagenome ERZ507991 (study PRJEB26167, sample SAMN06115496) | human gut metagenome | host: Homo sapiens | place: China:Henan | collected 2015-05-07... | reverse complement strand
ATAAAAAGATAGTCAAAAAGACATATATAATTTGTATGAAATATTAAAAAATATAGGAAAATAAAGTGAATTCATTATGATATTACAGAGCGGAAAATGTGGTTGCAATGATATGATGCCTTTAGAAAAAAGGAGGATATTAAAATGAACAAACCATTTTGCAATAAAATCAAAAAAACAATGTCGGCTATTCTTGCCGCAACGGTTTCTCTGTCTATGATGGCGGCAACTCCCGTTTACGCTGATTGGGTCGAGAAGGCAAACAATGCAGAGGAAGTTGCTATCACAGATGACATCTTTGAAATACAGCGGAGAGCGTGCGAAGCTCACGAGTTATTGTATGCTTCGTTTGATTGGAACGAAACATATATCTACCCCGATGATTTTGCGGGCGACTTTATTGATTATGACACGCTTCACGTTCAAGTTACCGATGAAACAGCTATTGACTATTACAAGGATTTACTTTCTGAGTATTCTGATGCTGTGGTTTACGATATTGTAGACTACTCATATAATGAATTGCAACAATTTACACAAAATTATGCCGAAGAGTTGGAACACGAATATGAAATAATTTCATACTGCGTTGATGTAAAAAACAATCAATGCGAAATAGACGTTTTAAGGACAGACTTCGCCGAGGTTTTAGCATTAACAAATGATATTGCAACATATGACGGTAATAATATAAATATATCCGTCGAGGCGATTGATAATTATCATGACCTCCCGACCTTATCAGGCAAAGCCTCCAGATCACACGACCGGAACAGGGCAATGGCCTCCTTGTATTTTCCCTCCATAAAATAGTATTCATGATAAAGACATCAATGATACAAAACAACGGTTGTCAAGGCTTGTGCGTGAGGTCAACTATCGGAACTGTTACTATAAATCAAAATTTGGGTGCAGGAAATAGATATGGTGATTACTCAATAATTACAGCTACTTCTGGATACACGGCAACATCATCTGTGCTGACATCAGGTGGAGGAGCAACATCATTTAACGGTTATATGCTCAATCCCGCCGTAGGCACTTATGTATATAAATACGGACGAGTATCAGGTCAAGCTTATTGCGAAGTAACAAAGACAAATGTGACAGTCTCCAATGGTACGCTTGGTCTTACTAAAGCAAAAATAATAACTGGTTCGTCTACTGGCGGAGACAGTGGTGGTCCGTATAGATGTGACAGAGAGTTTTGTGGTGTACACAAGGGTTCATCGACATCAGGCAGTACGCAGTATGTATATTTTACTCCGTATACTTATATATATAATAGAGGTTTCATAATAGCCACTTAAAGGAAAGGTGATGCCAGTATGAAAAAATTTACAGTTTTATTTTTATTAAGTATCCTTTTTTTTAGTGGCTGTGGTAATATTAAAGAAAACGGAGATGAGATAATTAATATGCAAGCAACTGTTGGAACAAAAAGCATATTAGATATTTCAAAGGATGCAAATATTTTACTTTCGGTTAAATCCGTAAAAAGCGATTGCCTTGAATTGGAAATCAGCAATAAAAATTCAAACACGGTATTTTGGGGTCAATGGTTTGCTGTTGAGAAATGTGATAACAATACTTGGTATCAACTTCAAGAAATTGAATTAGAAGAAAATGTTGAGTTTATTTGGGATGATATACTTTATTCTTTACAGGGTACTGAAGTAACCACTGAAAGCGTAAAATGGAGTAATTATTATGGTAATTTATCAAAGGGTAATTACAGAATAATTAAAGCTTTCTATTTCGACGAACGAAAACCAGACGAAAAAATATATGTAGCCTGCGAATTCACCATTGAATAAGACTTTCATATCCAAAAGTAATTTATTAACTTTTTTACGACGCAGATGTACTTTGTACCCGCCAACCCCACCCACCCCCTACCAACAGAATAAAAAAGTGGTAAAATAAGCTCCGAAAGGAGCTGCAGTATGTCGAATAACCCCTAATCTTTGACGGATTAGGGGTTAAAACATATAATCAAGCAAAGGCAAGTTCAAACGAAATCAAATTAAGCACATATTACACCAGATTAAGAAAAGTTCGGGAAGAACTGCTTTTGCAACAGCCAGAGCTTCAAAAAATAGGTCCTGTAAGCGTTTCAGCGGATACGGTACGATGATTTTTGCATTTTTTTACAACGTAAAATCGGCATTTGTTTGTGTTGATACCTTGTGATTATAGGCACTCCCGTCAGCAACAGTATGACAGAAATGTACACAATAATGAGATATATTGAACCGCAGGTGCTTGCAGATGCAGGTATTCATACATTTGACAACTGGGCATCAACATTTGCAAAAATTGAGCAGTGCAATGAGCTTAAGCCTGAGTGTGACGGTAAATTTCAAATCAAAACAAGAGTGTCAAATTATGCTTGCTTTGACCAGTTACGCACTATGTTTGCAGAAGTTGCTGACATAAAAACAGCCGATATGCTTCATCTTGAACGTCTTGATTATAAACTTGAAACAATAAAAGCTCCTGCTTCAAGAGCAGTAAGACGTGAAATGCAGAAAATAAGCAGAAGAGCCGACAGAATACGTCAGGGTTCGGTTGACCCAAGTGAAGATAATATGCTTAAACTCACGACTGACGGCAAAAAGGTTGGTTTGGATATTCGTATGATAAATCCTTATGCTAAAGATGAGCCAAACAGCAAAATCAATTTGTGTATCAACAAGGTTATGGAAATTTACAAGGAAACAACTTCTCAGAATGGTGTACAGATGATATTCTGTGATATGGGTACTCCAAAGAAAGAACCGCCAAACAGTTACGCAATATATAAAGCTGATGAAACAGGAGAATACGAATTTGCTTATCGAAATGCGATGGCAAAGGGAGATAATTTTGAATCAATCAGAAAAAAATTCAGCAATGGAAGATCAATGCCTAACGATTATGACCGTGAATCATTTGGAAAGATAAAGCCGGGAGATTTAATTGTAATAAGAACCTTAGATGATAATGGTAATGCTATAAATACTGCAAAAATGGTTATTGATGATGAAAAGCTCATAGATGCTGACAGAAATACATTGGATAATGCAGGCATAAGGACATTTATAAATGCGGAGGAATTGTCTAAACGGTTCTGCGTTTATGACGATATAAAAGCTAAGCTTATGGCACAGGGAGTACCTGAAAAAGAAATAGCCTTTATACACGATTATGAAAAAGCGGCAGATAAGCAGCTTTTGTACAATCAGATGAATGAAGGTAAAGTTAGAGTTATGATAGGCAGCACTCAGAAGTGTGGAGCAGGAATGAACGCACAGAAGAAAATGGTTGCATTACATCATCTTGACGTGCCGGCTCGCCCATCAGACGTTGAGCAGCGTAATGGCAGAATATTAAGACGAGGAAATGAAAACAAACACGTTCGTATTTTCCGATATGTAACAGACAGAACATTTGATGCATACAGTTTTCAGATACTTGAAAATAAGCAGAAATTCATATCTCAGGCAATGACAGGTCAGATAAAGGTTAAAAGGGTTGAAGATGTTCAAAATGCTGAGCTCAGCTATGCCGAAGCAAAGGCACTCTGTGCAGGCAAGCCCTACACAACATGAGAAGCTTATTGGAAAAGGGCGATTTTACGTTATAAAAGCGCAAAGAGCATTACGAAAAATGTAATGCTCTTTGTGTTTTTTATTGATAAGCAGTATTTAGCCTCGGTTAATGAAAATGACTGCATCAATCTTACAAATATTTTATTATCTCGCTTCTTATATTGTCCATACGGCTGTCGGAAATACCAAAATCCATTTTCTTGTAGCTCCATGCCGCACGGGATATTCCCAGCCTGTCAAAAGCTGTGTTTATTGCTTTAAACCACTTGAGAGCGTCCTCAGGTTCGGCAAGGTCAATAACGCCGTATTCGCCGCAGTATAAAACCGTTCCGTTTTTCTTTGCGGCTTCATTTGCACGACTGAACCTTTCAATGAAATATTCGGGTGTAATGGGTGGTTCTGCTTTATCAAATGGCAGCCTGAAATCTTTGCTCATATTTTCAACCCAGTATGCACCCTGATGAGTGAACATAAGCGGGTCATAACAGTGAAAATTATAAATCACCTTGTTATCATATGGCACTTCAAGATCAGGAACAGCATCGGGACTGTTCTGCCAGTAGCCGCCCACAAGTATATATGTGTCAGGGGCAATTCTGCGGATACGTTCAATGCAGTTTTTGATAATGCTGTTCCAGATGTCCTTATAGCTCTGTTCGGTAACCTCATTTAAAAGCTCAAATGCAATGCTTCCGTCACTTACCGCATAACGCTTCGCAATACGCTCCCAAAGCTTATAAAAACGCTCCTGCAATGCGGGACTTTCAAAAAATCCCGACTCATTTTCACCTTTGTCAAAAGAAAAGCCTGCAGTCTTGTGGAGGTCGATTACGATGTTCAGTCCATAGTTTTTTGCCCACTTAACAGCATTGTCTATGTAGCCGAAACCATCTTCCTTAAAATTTCCGTTCTCATCTTCAAGAAGATTGTAGTCAATAGGGAGACGGACGTGATCTGCATTCCAACCCGATATTACTTTAATGTCTTCCTCGGTTATAAAACTGTCGTAATGCTCTTTGGTGTGGCAGCACTGGGAAAGCCAGCCACCTAAGTTTGCGCCTTTTCTGTATCCTGTAAATTCAGTCATACGGTATTTCCTTCCATTAATTGATTTGCACGCATTCCTCTTATGAAGAATGCGTGCGTTTATTTAAAAATCAGAAGTTTTCTTCAATTTTTTTGTTGAGTTCATCAACGGTTTCCTGACAAAGCGTTGCAATTTCTTCTCTCTTTACTGTCCAGTCCGTGCCGTTGAATGATGCCTGCTTGATAGCATCGTCGATAATGTTAGCCTGCTCGGTAGGAAGTCCCATGTGAATGCTTGCAACAGGGTTTGCATCGGTCATTTCTCTTACCTTGTGCCACATATCTATCATTTCATCTGTCCAACCGTAGTCCTCACGGTACTGCTTTTCTGTGATAGCAAGCGCGCTTTCATCCTGCTCTGCGATGAGCTTGCACTTGATGAATGCAGCAGCACCCTCGGGGTTAGGCGCACCCTTGCAAAGTGCATAAGCGTCCATATTTGCAGGGAGATAGTAGTTGTCAGCCTCGGGGTCTTTCGGCATCGGAACGAACATTATCTCGCCCTGCTCACCGAACTTGGAAAGGTCAGCCTCCCAAAGTGCCCATGTTGCGCAAGGCCAGAAAAGCGTCTTGCCCTCGCTTATTCTGTAAGGCTGTTCAGTCCAGTTGAATTCAGCCTTCGGCAGCGGAAGATCGTCTTTTTTGAGGTTGTACATAAAGTTTTCAGCACGCTCAACAGCAGCACTTGAAATGTTGTTTACGACCTTGCCGTTTTCCATGCTGATAGGTGCAGTTCCCGTTGTGAGAATAAACTGCGTTTCAAAATACCAGCTGTCGTAAGCGAATTTGTCCTCTTCACGGTCGCAGTAGTCAAGGCACATCTGTCTGAATGTGTCCCAAGTCCAGTTGCCCTCTTCAAGAAGTTCAACGGGGTCAGCAAGACCATTTTCTTCGATCGTCTTTTTGTTGTAGATCATTACACATTTTGAGTCGGTGGCAACGGGTGCAACATAGTGTTTTCCGCCGATAGTGTGAAGTTCCGCAAGCTTTTTGCAGCCGTCCGACCAAAGGTCGCTGTCAAAATCAAGATAATCATCAAAAGATTCAAACATTCCGTCAATTACCTTGCTTGGGAATGTATCGAATTCCTGTGCAGGGAAAAGGTCGGGTGAAGAGCCGCCGAGAACGTTCGTCGAAAGATCGTTGTAGCGGTTATCCCAAGTTGTAGGTATCCATTCAACCTTTCCGCCGTACTTTGACTCAAAAAGTTCGAGTGCAAACATCTTCGGCTTTCCGAGATCAGGATTGATGTCATAAGTTGCAAGCCACTTGATAGTTCCGTTTTCAAGCTTTTCATCTTCGCCGATATCAACTTCGGCAACAGCAGACTTGTCCTCTTCGTCAAGCTCCTTTGGTGCGGTCGTTGCCGTTGTTTCGGCAGGTGTTGATGAATTTCCGCAGGCGGTCATTGAACCGATAAGTGCTATAGCGGCTGTAAAAGCAAGTACCCTCTTAAAATTTTTCATAATCTCTTTCTCCTTTTGCATTTAAGTTGATTTTATTCGGTCACGATTTACTGTACCTATAATTTAACATATTGCAAAGGATAAAAATATCATTTTTTTGCTTTTTGTATCAAAATTATGTTGCTTTTTTCTCAAAATTGCTGTATAATAAACGCAGAGGTGAATCAACGTGTCTGAATATGAAAAAGAGCTAACCTATAAAGCGTTTCTGAACCGAGAGTATGAGTTCAGACATTCGCCGTTTGAAAAAGAGTTTGAATTTTATGACTGCGTAAAAAAAGGTGATACCGACGGTGTTGAGCGGCTTATGACCCCACTTGGCAGCAGTGGCACAGGTGTGCTTTCTGAGGATCCGCTCAGAAATCTCAAATACCATTTTGTGGTGACTGTTGCGCTGATAACCCGTTTCTGCGTTGAGGGCGGAATGGAAATGGAAACGGCTTATACTCTCAGCGACCTGTATATTCTGAAAGCGGACAAATGTATGACCGAAAAGGATATCCACTCTCTTCACAGGGAAGCAATCCTTGAATTTACCCGACAGATGAACAGGCTCGCTACGGCAGATGTGTATTCCAAGCCGGTCATAATGACAATGGACTATATTTACGATCATCTGCATTCAAGGATAAACGAGACGGAAATTGCGGAATATGTCTCCCTCAGCCCCTCATATATATCACGGCTTTTCAAAAAAGAAGTGGGAGTTTCACTTAGCACATATGTTGCCGTGAAAAGAGTTGAAACGGCTCAGAATATGCTGAAATATTCAGATTATCCCCCTGCGGACATCGGTAATTATCTTGCATTTACATCTCACAGTCATTTTATAAGCGTTTTCAGAAAATACACGGGAATGACCCCCAATGAGTTCAGAAAGAAATATTATCGTGACAACTGGGGCGATATAAAGCAAAACAGTGCAAATAAATGATATGATATACAAAGTTATGATATATTTTTGGCTATAAGAAAAGTACAATATAACTATAAATCTTACGGAAAGGACTTTTTGAATATGAAAAAGAAAAATATACTTTGCATTATTGCCGCATTGATCTCCTGCACTGCAATATTCTGTTCCTGCGGTGCTTCCGATGAAAATGTACCTGATGTTTCCGAAATGACAGCTTCCGCCGAAGTTGAGAGCATTTCAGATGTTGACCTGACAAAGGGTGCATCATCGCTTTTTGAGTGTGCCGACGGCTGGTGCAACGGAAGTATGTTCAATGTCACATGGCGCAAGGAAAACTGCACCTTTGAAAACGGAAGAATGCAGCTTATCATCGACAAGGACAAAAAGGACGGCAGTGTGCCTTATTCGGGTGCGGAATACCGTTCAAAGGATTTTTACGGCTACGGCAGATACGAAGTCAGAATGAAAGCAATAAAAAACGACGGTGTTGTTTCCTCTTTTTTCACCTATACAGGACCTTCAGACAATAATCCCTGGGACGAGATAGACATTGAAATTCTTGGCAAGGACACAACAAAGGTGCAGTTCAATTATTTCACCGACAGCAAAGGAAATCACGAGTATCTTTATGACCTTGGTTTTGACGCTTCCGAGGATTTTCACGATTATGCCTTTGAGTGGCACAAGGATAAGATAGTGTGGTTTGTTGACGGAAAGGAAGCCTATACCGCAACGGAAAATATACCCGTTACTCCTGGCAAGATAATGATGAATGCCTGGTGCGGAACGGGTGTGGACAGCTGGCTGAATGCTTTTGATGACAGCAAAATGCCCCTTACGGCGGAATATGAAAAAATCTCGTTTACTCCGTTTGATGAGTGAGGTTAAAAGTGACATATGCGAACAGCCCAAAATGGATAAGTCTTTGGGATAATAATACTAATTTTTAATCAAAGTGTAGACAAAAAATCGGCGCAAAAGCCATATATGCGAGCTTTTGCTTGATTTTTTGTACACTTTCAGTTTAAAAATTAGTATAAAAAGGGATTGCGTGATGCAGTCCCTTTTCATATAGTATAATTATGTTTTATCGCATTTACTGTTCTTCCGTATAATATGGTGAGGTCTGATGCAATAATTCAGAGCATTTTAATTCAAAATGCAATTTCTTTGAGCTGTATTTTTTCCGAACCGTGATATACAAAATACAGAGCGTGGACTCCATCGGGGATTTTTACATCAGATCTGTATTCTGTCCATTCCGCAGAATTTCCGATGCTTATTTCGCCGACCTTTTCACCTTTTTCTTTGAGATATATTTCAAGCACGGGAGCTGTATCTGCGTGTTTTTCCGTCCGAACTTCGTCCTTATCATCAGAAACGCAACGCTCATCGATTCTGATAGGACCGCTGTAAACGACTTTGTTTTCGGCGGTTTCTATTCTTGCTGTTACCGAAACGGTGTTTACATTTTCAAAGTTGAAATACTTATATCCGATAAGTGTGCCGTCCTCAATCTCGGCAATAAATCTATCCTCACCGATGTTTGTAACATTGGGAAATTCTATTTGATAAACGCTGTTTGAGCCGTGGGGCATATGACCGTTTGTGAGGTTGCAGGCAATTACTGCAGGATAACGGCGGCCTGATTTTGCTTCAAGAGGACCGCTGTTAAGTCCGCAGCTTGTAACTTCGACTTGCTTTATGGAACCGTCTTTATCAATGCTGATCTTTTCTGCACAAGCTTGTCTGGAGTAGTCCGATTTATGTGTAAGACGATGATAGAAAACATACCATTGACCGTTTATTTCAATAATACTGCCGTGGGTAGTGCCTGTCATATTGGTCTTTTCTTTTTCTGTTCTGCCATTGTATCCCACATCTCCGTTTGACACAACAGTACCACGGAAAACAAAATCTCTGTCCGGATATTTGCTTGTCGCATAGCAAAGCTCGTGGTTCTGCCATGAGGAATAGATAAAGTAATATGTATCTCCAATCTTTCGCATGGAAGAACCCTCAAAAAATGGGTGGGCTTCAAAGCTTGTGCCCTTGACCTTGTATGGAATGATATGATGAGGAGCTTCCTTTACGGTCAGCATATCATCTTCAAGGACTGTCATAACAGCGCCGTTTATGCTGTCTTTATCGTTTGGATCACCGCTCGGACAGCTTTCGGGGTGCTTGCGGTATTCCAGTATCTGTTCCTTTGTCTTTCCAAACATACCTGCTTCAATATCAAGGTATTCGGGATTTGTGTCGAAATCCTCACGTTCTTCGTAATCATACTGCGTTCCGTAATAAAGGCGGATAGTGCCGTTGTCATTCATTACCGCAGGGTCAAAGCAGATATATTTCATCATTACCGAACCGTCGGGATATTTAACGTGTCCGAGATATTCAAAAGGTCCTGCGGGCTTGTCGCTTACAGCAACGCTGATAGGACGGCTGTAACCGCCATAGCCGTATTCTCCTGCCATACAGTAGTATAAATAATATCTTCCGTCATTTCCGCAGACAACATCGGGGGCATACATATATTTGTACTCGGAATAGTCGGGATCCTGCTCCGCACGGTATGAAACACCCTCGCAATGCCAGTCGGCAAGATCGGCAACAGGAGCGGAATATACAACATAATCGTTCATACAGAATGTCCAGCCGCCCTCTCTGTCATGGGAACCGTAGTGATAAACTCTGTCGCCGAATACATGGGGTTCGCCGTCAGGAATATATTCATTAAGGGGCAAAAACGGATTAAAAGCTTGTTTTTTCATAATATATTCTCCATTTCAATACAGCTATTTTCTGCTGTTGGGTTTTTAATAAGTGATTTGTATCATAATTATAGCAGATACTGTTTTATTTTTCAATGACTTAAAATACAAAAGCACTGATATATTGTGCTTTGAGAATAAATTCGGGGAGTGTGATATTTGCTCACGCTCTCCGATAATATCGGTTCGGACTAATGATGTTATTATCAGTCAGTCAATGAATCCATAATTGCCTCTACTACCTTGGGCGAATACCAGCTGAGGTTCTTTCGGTCAAAAAGCCCGAAAAGCTCATTGCCCGATGTGTGGTAGCCGTTATCCCACCATACGCAGGGAATACCGTACTTTTCCGCTGTACTGATATAATATGATGCCCATTTTGCGACTTCTTCTTCGTTGTTGAGATACCAGTCCTTATCAATTATCTTGGTCACGGAGCCGTATTCTGTAATAATAACTGGAATACCCTTGCTGATAAAGGTATTGTTGAGATTTTCAAAAAGAGTGTCTATTTCAGCTGCACAGGAATCATCGAAGTACAGAGCGTTCCAGCTTTCGGTGGGAGAATCGTATGTAAAACGGTACGGTGTATATGCGTGTATCGAAACACCCACATATTTATCATCTGGAACGGTAAGGTTTTCAATGGCAGCGGGCATAGCCTTCGCTGCAAATGTAGTTATGAGAAGTGTGCGTTTCTCATTGTTTCCGCCTGTTGCTCTTACGGTCTTAACAAAAACGTCATTAAGCTGATTAAGGGCATCTCTGCCTTCCTCTGTGCCGCCGTTCCATTCGTTAGTACCGCCCTTTATACGGGGTTCGTTCAGTCCCTCAAATATCAGGTGGTCACCGTAATCTGCAAAATATGTGGCTATCTGCGTCCATAGTGCAGTCAGCCGAGCCTTGACATCATCAAGTCCGTCGTACTGCGGTTTCAGCCAGTTGTCCTCATGATGAATGTTAAGGATAACATACATATCATCTTCGAGGGCATAATCAACGACTTCTTCAACACGTTTTATCCACTCTTCGTCTATGGTAAAATCGGGTGCATCGCCTGTGTGTCCGTCCCAGGTGGTGGGTATTCTGATAGTATTGAAGCCTGCATTATGTACTTCATCTATCATTTCTTTGGTGGTGGTGGGATTTCCCCAGCCTGTTTCTCCGCCCTTTGCATCAAACGTGTTTCCGAGATTCCAGCCTGTACCCATTTCGGCAATAAGCTCTGTGGCTGTTATTCCTCTCATTTCTCCGAGAGGACGCTGTGTTTCTGCCGCTGCCTGAGCTGTCGTTGTTTCTTCCGAGGATGTTTCCTTTGCTGCACCGCAGCCTGCCAATGTCATAGACAGGATCATCAGCGATGTAAATAATGCTATTGCTTTTTTCATAACTATCATTTCCTTTCTGTTTATAATGAATTTACAATTCGATCGAGGCACGACGCATAATGTTCATCATTTATCCCGAAATCCAGTTCTTTGTAGGTCCAGACAGCTCTTCCGATGCCGTGTTTTTCAAATATGCTGTGAATATCTTCAAACCATACTGCCGTATCACTTATAACAGCTTGGTCGATAACCCCGTATTCACCGCAGTAAAGAGGAACATCGGCATTTACGGCAGCATCGACTGCTTCCGAAATAAGCTTATCCATAAACTCAGCACCCATTTCGTCGGTGTTTTTAAGTCCGGAACCGAAGCAGCCTATGTTTTCGGAGATCTTACGGTAAATTTCCATTGTACCCGGGTATCTCATAGATATGTCCGAAACAGCAGAGAGCCATGATGCGTGCTGATGTGTAAAAAGAAAAGGCTCGTAAAAATGGAAGTTGTAAACTATATTTTTATCATCGGGGATCTCAAGAAGCTTCAGAGTATGAACGCTGTTCCACTGTGTTCCGCCAAAGATTATTTTTTTATCGGGAGCAAATGGACGGATAGCCGAAAGCAATTTTGAGATAAGAGCATTCCATTTGCGGCTGTCGATCTTCGATACCTCATTGAGCGGTTCAAAAACAACATTGCCATTCTTTCCGTAACGTGCGGCGATATTTGTCCAGAGTGAGATAAAGCGCTTCTGAAGCTCGTGGCTGTCAAACATAATATTGTTTTCTGCAGTATCGTCAAAGGCAAACCCTTTAGTCTTATGCAGATCGATTATCACATTAAGCCCGTATTTTTCGCACCATTCAATGCAGTCATCAATGTGCTTATAGCCGTTTGGAAGAACACGGCCATCTTCGTCCTCAATAACATTGTAGTCAACGGGCAGACGAATATGGTCAAGTCCCCATTCGGATATTGTTTTTATATCATTTTCGGCGATAAAGCTGCTGTAATGTCCTTCGGAATATTCGGCACACTGGGAAAGCCAGCCTCCAAGATTTATTCCACGCATATATCCTTCAAATCTCTTCATATTAAAAACCTCTTTTCAAAACTATCATATTCCAGGAATGTGGTGCCAGAATAATTTTATTGCTTATATTTTTGACTGTAGGGATCACATTTTCCGGAGAATCGGCGGTGTTGACAGCTTTAAGATCGCTGCCTTCAAGCGAGACGTGAGTATAAGGCTTGTATTTTTCAAATCCCGCAAGACTGATATCAAGCTCGCATTCACTGTCAAGAGATCGGTTCACCACAAAAATTGTTATCTCATTTTCATCATCTGAAATAACGGCTGCGGAATCAATAAGCGGTACATTCTTCTTTGAGCAGGTATCATAGGAATCGCAGCAGCAGAAATTTTTCAAAGCTGTGCCTCTGCCATAATGAGATGTGTACATAAATGGATAGAATATCGTCTGCGCCCATACACGTCCGCACGTTTCGGTCATTATGGGAGCAATTACATTTACAAGCTGTGCAAGGCACGCTATCTTTACCCTGTCGCTGTTGTTTAAAAGAGTGATGAGCAGATCTCCGAGAACAACTGCGTCCTCAAGGTTGTATATATCCTCGAGAAGAGGCGGAGCGACCTGCCACTTGTCAACTTTCTTGTCCTGCTCGCTGCTGTGAAACCAGATATTCCATTCATCAAAAGAAAGATTAACGGTTTTATCCGATTTCTTTTCACGCTTTACCTCATCGCATATAGCTGCTACCTGTTTAATAAAGCTGTCCATATCAACAGCGGAGGCAAGATAGTTGGCTGTGTCATTATCGGGATTACCGTAATAATTGTGCAGGGAGATATAGTCAACGTGTTCATAGCATTCCCTTAAAACGGTGCGTTCCCACTCTCCGAAGGTGGGCATATTTATGTTGGAACTGCCGCAGGCTACAAGTTCGATAGATGGGTCAGTCCATTTCATAAGCTTGGCAGTTTCGCAGGCTATCCTGCCGTATTCATAGGGAGTTTTGCTGCATATCTGCCAAGGACCGTCCATTTCATTGCCAAGGCACCAGAGCTTTATGCCGAAGGGCTTTTCAAAACCGTTTTTGCGGCGCATCTCCACATAATATGTATCGGTTTCATCGTTGCAGTATTCAACAAGATTTCTTGCCGCATCAGCACCTCTTGTGCCAAGATTTACAGCCATCATTATTTCACTGCCTGCACGTTTTGCCCATTCCTGAAATTCATCAATGCCGACTTCATTCGTTTCTATCGACTGCCAGGCAAGCTCTTTTTTTCGGGGACGCTTTGCTTTATCTCCCGTGCCGTCCTCCCAGTTATATCCCGAAACGAAATTTCCTCCGGGGTATCTCACAATGGGGACTTCAAGCTTTTTAACCATTTCCATAACATCGGTACGAAAACCCATTTTGTCAGCTGTTCCGTGTGTCGGTTCATATATTCCGCCATAAACGGCTCTTCCCAGATGCTCGATAAACGAACCGTAAATACGGTTATCTATCTTGCTTATTATATTTCCTTTTGATATTGTGATCTCAGCTTTCATAAGTACATAAAGTCCTTTCAGATATTGATATTATCGCATTTATATGCTGATTTAATTATATATCAGTGTGTTTGCATCTTCAATGTCATATCCTGCTAATTCACTGACATATCCTGCTTTTGATATTTGTATATCTATGAAAAGATTTTCACAAAAATCCTGTACTGACATATCCTGCAAAATGACTGACATATCCTGCTGTGAATTTTTAAAAAGCAGGATATGTCAGGGATAATGCAGAATAAATCATTGTAAAAGCCTTTTGTTTTGATTATGATTAAGTTACAAGGTTTGAACCGGTAACAACTTCTAAAATATCAATGAGGTGAACGATTATGAAAAAAGAACTCGTAAAAAGAATTTCTCTTATATCTGCTATGGCTATTGCTGCATCATCACTTGCAGGCTGCGGCAGCAGCGGAAATGAATCACAGGAAGCTTCAACACTTCCAACTACAGCAGGAACAACAGCTACTATGGCTGAGGAACACGCTCAGGTCGTTGAGCAGGTAGAGCTTAATGTGGATAAGCTTGAAAACGGTACACTCAAATGGCTCTCATTCTGGGATATAAACCCTACTGAAGGCAAACCAGTTCCTGTTTCCCTACAGCTTTTCCAGACAAAGTACGGAGGAAAAATAGAGTATATTCCGACTACTTATGAAACAAGATATAATGATCTTGCAACAAAGGTTCTCGGTGGCGATTCTCCGGACATGTTTTCTGCCTGTGATCTTGACCTTTTCCCCGGAAAGGTAGCCGCAGGAATGTTTGAACCAATGGACGATTATCTTGATTTTAATTCTGATGCCTGGACCGACGGTGCAAGACAATTGAATGAGATGCACAGTGTCGGCGGCAAGCACTATATTGCCTGCACATCAACAAGTACAGGCATGGTAATGATCTACAATAAGAAAACTATCGAAGAAAACGGTCTTGAGGACCCTGCGGAGCTTGCTTACAACAATGAATGGACTTGGCAGAAGTTCAAGGATATGTGTTATGAATATGCCGATAAGGAGGAGGGCAAATATGCTGTCGGTGGTTGGTGGTATGAACCCGGAATGATACTTACCACCGGTGTTCCTGTTATCGGAATGGAGGATGGCACTCTTGTAAATAACCTTATGAGTCCCGAACTGGAGCGTGTGGAAAATCTCTTCCTTGAAATGAAGAATGCAGGAGTTATGTATCCTTATGCAGAGTATGACTGGACTGTAAAGCCCGAGTGGGTTGGCGAGGGTAAAAGTGTGACACGTTCGTAACTGAAAAGGTTACGCACAAGGTCGTATGAAAATGAAATATTTGAATACGGTTCTTG
>ENA-ORCP01002402-ORCP01002402.1-human-gut-metagenome-genome-assembly--contig:-NODE-2402-length-15096-cov-4.632532_pt1 | contig 15096 bp, 14 predicted proteins | sample MGYA00242990_ERZ507991 | MGnify/ENA primary metagenome ERZ507991 (study PRJEB26167, sample SAMN06115496) | human gut metagenome | host: Homo sapiens | place: China:Henan | collected 2015-05-07... | reverse complement strand
TGACGATATAATGCATAAATATCCCAATAGAAATGTCCACCCACTTCAATCAGGTGGTTAGGAAAACGATTAATCTCTTCCAGATTCAATCCGCCTTCAATGAAAGTTCCTAAGATTGTACGGCCGCTCGTTGCGCCCAGGTCGACTGCAAAAAAGTTTTGTTTCATGGTATTCTGTCTATATATTTAAGGTATCCATTTACCTACATGGCAAAGATAGGCGATTCCCTCCTCCCTTTCCTTATGTATTTTGATTGAAAGGGTATACATTTTGACACAAAACAAAAAAGCAGGCTCTCACCGTTTAGCATATTTTTCACTTTTATGCAAAAAAACTTTGGTTTTATGCATCTTTTCTCCGAAATAATGCATACTTTTGCACCGTTCTTAGAATAATTATACAATGAAGAAGAAAGCAAATCGGTTAGACGCCATCAAAATGATAATCTCAAGCAAGGAAGTCGGTTCGCAGGAAGAACTGCTGCAAGAGCTGAACCGCGAAGGCTTCGAACTGACACAGGCCACCCTCTCCCGCGACTTGAAACAATTGAAAGTAGCCAAGGCTGCCAGTATGAACGGAAAGTACGTATATGTACTGCCGAACAACATTATGTATAAACGTTCTACCGACCAGAGTGCCGGTGAAATGTTACGTAACAACGGATTTATCTCTTTACAGTTTTCCGGTAACATTGCCGTTATCCGCACCCGTCCCGGTTATGCGAGTAGCATGGCGTATGACATCGACAACAATGAATTCAGTGAAATTCTGGGAACCATTGCCGGTGACGATACAATCATGTTGGTGTTGCGTGAAGGAGTTGCCATCAGCAAAATACGTCAGCTTCTGTCACTCATCATTCCCAATATCGAATAATTATACCTATTATTATATAATAAAGAAATGGACACTCAACAAATAGATGTTATGGTAGCCGACGCCTCACATGAGGTTTACGTTGACACTATTTTGGAAACTATCAGAAATGCTGCTGCCGTACGAGGAACCGGAATCGCAGAGCGCACACACGAATACGTAGCGACTAAAATGAAAGAGGGCAAAGCAATAATCGCGCTCTGTGGCGACACATTCGCAGGTTTCACCTATATCGAATCATGGGGAAACAAGCAATACGTAGCAACCTCCGGTCTGATTGTACATCCCGATTTTCGCGGATTAGGATTGGCAAAGCGCATCAAACAAGCATCTTTCCAACTGGCACGTCTCCGATGGCCGAAAGCTAAGATTTTCAGTCTGACATCCGGAGCCGCAGTGATGAAAATGAACACCGAACTAGGATATGTCCCCGTCACTTTCAATGAACTGACAGACGACGAGGCTTTCTGGAAAGGATGCGAAGGCTGCACCAACCACGATAGCGGCGTAGAGCCCCGGATGTATGTCTGGGTGGCGGCGGTGCCGAGGCCCGCTCCGGTGAGGGGGGAACGGCGGATGACCTCAATGGCCGCCTTGTAAAGAGACACCCGGCTGGAGGTGGAGGAGTCCGCCGTATTGGTAATGGTGAGGATGCGGTTCAGCACCGTGGTGGGCAGGAAGGGCACCGCCAGTACGCACAGCAGGATAAAGGCTGGGATCAGCTTCGGTTTCCAGAGGAACACGAATACCGCCATAGCGACAGCCAGCCCCACCCAGCTTGCCCGGGAATAGGTCATGGCCATGGCCATGCCGCCCACGCAGAAGATACCGGCGCAGATGGCCTTCCATTGCCAGTGCTTCGCCGTAAGGAACAGGGCCAGCACCAGCGGCAGCAGCAGCAAAAGCACCTGTGCGAAGGTGTTTGGATTGTCGAAAATGGAAAAGACCCGCCCCGGCATACCGGCGTTGACCTTCAGATCCACATAGGAGGGATTTACCTTCACACCCTGAATTCGCTGGACGATGCCGTAAGCGCCTGTTGCGCCCACGCAGACAGCCGTCCCGGCGCACAGCCGCTTCAGATCCTCCCCATTCCGCACGGCACTGACGGTGATGACCACCAGCAGCGCCGCCGACACATGGTAGATCAAAAAACGGGCGGACAGCCCCGGCGCATAGGAGAAGGTCACGGCCAGCGTCACCGCAGCCAGTATCAACGCCGGATAGAAGCCGATCCGGGCCACATCCAGACGGCGGCCCGTCCGCATAGCCCCGGCGTAAAACAGCAGCAGCAGCAAAACGCCGGTCATAAAGCTGTATGCGTTGTTCCAGCGCTCGTAGGGGATGCACCACAGCGCCGCGATGCACCAGGACTGGGCAATGGAGGCACTGTCTCCCATGTCAAAGGCCAGTCGTGCGAAAAAGCTGTCCTCAAAGGTCAGGTTCCACGCCTTGTACCAGGCGTGAAGCAGCGTCCCCGGCAGGTTCACCAGAGCGCTGAGCACCCGGCACAGGAAGCTGTCCCGCCAAGACCGGGCCGCAATCCCTTCCCGGCACAGCGGCCGCAGGATGCGGCTCTCCTCGATCTGCCCGTTGCACCAACGGCCCGCCGCCGCCAGAAAACGGTGGAGGGTACTGTCCTCATAGACATCGCAAAGCCAGACCCATATCTGATAGGTCAGGCTGGTTTGCCAAAGTGTCATAGTTGCTCCTTACATACGATTTTTCAGGCGGTACAGCGCCGTCAGCGTACCGAACCGGCCGCCGCCGATGAGATCCGCCACGATCTGCTTATTGCGGCCCAAGCCCTTGGGGCGTAGTTCCCGGATGGCTTTCGCAAACTCCGGCTGGGCGCAGAGGGCTTCCACGGCCTTCCGCTTTTCCCGGACGGGCTTCGGATTGCTCTTCACATACTCGTTGCCCACGGCGATCAGCAGCCCTGCCCACACTGTGTTGGCCCGCCACTGAGGCCGGGCGGCGTCAAGGCCGTATTTCTCCACGGTCTCCGCCTTTCGCTCCAAAAACCGGGCGAATACCGCCGGATAGTCCCGCATATAGCGGTGGGTGGCGGAGGCGGGGTTTTCCAGATAGCGGTACAGGGGCTTGTCCGTCACCGCGAGACGGTGCACATTGGCGAAATATTCCATCAGGAACAGCTCGTCCTCCAGATAGGCCCCCTCAAAGGTAATGGCATTGTCCCGGAGGATGGCGGCGTCAAAGAGGAAACGCCAGATGAAGCCGTTGAACACCGGCGGTTGAAGCCGGTCCCCCGCCAGAGGCCAGAGGATCTTTTCCCGGATGCCGGTCTCTTCATAGATTCCTGCCGGCAGCAACAGCTCTGTCCGCTGTTCCCCGTCAGGCGTCACGTTGTAGTGGGCACAGCCGGCGCTGTCTGCCCCGGCCTTTTCCCGCAGATACCACAAGGTCTCCAACGCCGCCGGCTCAAAGGTGTCGTCGGCGTCCAAAAAAGCGATATACGGTCCCGTGGCCTGCTCCAGCCCCAGATTTCGGGCGGTGGACACGCCGCCGTTTGGCTTGTGGAACACGCGAATGCGGGGGTCTCTTGCGGCGTAGCCGTCGCACAGGGTCGGAGAACCGTCCCGGCTGCCATCGTCGATGAGCAGCAGCTCCCAATCGGAAAAGGTCTGGGCCAAAACGCTCTCTACACACTGGGGCAGCAGCGCTTCCGCCTGATAGACCGGTACGATCACAGAAATAGCGGGCATAAGCCACCTCCTTTCCTTCATACAGGGTGATTATAGCATAGGCACCATCGTTGGTCAATAAAAGGAGCGGGGCACAAATTTTTCTCCCGGCGTTGCTTTTGCCGTCCATGTCTGCTACACTATGGCTGAAAACAGTCATCGAAATTACAGTTGTTTTGCGCCCTAATGGAGGCCGGCGCTGCCGCCGGCCTCCTATCTGAAAAGCGGCGGCGTCAGACCCGAGGGCGGACGCTGCGGGGCGTATCGATGGGGACGCTCACGCCGCTTGCGCTATCCTATGCGTTCCCGCCGCCGTCTGCCACGAAGCATGTCCCACATCTCCGGCCCATCTGCCGGAAATTTAGAGAAAAGAGGTCATCTCCATGATTAAAATTTCTCCGTCTATCCTCTCCGCCGATTTTGCGAATCTGGAACGAGACATTCATCGCATTGCTGACGCCGACTACGTCCATGTGGATGTGATGGACGGCGTATTCGTACCCAATATCTCCATCGGCATCCCGGTGCTGAAATCCATCCGGAAAGTCACGGATATGTTCCTGGACGTGCATCTGATGATCACAAAGCCTGTGCGGTATGTGGAGGAATTCTGCGACGCCGGCGCCGATCTGGTAACGGTCCATGTGGAGGCGGATTTCCCGGAAAACATTCAGGCCGCCATCGACAAGATCCACGCCAAGGGCAAGAAGGCGGGCATCGTTCTGAAGCCCAAGACCACCTGGGAGGCAGTCCTGCCCTATATCGATCAGGTGGAGCTGATTCTGGTCATGACCGTGGAGCCCGGCTTCGGCGGTCAGAAATTCATGGCGGACCAGATGCCCAAGGTGGCCGCCATCCGCAAGCTCATCAATGAGCGGAACCCCGCCTGCGAACTGGAGGTGGACGGCGGCGTGGCCCCCGACACCTGTCAGACCTGCATCGACGCTGGTGCCAACGTGCTGGTGGCGGGCAGCGCCGTCTACAAGGCGGAGGACATCCCTGCCCGTATCAAGGAACTCCGGGGGAAATGAGCGTATGAGTCATTGGAATAATCTGCCTCAGCTCAGGCTGGGCGTGTATCCTACGCCCTTTTACCGGCTGGAAAATATCAGCCGGATCTACAACAAGAGCATCTGGATCAAACGGGATGACCTGTGCGGCGTCGCTTTGGGCGGCAACAAGGTCCGCAAGCTGGAATATCTGCTGGCGGACGCCCAGAAGCAGGGCTGCGACACCGTGTTCACCACCGGCGGGGCCCAGTCCAACCATGCCATGCTCACCGCCGCCTGCGCCGCCCGTCTGGGGATGCGCTGTGTCCTGATCCTGAAAAAGCGGGGTGTCACGGACCGCAAGGGCAATCTGGTGCTGGACGATATTTTCGGCGCGCAGGTGGAATTTATGGACACCGACAGCTATGAGGACATCTACGCCGAGATGCGTGAGCGCTGCGAGGTGTTGGCCAACCAGGGACACAAGGGCTATATCACCCCCGTGGGCGGCTCCACGGCACTGGGCTCCATCGGCTACGCCGAGTGCGTCCGGGAACTGGCGGAGCAGGCCAAGGAGGCCGGGATCGAGATCAGCCATGTGGCCTCCGCCACTGGCTCCGGCGGCACCACCGCCGGTCTGGTGCTGGGTACCTCCCTGTTTCTCCCGCAGGCCAAGGCCACAGGTCTGGGCGTGGATACCGACCCCTTTGAGGAGATCGTATCCGAATTGGTGAAAGAAGCCGCCGGGCTGGTGGGCCAGCCCGTCCCCACAGACATGGACAGCCGTTTCCGGATGATCTACCATGTGGGCGCCGGCTACGCCATCCCCAACGCCGAGGACACCCCCTACATCGAGGAACTGGCCCGGCAGGAGGGGATCCTGCTGGACCCCGTTTACACCGGCAAGGCTTGGGCCAAATTCCTGATGCTGGTGAAGGAGGGCTACTTCGACGGGCAGGAGCACATCGCCTTCGTCCACACCGGCGGCGCGGCGGCGCTGTTCGCCATGGAGTTAGGTTAAAGAGGGAATTTCATCCTCCCTTTAGATTCCCCACCAGTCCGTGGACTGGTAAACGCGCCCAAGGCGCTTAGGTCAATGTATTTTTGCCACGCGCATGTCGCGGTAAAAATGATTTAAATCTAATGTTGCCAGGTATTCGCTATCTCGCTTGCGTGGGATGCTCGCACACTTGCGGGGTGCAGAGTATCCTTCGTCAGGCACATGTCCTGACGAAGGATGGATTTAAATGATTTTCTGCCGCCCATGGCGCGTAGGTCGTGGTATTTTTGCCAGGCGCAGAGGGTGATTGCCCCGCAGGGGCAAAGTGATTCAAATACCGCATAACACAACCGCTGCGGGGCAGGGTGGAAGATTCTGCCCTGCGGATCGTGAAGGAGCATGACCCATGGAGTATTTTCCCGCGCCGCTGGAGGCGCTGGTCGAACAATTTGCCCGTCTGCCGGGGATCGGTGGAAAGACCGCCCAGCGGCTGGCCTTTCATGTACTGAGCCTGCCGGAGGAGGACGCTCAGGCGTTTGCGGACGCCATCGTTACCGCCAAGCGCACCGTCACCTACTGCCCCGTATGCCGCAATTTTACCGCCGGGGGGCTGTGCCCCATCTGTTCCTCTCCCAAGAGGGATAACTCTGTGATCTGCGTGGTGGCGGACCCACGGGACGTGGCGGCCATGGAGCGGGGCCGGGAGTTCAACGGCAAATACCATGTGCTCCACGGCGTCATCAGTCCCATGAACCACGTCGGTCCCGATGACATCGCCATCAAGCCACTGCTGGAGCGGGTGGCTCAGGGCGGTGTGGAGGAGGTCATCATGGCCACCAACCCGGACACGGAGGGGGGGGCTACCGCCATGTATATCGCCCGGCTTTTGAAGCCCTTTGAGGTCAAGGTGACCCGGTTGGCCTATGGCATCCCCGTGGGCGGCCATCTGGAATTTGCCGATGATGCGACCCTGGCCCGGGCCTTGGAGGGCCGGAGGGAGCTTTGATTTTCTGCCTTCTGTGATTTCGCCGGGAATCGAAGTCGCTTTAAACCGATAAAATTGTGTACTTTTTTCGTCGCCCTTTGTTGACAGGGGTCTGCGGGTGTGTTACATTGTAACCATCTTGGAAAGCCTTATGAGATCAGGAGAGATACCTACTATGACTTCTGTTATGTTCTTCACCTATTACTACTTTACTATGCACGCATAGTAAGGGTAATTTGTGTTGCAATCAAAAGGGCCCCCCAAGCCGATTTTTGCGCCGCACAGGTTACGCCTGTGGGGCGTTTTTTCATTCATCACTTATCATCAAAAACAATTTATAGGAGGAAACCGTTATGATCGTTGCGTTGAAGCCGGGTGTTACCCAGGAAAGCCGTGAACAGCTGATGGATTGGCTCCAGAATCTGGGCCTGCACATCCATGTGTCCGAGGGCGAGTACCAGACCATTCTGGGACTGGTGGGCGAGACCACCAAGGTGGATATGGACCTGGTAGCCAGTCTCGACATTGTGGATTCCGTAAAGCGGGTCACGGAGCCGTTCAAGTGCTGCAACCGCAAATTTCACCCGGAGGATACCGTGGTAGAGGTCGGCGATGTGAAGATCGGCGGCGGAAACTTCTGCGTCATGGCCGGTCCCTGCTCCGTGGAATCTGAGGAACAGATCGTGGCGGTGGCCAAGGCGGTGAAGGCCTCCGGGGCCAATATGCTCCGGGGCGGCGCCTTCAAGCCCCGCACTTCTCCTTATGACTTCGCCGGTTTGAAGGCCGAGGGTCTGGAACTGCTGAAGATCGCCCGGCAGGAGACCGGTCTGCCCATCGTCACCGAGATCATGAGCGTGGTGGACCTGCCCCTCTTTGAGGATGTGGATGTATTGCAGGTAGGCGCGCGGAATATGCAGAATTTCGACCTTTTGCGGGAATTGGGCAAGCTCCGCAAGCCCATCCTCCTCAAGCGCGGCCTTGCCAACACCCTGAAGGAGCTGCTGATGAGTGCTGAGTACATCATGGCCAGCGGCAACGAGCAGGTCATCCTCTGCGAGCGGGGCATCCGCACCTTTGACGATTACACCCGCAATACCCTGGACCTGGCGGCGGTCCCCATGCTCCACGAGCTGACCCACCTGCCGGTCATCGTGGACCCCAGCCACGCCACCGGCATCAACCGGCTGGTGGCCCCCATGGCTATGTCCGCCACCGCCTGCAATGCCGACGGCCTCATCATTGAGGTCCACAACGATCCCATCCACGCCCTGTGCGACGGTGCGCAGTCTCTGCGGCCTGAGCAGTTTGACGTTCTGATGGGCAAGATCCGCGAGATCCGGAAGGTCGTGACGGCATGACCGTCGGGATCGTGGGCCTGGGGCTGATCGGCGGCTCCTTTGCCAAGGCCTACCACGAGGCAGGCCATAGGGTCCTGGCCTTTGACACGGATCAGTCCGTTTTCGACTTTGCCGTTCTTTCCGGCGCGGTGGACGGTCTCTTATCGGAGGAAAGTCTTTCCTCCTGCGACCTGATCCTGATCGCCGTCTATCCCTCCGCCGCTGTAGACTATCTGCGGCAGCACGGCGCGCATATCGGCCCGAAGCCGGTGGTCATCGACTGCTGCGGCACAAAGCGGCTGGTCTGCGACGCCTGCTTCCCGCTGGCGAAGGAATACGGCTTCACCTATCTGGGTGGGCACCCCATGGCGGGCACCCACAATTCCGGCTTCAAGTATGCCACGCCCACCATGTTCCACAACGCTCCTATGGTGCTGGTCCCGGCGGATCACAATGACATCGACCTGCTGAGTCGGGTCAAGGAGCTGCTGGCTCCTGCGGGCTTTGGCCGGTTTTCCATTACCACGGCGGAACAGCATGACGAGATGATCGCCTTTACCTCCCAGCTGGCCCATGTGGTGTCCAACGCCTATATCAAAAGCCCCACGGCGGAACTGCACAAGGGCTTCTCCGCTGGCAGTTACAAGGATATGACCCGTGTAGCGTGGCTGGCCCCGGAAATGTGGGCGGAACTGTTTCTGGAAAACAAGGACTTTCTCATGGCGGAACTGGATACCCTGATGGCAAACCTGCGCCAGTATCAGGATGCCATGGTACATAACGATCTCCCCGGCCTTGTCCGCCTGCTGGACGAGGGCCGGAAACGAAAAGAGGAGGTGGATGGCCGTTGACCACCATCCATATCGCGGCCTCCCGCGAGTATGACGTTGTCATTGAGCCGGGTCTGCTGACCCGGCTGGGGACTATGGCAGCGGAACTGGGCCTTGGCCGCCGGGCCGCCGTGATCTCTGATGACGCGGTGTTCGCCCTTTACGGCGCTGCCGCCGAAAAAGCTCTGACGGATGCCGGATTTCAAGTTGATCATTTCCTGTTCCCGCACGGGGAACAGCAGAAAAATCTTTCCACCTACGGACAGATTTTGAATTTCCTCTGCGACCGCCGCTTCACCCGCAGCGATTTCCTCGTGGCGCTGGGCGGCGGCGTGGTGGGGGATCTGGCAGGCTTCGCCGCCGCCACCTATCAGCGGGGAATTCCCTATATTCAGGTACCCACCACGCTGCTGTCCATGGTGGATTCCTCTGTGGGGGGCAAGACCGCCGTAGATCTGGATCACGGCAAAAATCAGGCGGGCTGCTTCTATCAGCCCTCTCTGGTGCTGTGCGACCCATCCCTGCTGAATACGCTGCCGGAGCGGGAATACCGGGCCGGGTGCGCCGAGATCATCAAATACGCCATGCTTTACAGCGAGGATTTTCTCCGGGAGCTGGAGGAAACCCCGGTGCGGGAGCAGTTCGAGCGGGTGATCTCCGTGTGTGTTGGCATGAAGCGGGACGTGGTCCGTGGTGATGAATTTGACCGGGGCCAGCGGGCACTGCTGAATCTGGGCCACACCGTAGGCCACGCCGTAGAATCTTGCAGCGGCTTCACCCTGCTCCACGGGGAGGGGGTCGCCATCGGTATGGCCATCATCACCCGGGCCGCCGTGGAAAAAGGGCTTTGCACCCCGGAGACGCTGCCCCGGCTGCTGGCCGTTTTGGAGCGGTATGGCCTCCCCACAGAGACCGACTATCCCCTGACTGATATTCTGGCGGCGGCAGAGGCCGACAAAAAGCGCACGGACGATGTGACCAAGTTCATCGTACCGGAGCGGGTGGGCCATTGCCGTGTGGAGCCGGTCCCGGCCGACGAGGTGGCCGGGTGGCTGAAGGCGGGAGGTCTGCGATGATCGAAATTCTTCAGCCCGGCTTCCGTACCGGAGCCGTTCACATCCCCGCCTCCAAATCTCAGGCTCACCGGCTGCTGATCTGCGCCGCTCTGAGCCAGAATGAGACGGTGATCCGCTGCCGGGGCATTTCCAGAGACATTGCCGCCACTGCGGACTGTCTCAACGCCTTGGGTGCTGAGATCTGGCTTCGGGGCGAGGACCTGACGGTGCGGCCCATCACCCAGAAGCCCCAGGGGACCCGTCATCTGCACTGTCAGGAAAGCGGTTCCACCCTACGGTTTCTTCTGCCGCTGACCGGCGTTTTGGAAGCAGACGCCGTGTTCCACATGGAAGGGCGGCTGCCGCAGCGCCCCTTGCATCCGCTGGATCAGGTCCTGACGGATCACGGCATGACCATCCGCCAGAACCACGACCTGCTCTACTGCGGGGGACGGCTCCGCCCCGGCGAGTTTTCTCTGCCGGGGGATGTGTCCTCCCAATACATTTCCGGTTTACTGATGGCTCTGCCACTGTTGAATGAGGGCAGCGCCCTCACCGTTACCGGCGGACTGGAATCCGCCGCTTATGTCACTATGACGGAGGACACCCTCCGCCGGGGCGGCGTCTCTCTGCGGAAAACCGGTGGGACGTGGCACATTCCCGGCGGACAGCGCCTTCGTTTCCCGGACCGTCTCACCGCCGAGGGAGACTGGTCCAATGCCGCCTTCTTCCTGTGTATGGGCGCCTTGTCCCCGGAGGGCGTCACTGTTCACGGACTGGATCTGGCCTCCTCGCAGGGGGATCGGGCCGTTTTGAACATTCTGGCCGCCATGGGTGCGCGTGTTTCCACGGAGAACGGCTCCGTGACGGTTCGCCGGGGAGAATTGAAGGGCGTGGCCATCGACGCCGGCCCCATCCCCGACCTGATCCCGGTGCTGTGCGTCACTGCTGCCGGGGCGGAGGGGGACACCCAGATCTTCAACGCTGGACGGCTCCGTTTGAAGGAATCCGACCGGCTCCGCACCACGGCTCAATTGCTGACAGCTCTGGGCGGCAGTGTGGAGGAACAGCCCAACGGCCTTTTGATCCACGGCACGGGCCGTCTGCGGGGTGGCATTGCCGATTCCTGCGGCGATCATCGGATCGCCATGTCCGCCGCCGTGGCAGCCTGTCTGTGCGAAAGCCCGGTCACTGTGCAGGGCATGGCCTGCGTTTCCAAGTCCTACCCCCATTTCTGGGAAGATTTTGACGCGTTGAAAGGAGGGGGCCTGTGAGCCGGTACGGAGAATTTCTGCATCTGACCATCTTCGGCCAGTCCCATGCCCCGGCCATCGGCATGACCTTGGAGGGTCTGCCTGCCGGGGAGACCATCGACATGGCGGCCCTTCAGACGTTTTTGGACCGCCGTGCTCCCGGCCGCAACGATTGGTCCACCCCTCGGAAGGAGGCGGACCAGCCGGAATTTCTTTCCGGTCTGGTGGGGAACGTCACCTGCGGCGCGCCGCTTACCGCCATCATCCGCAACACCAACACCCGCTCCGGGGACTATGACGGCCTTTCCGTGGTGCCCCGCCCCGGCCACGCGGACTATACCGCCGGAGTGAAGTACGGCGGTCACGCAGATTTCGCCGGGGGCGGCGCGTTTTCCGGGCGGCTGACAGCCCCCCTGTGCATCGCCGGTGGCATCTGCCTGCAATTGCTGAAAAAGCAGGGCATTGAAGTCATCAGCCGCATCGCGTCCATCGGCTCGGTGGAAGATGTCACTCCTCTGACCGTTTCCACGGCAGACAAGCCATTCCCGGTGGTAGATGACGCCGTAGGGGAGACCATGCGGGCAGAGATCGCCGCCGCCAAGGCGGAGGATGACTCCGTTGGCGGCATCGTGGAATGTGCTGTGCTGGGTTTGCCCGCGGGACTGGGCGGACCGCTGTTTGACGGCATGGAGGGCCGTATTTCCTCCATCGTCTTCGGCATCCCCGCTGTGAAGGGCATCGAGTTCGGCATCGGCTTCGGGGCCGCGCGGCTCCGTGGCAGCGAAAATAATGACCCCTTTGTGGTGGAAAACGGCACGGTCAGAACCACAACCAATCACTGCGGCGGCATTTTGGGCGGCATCACCAACGAGATGCCCCTGACCTTCCGGGCAGCGTTCAAGCCTACGCCGTCCATTGCCAAGGAGCAGCAAAGCGTGAATTTGAACACCCTGACCCCGGAAATTCTCCGGGTCCGGGGCCGTCATGACCCTTGCATCGTGCCAAGGGCCGTTCCCTGTATCGAAGCCGCGGCGGCCATCGCCGTATACGACGCCCTGTTGGGCCAGTCTTAAAAGGGAGGAATCTCTATGGAACTCAGTGATTATCGTGCCCGGATCGACCAGATCGACCGCCAACTGGTAGAGTTGTTTGCCCAGCGGATGAACACCGCCGCCGGCATCGCCGCCTGCAAGAAGGAGCACGGCCTGCCGGTGCTGGACCCTGTCCGGGAGCGGGAAAAGCTGCTGGATGTAGCGGCGCAGGCCCCGGAGGATATGCGGGATTACACCGTCTCTCTCTACACCATGCTGTTTGAACTGAGCCGCTGCTATCAGGGACGGCTGCTGGGGAGCACATCCCCGCTGACCACGGAAATTCAGACCGCCATTGACCAGACGCCAAACCTGTTTCCCTCCAACGTGTCCGTTGCCTGTCAGGGTGTGGCGGGGGCCTATTCCCAGCTGGCCTGCGACAAGCTGTTCAAGCTGCCTCACATCATGTACTTCGCTTCCTTTGAGGCGGTGTTTGCCGCTATCGAAAGGGGATTGTGCCGCTACGGTGTGCTGCCGCTGGAAAACAGCACCGCCGGCAGCGTCAATGCCATTTACGATCTGATGATGAAGCACGATTTCCGCATCGTCCGCAGTGTGCGGCTGAAGGTGGACCACAATCTGCTGGTGAAGCCCGGCACCAAGCGGAGCGACATCACGGAGATCTACTCCCACCAGCAGGCCTTGAGCCAGTGCGAGCAGTATCTGCAGGCCTTCCCCGGTGTGAAGATCATCCCCTGTGAAAATACCGCCGTGGCCGCCCAGAAGGTGGCGGAGGGAGATGGCCACGCCGCCGCCCTGTCCTCCCGCTCCTGCATGAAGCTGTACGGGCTGGAATGCTTAGAGGCCGGGGTGCAGGATCAGGGCAGCAACTTCACCCGGTTCATCTGCATCTCCAAGAATCTGGAGATCTACCCCGGTGCGGACCGCACCAGCCTCATGGCGGTGCTGCCTCACGAGCCCGGCTCCCTGTGCCGGGTGCTCTCCCGGTTCTACGCCTTGGGCCTGAACCTGAACAAGCTGGAAAGCCGCCCCATGCCGGAGCGGAATTTTGAATTCATGTTCTACTTTGATCTGGAAACGCCGGTATACGCCCCGGAATTTTTACAGCTCATGGGTGAGCTGCCCTCTCTGTGCGAGGAATTTTCCTATCTGGGCAGTTACAGCGAGGTGGTCTGATGCTGCGGTGCGGACTGCTGGGGGAAACGCTGGGCCACAGCTATTCCCCCATGATCCATCACGCGTTGGGGGAGTATGACTACCGGCTCTTTGAGGTCTCCAAGGAGGACTTGGATGCCTTTCTGTGCTCCGACCGCTGGGACGGCCTGAACGTCACCATCCCCTACAAGAAGGCGGTGGTGCCCTACTGCGTGGAGCTGTCCGAGGCGGCAGCAAAACTGCAAAGCGTCAATACCCTCGTCCGTCGGCCTGACGGTACGCTGTACGGCGACAACACAGACCTGTTCGGCTTTCTCTACATGGTTCGCAGCAGCGGCATCGACCCCGCCGGGAAAAAGGCGCTGGTGCTGGGCAGCGGCGGGGCCTCCGTCACGGTGAAGGCTGCGCTGGAGCAGCTGGGCGCTGACGTTACCGTCATTTCCCGCAGCGGTCCGGACGATTACGATCATCTGGACCGCCACGCCGATGCCCAGATCATCGCCAACACCACCCCGGTGGGGATGTATCCCCATAACGGCGCGGCGGCGGTGGATCTGCGGCGTTTTTCCCGCTGCGAGGGGGTGCTGGACATCGTTTATAACCCGGCACGGACCGCTCTGCTATTACAGGCAGAAGAGTTGGGGATTCCCCACGCTGGGGGACTTTCCATGCTGGTGGCTCAGGCCAAGCGCTCCAGCGAGCAGTTCACCGGCACGGCCATCGGCGATGAAGCCTTGGCGCGGGTGGAACGCGCTGTGAACCAGCGGCTGCGGAATATCATCCTCATCGGAATGCCCGGCAGCGGCAAATCCGCCGTGGCCGCCGCTCTGGGCAAAGCGCTGGACCGGGAGGTAGTGGAGGCTGACGAATTGATCGCCCAAAGGACTGGGATGTCCATCCCGGAGATCTTCGCCCAGTCCGGGGAGGAAACATTCCGGAAACTGGAAACAGAGGTTCTGGCGGAACAGGGCAAGCGCTCCGGCATCATCCTCTCCACCGGCGGCGGCTGCGTCACCCGGCCGGAAAACTACCCGCTGCTGCATCAAAACGGCACCATTTTCCGTCTGACCCGCGACCTTGCCAAGCTGCCAACGGAGGGCCGGCCCATTTCCCAAACCACAGACCTCGCTCAGCTTTGCGCCCGCCGGGAGCCGCTGTACCGCCGCTTTGCCGACGTGACGGTGTCCAATGACGGGGCGCTGGAGGTCACGGTACAAACCATTAAGGAGGCGCTGCTATGAAGCTTCTGGTCATCAACGGGCCCAATCTGAATCTGCTGGGCCTGCGGGAGCCTGCCATCTACGGCAGCCAGAATTATGAGTCCCTGTTGGCCCTCATCCGCACCGCTTGCGATGCCGAGGGCATCGAGGTCGGTTTCGTCCAGTCCAACCACGAGGGGACCATTGTGGACGCCATCCAGGCGGCCTACGGCGTCTATGACGGCATCATCATCAACCCCGCCGCCTACACTCACACCAGCATAGCCATTCTGGACGCGCTGAAGGCCGTGGCCATTCCCGCCGTGGAGGTCCACATCTCCGATGTGGACAGCCGGGAACCGTTTCGTCAGGTCTCCTACGCCGGCATGGCCTGCGTCAAGACCTATAAAGGCTTGGGGTTTCAAGGTTATGTGGAGGCTGTGAAATTTTTGAAAGACTATCTCAGCAAGTGAGCAAGCGCGCCTCCTTTCGGGAGGCGCGTTTTTCTGCTTTCCGGGGTGCTTTACAACCCGTTGGAAATCCAGTATGATAAGGAAAAGCCGTAAATCACCAAGGGAGGTTCTCATGGATACACTGCTGCGTCAAATTCCAAAGGTGGACGACCTGCTCCGCCTGCCCGCCCTAAAAATGCTGACGGCG
>ENA-ORCP01002395-ORCP01002395.1-human-gut-metagenome-genome-assembly--contig:-NODE-2395-length-15116-cov-3.427887_pt1 | contig 15116 bp, 10 predicted proteins | sample MGYA00242990_ERZ507991 | MGnify/ENA primary metagenome ERZ507991 (study PRJEB26167, sample SAMN06115496) | human gut metagenome | host: Homo sapiens | place: China:Henan | collected 2015-05-07... | reverse complement strand
TGTCGTCCTCGTCGTACTTGACGGTGTTCAGCTCACCGAGGTTCTCATAGACATCCGGCTCCGTCATCTCGGCGAAAATCACCTTGACGTCGCCCTTGTCCAGCTTGGCCTGGGTGGGGGTCTTGTCGTTGAAGACCAGCGTGAAATGCTTGCCGACGAGGTCAGCCTCGGTGACACCGGCGGTGGGGCCGCCCTCGACAGGGAAGGTCCAGTACTCGGTGACGTCCTGCTTGTTGACCTTGTAGGTATAGGACATCGTGATCTCGTCCTTGTCTGCGCACTTCAGCTCGGGAATATCCAGCTTGTACTTCTCGGTGGCGACCAGCACGAATTCCATGCGGGAGGACACCTCAAAGTTGCGCTCGAGGTAAGTATCCTTGGCAGCGTCCTGCGCATCGTCGCCGCGCAGGCTCTTGATGAAGGCGATCAGCGCCTCATTCTCATCGGCGGGGAACTCTGCGATCTCGGTGGTCAGCGCATCGTAAACCATCTGCGCGGTCTGACCGCGGTTGAGGTAATCGGTGCCCTTGACATTCTCGAGATCGAGCCCGAGATCCTTCACCTTGAGCATATAGGTGACCGGGTAACCCTTGATCATCTCGTCGGTCTCGTAGCCGAGGACGCGGACGAGCATCGCGCACATATCCTGGTACATAATCTTGGCGTCATAGCCGAAGCGGCCGTCGCCGTAACCGCGGATAATGCCCATGTTGGAAATGAGATCCATGACGGGGCCGTATTCGGGCACATCCGTGTAAATATCGCTCTTACCCGAGCCGTACGCGCTCTCATCGGTGATACCGGTGACAATGCGCGCGAAGAAAAGCGCTGCCTGATAGCGCAGAATCGGCGCTTCGAGGTGCATCTGTCCGTCGTCGTAGCCCTTCAGGACCGAAATCGTCTCCAAATACTTCGCCGAGGTTGTATAATCCTTATACGCATCGGATGAAGCAATGATGAAAATCTCAAGTCCGCTCGCCGACAACAGCATGGCGAGCATCATAACGACCGACAGGGCGATCGCAACGATTTTCGTGTGTTTTTTCATGCTCTTTCTCCTTTTTCGGGCGCCGCTGCGCAAAGCATTCCTGTGCAAAATGGCCTGCGGCGACAGATTTCCTAATAGCATATTACTACACCTTCGCAAAATTTACAAGAGTTTTTTTCGAATTTGTCCCCAAAAATTCGGATGTTTTGCGCAAAAGGTTGTGAAACGAGGGTAAAACCGCCGCGATAAGGGGGAGGTGAAGGGGCAATCTGTCTTCGCGCAAAAAGAGAAGAGCCGCCGCGAAAGCCGCCCGGGGCGGCCTTCTTCGTTGTCTCTTCCCACTTCGCTCTTTACCGATTCTTATCCGTCTCGTCCATGCCGAACTGCCCCATCAGGCGCTTGTTGAACTCCTCGGCGGTGTTGTATCCCATGCGCTTCTGGCGGTTGTTCATCGCCGCAATCTCGAGGACGACGGCGAGGTTTCTGCCCGGGCGCACCGGAATGGTGAGCGACGGCAGCTCGATGCCGAGAATCTCGGTGGTCTGCGGCTCAAGCCCGAGGCGGTCGTACATCTTGCCCTGCACCCAGGGCTCCAGCGTGACGACCAGATCAATCTTCTCGGTGTCCTTGACCGCGCCCATACCGAACAGGCGGCGCACATCGACAATGCCGATGCCGCGCAGCTCGACATAGTGCCGGATGATCTCGGGCGCGGAGCCGACCAGCGACTTTGCCGAGACGCGCTTGATCTCCACCGCGTCGTCTGCGATCAGCCGGTGCCCGCGCTTGACCAGCTCGATCGCCGTCTCGCTCTTGCCGACGCCGCTGTCGCCGACAATCAGCACGCCCTCGCCGTAGACCTCGACGAGCACGCCGTGGCGGGTGATGCGCGGCGCAAGCATGACATTGAGATAGGCGATCAGTGCCGCCATGAACTCGCTCGTGCGCTCGGCGGTGCGAAGCAGGGGTACATCGTATTTTTCGGCGCAGGACAGCATGTTGGCGGGCAATTCAAGGCTGGAGGTGACCACGACCGCCGGGGGATGCGTGGCGAAAAAGGCGTCCAGCGCCGTCTCCACTGCGTCGCGCGGGCGCTCGTTGAGAAAACGCACCTCGCCCTTGCCGAAAATCTGGATGCGCTCGGCATCGAACAGCTCAAAGAAACCGATGAGCGGCAGCACCGGGCGGTTGACCTCATTGGAGGTAATCATAATCTCGGATGCCTCCGTCGGCAAAGCAAGGGGCTCGAGCGCGAACTCGCGCATCAGGGATTCCAGGGAAATGCTGTACTTTTCCTGCATGAAATTCTTCCTTTCCCGCATCGGCGGTAAACCTTTATTTCAGTTTAACATGAAACGGCGCAAAATGCAAGAGCTTCAGTCCTTTGCCACGGTCCGATACAGCCTGCCGAGCAGGCGGACGACGACCGTCGCCGTCTCAGCGCGCGTGATTCTGCCCTTCGGGCGCACCGTGCCGTCGTCGTAGCCGGAAACAAGACCTGCGGCGACCGACTTCTGCAGCATCGCCGCCGCCCAGGGCGCTATCGTGTCCGCGTCCGCAAAATCCGCCGTGTCCGCCGCAGCGTCGCTCTCAAAGAGCCCGCCGAGCACATAGAACGCCTCCTCGCGCGTGATGGCATCGCCGGGCGCAAAGAGCAGGCGGCCGTCCGGCGTGTCCTTGCCGCGCATCAGCCCCGCACCGAAAACGGTGCGCACATAGGGCAGCGCCCAAGCGGCGACGGACGCCGTATCGTCAAAGGGCAGCGCCGTGTCGGCATAGGCGGCGGTATCGAGGTTCAGCACGCCGCAGAGAATCTTGGCAAACTGCTCGCGGCTGAGGTTTGCATCGGGGTTGTAGACGACTTTGCCGGTCTCGTCCTCGCTGCCGCTGACCACGCCCGCAAAGGAGAGGGCGTTGACAAAGTAGGACGACCAGTGGTCGGCAAGGTCGGCATAGCGGCCCGTGTCATACTGCTCCGTGAGCAGGAGCGGGCCTATCGCGACGGTGCGCGTCGGGTCGGTGACGGCAAAGCCGAGCAGCGTGCGGAGCGTCAGCACGCCGTCCGCCGCCTCGGGCACGAGGGTCAGGAGCGCGCGGCCGTTGTAGTCGGCGAAGTCGTAGTAGGCGTCATAGGGGACGGTCAGCGTCTCCTCGGTGCCGTCCGCGTGCGTCAGCGTAAAGACGGCGTAAGGCGTCTCGGCAGCGGAGATGCCGTCCGCCCACAGCCAGAGCCGCCGCCCGGCAAGCCCGGCGCTCGACAGTCCGCTGACCGTCAGGGTCACGGAAACCGGCGTGGGCGCGGGTTCTTCGATGGGTTCGGATTCGGTGGTTTCGGCGAGGTCGGTTGTTTCTGCGGGAGCGGTGGTTTCGGCGGAGGCTGCCGTCGTCTCGGCAGGTTCCGCGGTTTCCGCGGTCGGTTCGACGGATTCAGCGGTCGAATCAGCGGTGGATTCGGCGGTTTCCGCCGTCGTCTCCGCGGGCAGGACGCGCGGCGTCAGCACAAACGCGCCGCCTGCGGCGATGCCGCCCGCCGTTTCATAGGTGAGGGTATAGTCGCCGCCCGCGACCGCCGCGCCGCTCTGCAGCAGGCCGTCCAGCTTCAGCGGGGAGGTCGGCTCGCCGAACAGGGCGGGGAGCACCAGCGTGCGGTCGAGCAGGGTAAAGGCAACTCTGCCGCGCACGGCGGCGGCGGGTTCGGTCTCGTTTGTTTGGTCTATTTCATCGGTTTTGTCGGTTTCATCGGTGTCATCGCCGGGCAGCGCTGCCGTGCCGACGGCAAAGGCAAAGACATTGCCGCACTGCGCGCTGCCGATGGCGTCATTCTCGCAGCGCACTTCGGCAAGGTCGCCGAAATACACGTCCTCGCCGTCCTTATAGGCGTGCAGCGTCAGCGTGACGGTGCCGTCCGCCGGGGCGAGCAGCAGGGTCTCGGCGGTGCACAGCCCATCCACCGTGTCAGTGACGCGCAGATAGCAGGACGCGCGCAGCGTATCGTCGCCCACGCGGGTCTCCACCGTGAGAATGCCGCCGCCGGTGACCGCCGCAGGGGTAAAGACGACCGCGCCGTCGCGCAGCTCGGCTTGTCCGAGCGCGTCCGGGACGGTGAGGGTCGTGTTCTCCGCCGTCAGCGCGTGTTCAAGCGTCTCGCCCGCGCCGTTTTCAACGCGCCATGCAACGGTGTACGCCGCACCGGCAAGCAGCAGCGGCGTGTCCTGCGCCAGCACGAGGCGGGGCGCGGCTGCGGCGACTTCGTCCTTCTCATAGAGCACTGCCGCGTTGGCAACCTTGCGCTCGCTGCCGTCCGAGGGGCGGTTCTGCACCGTCGCCGCGCCGCCCGCAAAGGTGACGAGCGCCGTGGAGCCGCCGCCGTCGAAGTTGACGGCATCGGTGCAGCCGAGCGCCGCGAGCGTGTCGGCAAGCGCTGCCAGCGTCAGCCCGCTCGAATAGCCGGTGCGTCTGCCGTCGGCGACGAACAGGAGATAGCTGCCGTCCGCCTTGACGCCGAGCGCCGTGCGGGGCTGGCGGGTCTTTTCGTGCTCTTCGTCCGCCACGCCGTCGACCGCCTTGCCGTCCCGGAGGATGACATCGCCGCCGCCGAGCGCGGAGACCGCATTCTCAAACCCGCTCTCGCACGCGACGCGCACCGTGAGGGCAGTGTCCGGCGTGAGCACGGCGTAGTCCGCCGCAGTGGCAAAGCTGTCCGGCACGACGAGCACGGCGGAATCTGCGGGAATCTCGCCGTTCTCCTCCGCCGCGCGCACCGCGGTTACGGTGGCGCGCACCTCGCCGCCGAGCGTGAGGTCGCCCTCGAGCTCGAGGACATATTCGGTTGCGGCAAAGCCCTTTTGCGTGGTGGTTTCGCCGTAGTCGCGGGTGAGCAGGTAGACGCCGTAGACGCCGGGGTATTTGTTGACATGGCTGACCGGGAGCGACGCCGCATCGGTCTCGAGCGTGACGGTCTCGCCCACCTTGCCGAACATCGCGCCGCCGTCTGCGTCAAAGCCGACGGCATCGCGCCCGTCCGAGGTGGTCAGCAGCCGTCCGTCCGCCGCCAGCACGCCCATCGGCACGCCGGTGTAGAGGCTGAAGAAGTCGGCGTTTACCGCGGCGGTGAGCGTTTCGCCCGCAACGGCTGCCGCCTGCGTCAGGCTCGAGAGCTTTTCGCGGCTGTGGAGGTCTTTGCCGAGGTTGACGGCGGCGATGTGCGCGCCGTTTGCCGGCGACGCGGTGACGGCAAACGCCGTCTGCACCGCCGCGCCGGGGGCGCGGTTCTCGTAGCGGGTGAGCGTTGCCGCCGCGCCGAGCGGGGTTTCCGTGAGGTTTGTGATACTGCCGAAGGCGCCGAGCGTATTCGGGTAGACCGGCGCCGCCGCCTCGGCTGCAGGTTCGGCGGCAGGTTCGGCGGACGCCGGGGCGGATGCAGCGGTTTCGGCAGCTGCGTCGGCAGCCGCAGCCGTTTCGGCGGCGGCGGGGAGCAGCAGGGAAAGGGATAAGGCAAGCGCCGTCAGCGCCGCCGTGATTCTTTGGTATGTATGCGTCATGCGGGATTCCTTCTTTGCGTTTTCGCGGAAAAGCTGTATAGTCAATTCCATTGTAGCACACGCGCGAAAGCAAGTCAAAAGAAATTTACGGAAAGCCGCCGTGACGGGGAAGTGAAGATGGGGACGCATTCGGCTCCCCTGTGCAAGGGGAGACGAAGCACGCGCAACCCCGATAGGGGTCGGCGTCCTTTTAGGCTTCCCCAAAGGGAAGGCTTGGTTAGAACGGCACGGAGGCAATCTCCCTCACACAGCAAAAAACCTCCCGAATCGGGAGGTTTTTACGCTCATTTTGCCAAAATCAATAATAGAACACATGGTTGCCGATGGTTTCGACATACTCGCGGTTCTTTGCCATCCAGCTGCCCTTGTTGACGCGGTCGGCGCAGAAGTAAAGCGCGTTGTCCACGACCTCGACGCCCTCGAGCACGACCTTGGCGGCGCGCACCGAGCTGTCGGTGGGGTCATTGTAGATCGAGCCGGTGGCGACCGGCGAGAACTGCGTGCCGTACTTGCGGTCAAAAATCACGCCGTAGACCGTGTCCGGGAACGAGCCGTCCTCGGTGCGGTTCATCACGACATTGCCGACGGCAATCTGCCCGCGGAAGGGCTCGCCGCGGCTCTCCGCCGAGATGATGCGGGACAGCCAGTACACAATGTCGCTGTCATAGAAGGTATCGCCGTGCTCAAGCGCGGTCGGCGTACCCGTGAGATAGACCGCCTTTTCGGCGGCGTTCCACGCGCAATCCAGCGAGTAGGCGCGGCTGATTGCGCGGATCGGCACATACAGCGTGCCTTCGATGTTGCGGTTTTTCGCAAGCTCGGTGTAGAGGATTCTGGCATTCGCCTCAATGTAGTGTTCGTCTGCCTTGGCCTCGATCGTCATGCCGAGCGAGGTTGCCACCGAGACGCCGCGTGCGTCGTCCCACGCAAAGGTGGCTTTTGGGTCTGCTGCGAGGATACCTGCGCGATAGGGAATGTACGCCGTGCCGTCTGCCAGCCGTGCGCCTTCTACGGGGTTGCTGTTGATATAAAGGTCAATGGGGGTACCGAAATTTTCGGAAGCCGCGCAGTTAAATGACATCAGCAGCAGCGAGAGCACCGTGACACAGAGCCAGAGCGCCGTCTTTTTGCATAATTTCATTCTGCTATTCTCCTTGTAAATTTTGGGGGTCCATTGCTTGAAAGCAAACTTCGGAAAACGGGCGTTTGCCCACACTTTTGCACCCATTCTCTCGAAAACGCTTGTTATGGTAGCACAACTTGCCCCACTTTGTCAACACTTTTTTTACAAAGTGTGCCCGAAGACCGTCCGGAGGTCAGTTCCATTCTTGCCCCTTTTTGCACGGTTTTATTCAATCTTATTATATATAGGCGGTGCGAAAACACACTTTTTTGCGGGCAAAAAAATTTTTGCGCCGCCGCGCCGAAAATGCGGTTTTCGGCGGCAGTTTTCGACAAAGGCGGCAGAAAATTCCCATCCCGCCGGCGGGAAAATCCGCCCTCTTCTCCGGTGTTTCACGCGCGTGTTTCACGGCGGAAAATCCGCGCGAAAAATCGGTTGGCAACAGCGGTTTTTCACGCGGTTTTCGGGCAAAATTCATGCAGTTTTCTTCATTATTATATATAGAGATTCTATGGTGCGAAATTGTCCGCGCGGCCGCATGATCTGCCGCTCCCGTTTACCGCTTTGCAGCGAGGGCGCGGACAGGCGTTTCGGCTGTGCCGAAACTGCCGTGCGGCGGCGGGCGCATTCCGCGTCGGCGGGAAACGCCGATGCCGTCGGCGACGGCAGGCGTTTCCACAGGACGGCAAAACAGAGCTTCGCCTGCACGCGCCGCATGTACCGCGTGTTTTGCACGCCGCTTGTGGTGGTTTTCCCGTGCGGTACAAGATGTAGGGGTGCGGGAATGTTTCACATGAAACATGCAGGCATTTTGCAGAGGCGCGACGCTGTTTTGCCGTCACGCAATGTTTCATGTGAAACATTTTACCCGACACAAATGTGAATTTTATCTTAATTTTATGCGCCTGCGGTTGACTTGCAGCGGCTTGGATGTTATAATAGGGACAGTCTTCAAGTTTTGGAGGGTCATATGGGAAAAATCATCGCATTTGCCAACCAGAAGGGCGGCGTGGGTAAAACCACCTCGGCAGTCAACATCGCCGCATCGGTCGGCATTCTCGGGAAGTCCGTACTGCTCATCGACCTCGACCCGCAGGGCAACACCACCAGCGGCGTCGGCATCAATAAAAAGAATCTGAAGTCTACTTCTTATGAACTGCTCATCGACGAGATCGACGCCGCGCAGGCAGTGGTGGAGACCGAATTCAAGAATCTCTCGGTCATTCCGTCCAATATCTCGCTGGCGGGCGCAGAGTTTGACCTCTATCAGCTCGACAATCGCGAATACCGCCTCAAAAAGCAGTTGGAGACCGTCAAGGACAACTACGACTACATTTTCATCGACTGTCCGCCGTCACTCGGCATGATCACCGTCAACGCGCTTGCCGCTGCCGACGCCGTGATTATCCCGATGCAGTGCGAATACTACGCGCTGGAGGGGCTGTCTCAGCTGATGATCACGATCCGCAAAATCAAGCAGCTGTACAATCCCGATTTGGAGATCTGCGGCATCCTGATCACGATGTTCAACGGCAGGCTGATTCTGACCATGCAGGTCATTTCGGAGCTGAAAAAGTACTACGCGGACAAGCTGTTCAAGACGCCGGTCTCGCGCAATGTCAAGCTGAGTGAAGCGCCCAGCTTCGGCAAGCCGGTCTACTACCACGACAAATCCTCCAAGGGCGCAAACGAATACCTTGAGGTTGCAAAAGAACTGCTCGAACGCATCTGACAACACATGCAGGGGGAAACGAACCATGGCTAAGAAACCGGCAGGGCTCGGCAAGGGCTTTGACAACATCTTTTTTGACAACTCCATTGAGGAAAAGAGCGGCGTCACGCGCCTGCGCATTGGGCAAATTGAGCCGAAGGCAGACCAGCCGCGCCGCGTCTTTGAGGGCGAAGCGCTTGCCGAACTGGCAGATTCGATTGCAGCGCACGGCGTGCTGCAGCCGATTCTCGTCCGCGAGATTGCGGACGGGCACTACCAGATCATCGCGGGCGAACGGCGCTACCGCGCATCCAAGATGGCGGGGCTGACAGAAGTTCCGGTCATTGTCCTCGACAAAAACGATTTGGAGACCGCGCAGATTTCGCTGATTGAGAACATCCAGCGCGAAGACCTCAACCCGATTGAGGAGGCGCAGGCCTACCGCGCGCTGATTGACAGCTACAACCTCACGCAGGAGGAGGTCTCCGCAAAGGTAGGCAAGGGCAGAAGCACGATTACCAACGCGCTGCGTCTGCTTGACCTCGGCGACGACGTGATTGCGATGCTGAATGCGGGCGAACTGACCGCGGGGCATGCGCGCGCGCTGCTGTCGCTGAAGGACAAGTCCCGCGAGCGGGAGGTCGCCGGCAAAATCGTGTCGGGCGGGCTCTCGGTGCGCGCCGCCGAGGATTTGGTGAAAAAAGAGAACCGTGCGGCGCACGAAGCCGACGCGGCAGGTGAAGTCCCCGAACTGGGACTGGAAATCGACTATTTTGCAGAGCTGGAGAAGAAGGCGATGGGCATCCTCGGCAGACGGGTGAAAATCAGCCACCGCGGCGTGTCCAAGCACATCTCCGTCTCCTATGCGGACAACGAGGATTTGGAGATTCTCCTGACCAAGCTCTGCGGCGACGGCATCATTGAGTCGTAATCCTCTGCTTTTGTAACACTACATTCGGCTCCCCTGTGCAAGGGGTGAGCTGTCCGAGACGCGCAGCGTCTCGCGGAGTTTTTCTTCGTCGGCTGAACACCGACGATTTCGCGAGCGAAACCGAAAAACATCCTGGCGGCGCCTGAGGGGTTGTTCTCTACTTTGTAACAATCCCTCCGTCATGCTCCGCATGCCACCTCCCTTTACACAAGGGAGGCAAAGATAGATTGTGCACGGTTAAGTCCCCGCAAATCTCTATATATAATAAGGAGGTGTTTGCATGTCCGCTCTGCGTGACCTCTTTGCCGAGCTTGCGGACTACTTCGGCGAGAAATACTTTTCGCCGGACCTCGGCGACCTCAATTATCTGAGCAGCGACGCAGCTGTGCGGTTTTTGCCGCTCTGCATCGTCGGGCTGTGCGCGGGCATTTTCCTCGCCGCGCTGATCTACTACTACAACTGTGTCTATCTCGGCCGCGCGGTGCGCAGCCTCTATGCGCAAAGCGCATTTTCGCCCGCCGAGGCAAAGACACTTGCCGAAATCGGATGCGACCGCCGCGCTTATCGCAAGCAGCTGCGGCGCGACTCCGTGCTGGCAAAATATGTTGTCCCGGCAGAACCGGGCGATCCTTCCCGCGCGCGCTATTACATCCCGGAAGAACGGCGGGCAACCGCGCTCAAGCGCTACAAGCCGCTTCGCGGCGGCATTGCCTCGCTTGTCGGCATTCTCGTCGCCTGCGTGGCGCTCTGCTTCTTCCTTTTGTATTATGCCCCCGATGTGGTGCGGCTTGCCGACAACGCGATCGGACTGATTAAATAACAGATATTTCTGTATAATGGAGTAAACTATGGCTGATAACAATACATGGCTTTCCCCGGCGGAGCGCGCGGCGCTCGCACGGCAACGGGAGCTGGAGGCGGCACGGCGGAATTCGGCAAGCCGCACGGCTGCCGCACCCCGCCAGCAGGCACAGCAGCCGGCACCGGCTGCAAACCCGAATGCGCAGAACAGACCCGCTCCCGCGTCCCGCGGCACAGCCGCGCAGCCGCACGCACGCACCGGTGTACGCACCGGCGTGCCGAGCGGTGTCCGGCAGGGGCAGCGCACGGTGCGTTCGTCTGCGCCGGTTCGGCCCGGCGAGGCAACCGGCGACACCAAGGAGCTGCCGCGCTACATCCACACGGCAAAGCGCGGGCGCGCGCCGATACCGAAAAAGCCGCGGCATCAAGCGCCGCCGATCCGCATCAAGCTGCCGCCGAAGCTGCGCGCCGTGCTGCTCGCCGCAGCGGCGGTCGTGCTGGTCTTCATCCTGCTGCTGATCTGCGGCGTGCGTTACACCAAGGACACCCGCGCCGACGGCAGTCCTGTGAAGTTTTTCGGCATCGTGAACGCAAGCGGCATCCAAAGCGGGTGGCTTGCGGCAGACGGTGCACGCGGACACATCACCGACGGAAATAAGATCACCTATTCCAACGGCGATGTCTACGAGGGCGGCATGGCAGGGCTGATGAAGTCCGGCACGGGCACCTACACCTACAAAAACGGGGACGTCTATGTGGGCAGCTTTGCCGACGACCGTGCAAACGGCAGCGGCACGATGACCTATGCAAACGGCAATGTCTACGCGGGCGCGTTCAAGGACGGGCTGCCGGACGGCGAGGGCACGCTGACCAGCAAGAGCGGCGACAGCTATGTGGGCAGCTTTGCTGCCGGCCGCAAAAACGGCAAGGGCACCTTCACAAGCGGCGCCGCGGTCTACACGGGCGACTATGTCAACGATGTCCGCGAGGGGTACGGCAAGCAGACCTACGCGGGCGGCGATGTCTATGAAGGACAGTTCAAAAACGACATGCGCAACGGGCAGGGCACCTACACCTTTGCCAATGGCGAGAGCTACACCGGCTCGTTCCGCGACAACCAGCTCAGCGGTGAGGGCACCTACACCTGGCCGAGCGGCAAGACCTACACCGGCCGGTTTGAAAACGGCAGAATCGTCGAGGAGTAACGATATATAATAAAAAGAAGACAAAGCGGTTTGCTTTGTCTTCTTTTTGTGTGGGGGTGGAAGGCTCCCCTGTGTAAGGGGTGAGCTGTCCGAGACGCGCAGCGTCTCGCGGAGTTTTTCTTCGTCGGCTGAACACCGACGATTTCGCGAGCGAAACCGAAAAACATCCTGGCGGCGCCTGAGGGGTTGTTCCTTGGCTATGTAACAATTCCTCCGTCACGGCGTTGCCGTGCCACCTCCCTTTGCCGGGGGGAGGCAAAGATAGATTGTGCAAACGCAGCGGGAGCGAACCCCCGCCTACGGGATTCGTGCTTCTTTCGGCTATCGCGCGCCATCATCCGAGCGATTTCTGCACGCGGCGGAGCATTTCGGCGTTGTCCGGCATCATGGAAAGAATCACGACATTGCCGCGCGTGACGACGGCGGCGCTTCCGGCATAGCCGGGCAGCCCTGCGGTGTTCAGCGCACGCTTTGCCGCGGCGGCGCGGCGCTCAAAGAAGAGTGCGCCGTCCTGCGCGTCCGATGCGCAAAAGAGCCGCATCACGCAAAGCTCGCAGAAGTCGCCGGTGAGGGAAGAATAGAGCGCGAAGTCCTCGATTTTGTCGGAGAACGCGGGATAGCCCGCAAGCCCGAGGTAGTCGTCGAGGAAATCCGAATCCACCGGCGCATCGTACCCGCGCCCGTAGCAGAGGAGGCTGCCTGCAGGCAGGGATTCGTCTGCGGCGGTCGCCGCCAGCACCACATCGTAGAGCCGCGCCGTGCGCGCGCAGGAGAAGAGGCAAAACAGGGCAAGCGAAGTGAGCAGGAGCGTGTAAAAACAAAGTTTCTTCATGATGATTATGATATAAAGGTTCGGCGGGCGTCCCGCATGTGTGGGGGGTATTTCGGCTCCCCTGTGCAAGGAGAGCCGGCGCGTGAGCGCCTTAGGGGTTGTTTCGTGGCTTTGCAATCTTCTTTGCCATGTAACAATCACTCCGTCGGCGATGATGTTTCCCGCAAGGGAAACGCATGAGGAACGCTTGCGTTCCGGGACACACTCCCTTTACCGGGGGGAGGCAATGTTAGCGCGGCAAGGCGTACCCTTTCCGCCGTATTTTTTCTACTTCTTTTTGATGTGGATAACGGCGGCGGTCATATCGTCGCGGCAGAGGGTGTGCCGCTTGGCCTCGGCAAGGATGCGCGCTGCCGCATCGGCGGCGGAGAGGTCGGCGCCGCACAGAAATTCGCACAGCCAGAGCGGCTCCTCGATGTCCTCGGTGACGCCGTCGCTCAGCATTACCACGGCGTCACCGTCCTCGCAGGCAAAGACGGTTTTTTCGGCGTCCACATCCTCGAGGATGCCGATGGGCACGGTGCGCGAGCGAATCTTGAAGATGCGGTCGCCCCGCTTGACAAACGAGGGCGCAGCGCCGCTCTTGAAAAAGCTGCCCTGCCCGGTGAAGCAGTCGAGCGCAAACAAATCCACCGTGGTGAATCCCTCCTCGCGGTCGGTGCGCGCCAGCGCCGAGAGCAGCTCCAGCGCGGCGGTCACATCGTTGCCTGCATGCAGCATTTTTTCGAGGAAGAGCGCAGCTTTTGCGCTCTTGGTGGCTGCAGCGCGCCCGCTGCCCATGCCGTCGTTGACGACCGCGTAGAAGCAGCCGTGTTTTGCATCAAAGCTGCGCACGCGGTCGCCGTTTTCCTCACCGCCGCCTGCGGCAACGGAGGCGGTGGAGGCGTCCGCCGAAAAGGCGGGCGCGCCCTTCACAATCATGTTGATGCCGCCGTCCGCAAACTCGAAGAGCGGCGCCTCAAAGCAGCCGCCGAGCGCGCCCGCAAGCGTCGCCGTGATGTCGTCCGCCGAGCAGTTCATCGCTCTGCCGCCGACGCGGAAGGCGTAGACGCGCTTTTGCCGCGTGCCGAACACGCCGAGGCTGTCCGCCGAAAAGCCGATGTGCCCGAGCGCGGCAGTCGCGGCGGCGCGCCCGGCGGCGTCCGGCGCATAGTCGGCTTCGCCGCGGCGGAGCGCGTCCGAGAGGACGCGGGCGAAGACCGCGTAGTCCACCGCCGAGCGGCGGCTGCCGTCCGCGGCGAGCATTTCGCGCAACAGCTTTGCGTTCTCGCGCTCGATTTCGTCCAGCATCCGGTCGGCGGAGGTGCAGCGCGCGAGAAACTCGGGCGCAAGGTCGGCGCGCTCGACCTTGCCGGACTTGTAGAGGCGCGCGCTGATTTTGTTAAGTGTATCCAGTGTCACGGCATAATCCCTTTCCCAGCACAGGCTGCATGCCGCGCAGCGGCGGCAGAATCGGTCGCACACCCGGTCGCAGATGCGGCGGACGTCAAACAGATCCACGCGCGTCTCCCGGTCGGAGAGTGCGGCAAAGGCGGCAGACATCGTCTCAAAGGTGGCGGAGAGGTCGGCAAATGTCTCGCGCTCACTCTTTTCGCGATAGGGCAGAACTTCGGCGTCGGCGTCTATCTTTACCCGACTGCCGGTCAGGGGCAGCAGCTTTTCCGCACTGCCGAGCGGCAGAAAGGCAAGCGCCGCGCCGAGGAGAAACTCGGGCAGCACGGAGAGGAGTAAATTGCCGCCGCCGGCAAGGAAGCAGAGCGCCACAAAGCCGGTGCCCGCCGACGCGGCGGCAAGCCAGACAGGGATGTGCGGCGCGAGCATAGCAAAGAGCAGGGCAGCCACCGCCGTGCCGGGCGAGGCGGCGGGGACGGCGGCAAAGCCGAAGAGCAGCGCCAGCACGCCCGCCGTCAGCGGGTCACGCTGCCGTGCCGCCAGCATTGACAGATAGGCGGCTGTTGCCATGCCCGCCGAAAAGCCGAGCGGCAGCGGCAGCGTTCCGACGGCGAAAACAAAGGAAACGAGCAGCGCGGTGTGCCCCACTACGCAGCGGGGGCCCCTGTGCGCGGTGGCGGTGGTGTAGCCGATATATAAATAGGTAAGCGCGGGGCAGGTCAGCACCGCAAAGCAGACGCCGACGAGGTCGCCGACGGCAAAGCCGCCGGCAAACAGGCGCACCATGCCCGCCGTGAACGCGGCGACGGCGGCGGAGCAGACGCGCAGCGAATCCCCCTCGCGAAAGAGCGCGGCGCGCGTTTCGTCCGAAAACAGGCGCGGACGCACGGGCGCGGCGCGGCGGGGGTCGAACACCACCGAGAAGATGAGGCGCAAAAGAAACAGCACCGCAAGGCCCGCAAGCGACGGCACATTGCCGAAGAGCAGCGCGCCGAACAGCACGCCGACGGCGAGTGCAGGCGTGTCGCCGGTTCCGGCGGCGACGGCGGCAAGCCCGAGCGGGTAGGTGGAAAGCGGCAGGCGCACGCTGCCGAGCAGCGCGGCAAAGACGGCTGGGGCAAGCGCGCGGAAAAAGCGGCGCAGCATGCGCGCGATGCGCGCGCCGTCGCCGCCTGCGTCCGCGTCAGTGCGGATGTCGGCGCCGCCTGCGCCCTGTGCGCGGGCAAGGTGCGCCCGCAGTTCGGCAAAGAAGCCGCCGATGCGCGCCCCGGCGGCGGCGGTCACGGTCTGGAAGTCCTTCATTGTATGCAAGTCCTTTCTTTTTTATGTACCTGCATTGTAGGAAATACCGGGCAAAAAAGCCGTCACATCCGCGCTGTCGGGGCGTGGAAGATTTGCGGGACGGATAGCGACGGCGCGCGGGAAATATGGTGTCGTCCTATTTCCGGCGGGAGAAAGCGCGAAAGGGGCTGCGCCGTGCTGAAAAAAGGCGGACGAAAATGGGGGGGATTCTCCGCATACCGGTAGGGGTCATGGCGACCGGAACGCAAGCGTTCCTCAGGAGTTTTCTTCCTCAGGAGGAGCCTTGGTTA
>ENA-ORCP01002393-ORCP01002393.1-human-gut-metagenome-genome-assembly--contig:-NODE-2393-length-15120-cov-6.509207_pt1 | contig 15120 bp, 12 predicted proteins | sample MGYA00242990_ERZ507991 | MGnify/ENA primary metagenome ERZ507991 (study PRJEB26167, sample SAMN06115496) | human gut metagenome | host: Homo sapiens | place: China:Henan | collected 2015-05-07... | reverse complement strand
ATATCATATCTCTTCCGCTTTGTCAAGCCTTTTTTAAACTTTTTTATATTTCTTTTCAATGTCCTGTGTCGTTCGCTGACGACTTATTTATATTAACATATTATTTTGGCAGTGTCAATACTTTTTTTCTAATTCAGCACTTTAACAACAACCTTATATTGATTTTATATTTTCAATGACTATTTTGCACAATAAAATACACTTATACATACAAAAACAGCCGAAATAACTGTCATAAACAGCTATTCCGACTGTCAAAAAGTCAGTAATTAACCCAATACCTGAAAATCATATTCGGAAACCTTGCCCGATGCAATAGCTTCCGCCTTGATCTCCTCATAAGCAAATGCCTTTGCTGCATAATAATACGGTCCTACATAAACGATCATAAGTATGCCGCAGGTAAAGCTGGAGAGCATAAACCAGCCAAAAAAGCTCAGGTCAAGCATAAACAGGTCGCCCTTGCGTCCCTGCGTCATTCTGTTGCTCATATCTATAGCCTTGCTCGCAGGGATATTCGGATTTTCCGCCTTGATAAACTCCGTCATTGAATAAGCGTACCCCTTAACAATGCCCGGAATAATAAACAGCAGCGACCATAAGCCTATATAAAGATTTTTCAGGAACATAGCAAGAACATTATCCATGTAATTTACACGGAACGGATCAAACATAGCTCCCATATCAAGATTATCCCTGTGTATAGCCTTCTGATACCATGTAGCCGTACCCATAGCCATAATATTAGTCACAAAAATTGATAAAACTATATTAACAATATATATCGTTATAACAAGTCCTGCCGAATCATCGGAATCCGATGAAAAGTTGGATATACCGCTTGTCATACCGGATACAGCACCCATAATTATGCTGGAAATAAATGCAACCAGCACATTGTTCCACTTGTTCAGATCATAATGTGTCTTGGCATTTTCTTTGATTCTTATTCTGTCAAAGCCCATAATTATCCCCCTAAAATTATGTAATTATTCACCCATAAGCTTAACCATAACAGCCTTCTGAGCGTGCAGACGGTTCTCTGCCTCCTCGAAGATCTCGTTAGCGTGAGCCTCGAATACCTTTTCTGTTATCTCTTCTTCACGATGAGCAGGCAGACAATGCTGAACCATTGCATCAGGATTGGCAGCAGCCATGACTTCATCATTTACCTGATAGCCCTTGAAAGCGATCCTGCGCTTCTCAGCTTCGCCTTCCTGACCCATAGAAGCCCATACGTCGGTAAATACAACATCTGCGCCCGCAGCAGCCTGTACAGGTGAATCTGTAAGCTCAAAGCAGTCATAATCCTTGGCAAAATCAAGCACCTGCTTATCAGGGTGATAACCCTCAGGACAAGCGACCGAAACCTTCATGCCAACTTTAAGACCGCCGACGATAAGAGAGTTAGCCATATTGTTGCCGTCACCGATAAAGCACATTTTAAGACCGTCGAACTGACCCTTGAATTCACGGACAGTCATAAGATCGGCAAGTATCTGGCAAGGGTGGCAGAAGTCAGTAAGACCGTTGATCACAGGGATCGAACCGTATTCAGCAAGATCCTCAACTTCCTTCTGAGCAAAAGTACGGATCATAATACCGTCAAGGTAACGTGAAAGTACACGTGCAGTATCCTGAACAGGCTCACCACGGCCTATCTGAAGATCGTGTGAGGAAAGGAAAAGCGGGTATCCGCCCAGCTGGTACATACCTGTTTCAAAGGAAACACGGGTACGGGTAGATGACTTCTGGAATATCATACCGAGGGACTTGCCCTTTAGGTGCGGATGCGGAATATTATGCTTCAGCTCATATTTAAGCTGGTCGGCGAGATTAAGGATCTCAATGATCTCTTCCGTGGAAAGATCGAGCATTTTAAGTAAGTGCTTCATAGAAAAACATTCCTTTCGTTTATTTTAGATGTGACCTTTATTTGGTATTAGCCTTGTCAACAAATTCCTCCAAGACCTTGTTAAGTCTTGCAGGGTATTTATAAGGGATATTGTGAACAGCTCCGTCCCACATATCATATGTACAATGAGAATTTTTCTGCGAAAGCATTCTGACGGTCTTTCTGACCTCAAGCTGTTCTTTAAGACCGCAAAGAGCGAGCATAGGCTTGTCAATATCCGCATATTCGGGATAATCGTCAAGATTAATGCCATTATCCACAGCGGAAACAATGGTATTTATCCTTACGTCTTTGCAGTATTCGGCATGAGCCCTGCGCTGTTCGGCATTAAGACCGAGCTGTACAGCACTCATATTCACAGTGATAGGACTTTTTAATTTTTTGTCAATGTCGTCCACCTGCCGGATAGCCTTTTCAATATCCTCAGTAGTTTTGAGCAGCCACGGGCTTATCATAACGCAGCCGTTAAAAAGCTCAGGATATTTGCACATGAGCGGCAGACAAAGCTGTGCACCGAGAGAAAATCCGACCAAAGTGACCTGCCTGCCGAAAAACGCAGCAAGCTCAGCTATCTGCTCAACAGCCTTGTCGGTGGAATATTCCTCCTTTGCAGCCTTTCCGAAGCCGGGGATATGCGGAACAACAAGGTAGTAATTTTTCTGTAATTCATATTGTTTGGCAAAGGAATAAACATAGCTTTCCCCATGAAGAAAAAGAATAACAGGGTTAAATTTATTCCCGTATGTTTCATAATAGATCATGTCAGAAACCTCTAAAAAAATAATTTACGGCACAATTCTGCCCAACTATATCATACTACCTTTTACCGCAATTTTCAAGTATTATTTGAATAATTTTTCATCGGAACAAAATTAAGGAAGTACTGATTAAATCCGGTGCACATATTGCGCCGTCAGATTTTTTGTCAGCTTGTACGAAAGCGACGCAGGAATACTTGCGTATTTCAAGGAGTTTTCGTGCAAGATGACGGAAAATCTGCAAGCAAGATGTGTGCCAAGTCGTTAGACGCGATTTAATCAGTGTTTCCTTAAGCAAGAAGCTTTTTAAGTATTTCGATGCCCTTGTCTATTTCTTCCTTTGTAATGTTGAGCGGAGGAAGCAGACGAAGCTTCGTCTTTGCGGTAAGGAGCAGCAGACCGTTGTCAACAGCAGCCTTGCATACATCGGCAGCATTTTTTGTTTTAAGGCGTATGCCTATCATCATTCCAAGACCGTCAATACCCTCGACTTCAGGTATTTCAAGAAGCTTGGCTCTGAGATAATCGCCCTTTTCCCTTACCTCGGCAAGAAACTTTTCGTCCCCTGCCTTTGAAAGAACAACAAGACCGCCTGCACAGGCAATAGGGTTTCCGCCGAATGTTGAACCGTGAGTACCCTTTACAAGCACGTCAGCGCATTTTTCATCAGCAAGGCAAGCACCGATAGGAACACCGCCCGCAAGACCCTTTGCAAGAGTTGTGATGTTCGGCTTGACATTGTAGTGCTGAGAAGCAAGAAGCTTTCCCGTACGTCCAACGCCGGTCTGAACCTCATCGGCAATAGTAAGAATGTCCTTTTCGGCACAAAGCTTGAATATCTCATCAACAAAAGCCTTGTCAAGAGGGATAACACCGCCCTCACCCTGAACGAATTCAAACATAACAGCGCAAACGCTGTCATCTGTCTTAGCCCTGAGGTCGTCGATGTTGTTAGCCTCAACGTTGATGAAGCCCTCAACGAAGGGGAAGAAATAGTTGTGGAAAACGTCCTGACCGGTAGCGGAAAGAGTGCAGAGAGTTCTGCCGTGGAAGCTGTTTACAAGAGTAATGATGTTGTAACGCTTAGCGTCCCTGCCGTACTTGTCAAAGGAATATTTTCTTGCAAGCTTGATAGCACATTCATTAGCCTCTGCACCGGAGTTACCGAAGAATACCTTGCTGTATCCTGTCTTTTCGCAAAGCACATCGGCGAAATCAGCCTGAACCTTTGTGTAGTAGTAATTTGAAGTATGCTGAACGGAACGGACCTGCTCACAAACAGCGTCAGCCCATTCCTCATTGCAGTAGCCAAGTGAGTTAGTACCGATACCGCTGCCGAAGTCGATGTATTCCCTGCCGTTTTCGTCGACAGCAGTTCTTCCGCTGCCCTTCTGCACGACAACATCATACCTGCCGTATGTACCCATAACGTGTTTATTGAATTTATCTATTGTAGACATTTTAAACGCTCCTTATACGAATTGTGTACCGATACCCTCGCTGGAGAGAAGCTCAACGAGAATGGAATGGGGAACTCTGCCGTCAATGATACAGGTCTTTCTGACGCCTCGTCTTACAGCCTCAACACAGCAGTCTATCTTAGGTATCATACCGCCCGAAATAATGCCCTGACGCTTCATAAACGGAACATCGCTGACGTGAACGGTAGGGATAAGAGTAGAAGGATCGTCCTTGTTTTTGAGCAGACCGACAATATCGGTCATAAGGATAAGATTTTCCGCACCGAGCTCAGCAGCAATTCTTGAAGCCGCAGTATCAGCATTGATGTTGTAGGTCTGACCCTCTTCATCGCAGGCAACGGTAGCAATAACGGGAACATAATCGTCCTTGATAGCATCAAGGATAGGAGTAGTGTTGACATTGACTATCTCACCGACATAACCGAGGTCAGCATCACCCTCCATCTTGTGAGCGGTTATCATATGACCGTCAATACCGCACATACCGAGTGCCTTGCCCTTGTGTCTTGTGAGGTGGGAAACCAGTTCCTTGTTGACCTTGCCCGCAAGGACCATTTTAACGATGTCAACAGTAGCAGCGTCAGTATAGCGCAAGCCGTTAATGAACTTGCTCTCAATGCCGACTCTCTTGAGCATATCATTAATTTCAGGACCGCCGCCGTGAACGAGAACGACCTTTACGCCGACAAGCGAAAGCAGAACAATATCGCTCATAACGGCATTTTTCAGCTCTTCATTGGTCATAGCGTTTCCGCCGTATTTAACAACAACGATCTTGCCGCTGTATTTCTGTATGTAAGGAAGTGCGTCTATAAGGACCTTAGACCGTATCGAATTAGAAATCTGTTCTGTAATATCCATTTTAAACTTCTCCATTGTGTTATTCCGCAGTTTTTTATTTTTTTGGGGGGCGGCGGTTTGAAGTTTGCCGTGACCTTAGGGATAGCGTCCCGCCGCGGTCGTTATTGCCTGCCAAAGCTGAAATTTTTATGAGCGGTAATCCCCGTTTATCTTAACGTAATCGTAAGTAAGGTCGCAGCCCCAGGCAGTAGCCTGAGCCTTGCCCTGATTAAGTTCAATGTAAATCTCGATTTCGTCCTCGGAAAGTATCTTCTTAGCCTCGTCCTCGGAGAAATCAACACCCGCACCGTTTCTGCAAACAGCAATACGTCCGACCCTTGAACCGAGGTCAACATCGACATTTGAAATGTCGAAATCAGCCTCAGCATAACCGATAGCACAAAGAACACGACCCCAGTTAGCGTCCGAGCCGAACATTGCACACTTGAACAGCGGCGAACGGATAACGCTCTTTGCAACGATTATAGCCGTGTCAAGGTCGGGAGCGGAAGAGCATATGCAGGTAAGGAGCTTGGTAGCACCTTCACCGTCCTTGGCGAGCATTCTTGTAAGATTAGCCATTACCTGATAAAGAGCAGCCTTAAAGGTATCAAAGTCCTTGCCCTCAGCGCATATCTCAGGATTTCCCGCAATGCCGTTTGACATAAGCATACAGGTATCGTTTGTAGACTGATCGCCGTCAACGGAAAGACAGTTGTATGTAATTTTAACTATCTCGGAAAGAGCCTTCTGAAGCATAGGAGCGGAAACCGCACAATCGGTAGTGATAAAATTAAGTGTGGTAGCCATATTAGGGTGTATCATACCACTGCCCTTAGCCATACCGCCGAGATGACAGGTCTTTCCGCCTATCTCAAATTCAACAGCATATTCTTTTTTCACCGTATCGGTAGTCATAATAGCCACAGCAGCCTCAGCATTGCCGTTATAGGAAAGCTTTTCAACCAGCTGCGGAACAGCCTTTTCAATTGGCTCAATAGGGAGCACCTGACCGATAACACCCGTAGAAGCAACGATCACCTCTTCAGGCTTGATACCGAGAGCATCGGCAGCCAATCCGCACATTTTAAGAGCCTTTTCTTCACCGTCAGCATTGCAGGTGTTGGCATTTTTGGAGTTAACGATAACAGCCTTAGCCTTGCCGCCTGACTTAACGAGATTATTTTTAGTAACAATAACAGGCGCACCCTTGACCTTGTTTGAAGTGTAAACACCTGCCGCATTGCACATAACATCGGAAACGATAAGTGCAATATCGTTTTTCTTTGCAGGGTTCTCCTTAATGCCGCAGTAAACACCGCTTGCCCTGAACCCCTCAGCCGCACAAACGCCGCCGTCAATTATCTTAAAATTATCCATAATCTAAACCTCTTTTGAATTAAGAATTAAAAATTAAGAATTAAAAATTAAGAATTAAAAATTATTATCATCACCATTTAATTCTCAATCAATTCTTATTTGTCCTGCATTTCACGATTGCCACTAAAATGCTTATAATTTCCTGACAATCACTACGAATGCTGTTGAAATGTTCCTTTTTAATGTAACCGCTTTCACCAAGCAATTCAAGCCAATATTCCGTTTCGCTTGCCTCTTTAAGAGCAATATTCATTTTAGAATAAAAGTCCGCTTTGCTTTGTCCTCTGATAGCCTCTCTAACATTTGCACCAATACTGGTTCCGCTTCGCAAAACCTGCTTAGAAAGTACATATTCGTTTTTCTCAGCAATAAGATATTTGTAAAGCCTGATTATACGAAGAGCAAAAGCCTTGCTTTTATCAGCGATAACATTCTCTTTCATCTTATATCACCATTATAAATCAAGAACCAAGGATTATCAAAATCACCAAATAATTCTTAATTATGAATTCTTAATTCTTAATTTTTATTTATTCCAGTCCCGTGCTTTCATCAATGCCCATCATAATGTTCATACACTGCATAGCAGCACCCGAAGCACCCTTGCCGAGATTATCGAAGCGTGAGCAAAGAAGAATATGGTCATCATTGCCGAAAACGAATATCTGCATATAGTTTGTGTCTTTCATAGTGTTGGCAGCAAGGAAACCGTCCTGTAAAACGCCCTCACCCATAAAAGGCATTACCTTAACGAAGTGCTCGCCCTCATAATGTTCAGCGAATATCTCCCAAACAGCCTGTGCGCTTGTTTTCTTAGGCATAGCACGGATATGGAAAGGAACAGTAACGACCATACCGTTGTAATAATCATCAACAATAGGGTTGAATATAGGCGGATAGGAAAGACCCGAAACAGCCATCATTTCCTTGATATGCTTGTGCTGCTTTCCCATAGAATACTGCCTTGGTGAGTTGTATTCGTCAGGCTTGTCAGGACCTTCATAAACAGCAATGGTTTTCTTGCCCGCACCGCTGTAGCCGGAAACCGCATGACAGATTATAGGGTGATAAGGAGCGATCTGTCCCGATTTTACCATAGGATAAACAAGAGCATTGAAACCGCTTGCATAGCAGCCCGGGTTAGCAACTCTCTTTGAATTTGCTATCTTTGCTCTGTGTTCAGCCGAAAGCTCAGGAAAACCGTAAGCCCAGCCGGGATTTGTTCTGTGAGCGGTGGAAGCGTCAATAATTTTTGTGTGCGGATTTTCAACAAGCGAGACCGACTCCATAGCGGCAGCATCGGGAAGGCACAGAAATGTGTAATCCGATTCATTTATAAGTCTTTTTCTCTCGAAGCTGTTTTTTCTGAGAGCTTCATCTATAAGAATAAGTTCAATATCATCTCTTTTTTTTAGACGTTCAACAATGCGAAGACCGGTTGTACCTTCCTGACCGTCAATAAAAACCTTGTATGCCATGATACACTCCTTTCGGCAGCCTTTGAAGCAGCCTTGATAACAATAGTATATTCCGCATAAATTAATATAGTATGGCAATTCAATTAACCACGTATTAATTTATGCATTTTCAAGCCTAATATTCATAAATAAAATGTATATATACAGTTTCAAATGTATATTATTGATCCTTGATTGCATTTCGTGCATAAGCTATCTGCTTCTTGACAGATTCCGGAGCAGGACCGCCGTCAGCCTTACGCATATTAACGCAGGTCTCAAGCTTTATAGCCTCGTAAACGTCCTCGTCAAATTTATCGCTCATAGTTCTGAATTCATCAAGGGAGAGCTTTTCAAGAACAGTACCGTTCTTTATGCAGTATGCAACAAGAGTACCTGTTATCTTGTAAGCGTCACGGAACGGCAGATCCTTTTTAACAAGATAATCCGCACAGTCGGTAGCGTTGATGAACCCCTTTGCAGCAGCATTTCTCATATTTTCCTTATAAAGCGACATAGTGGAAAGCATAGGGATAAAAGTAGTAAGACAAAGCTTGACCGTGTCAATAGCGTCAAAAATAGCTTCCTTATCCTCCTGCATATCCTTATTATATGCAAGCGGAGTACCCTTCATCATAACGAGAAGAGTGTTGAGGTCGCCGTAAACTCTGCCTGTCTTGCCTCTTATAAGCTCAGTAACATCAGGGTTTTTCTTCTGCGGCATAATGGAAGAGCCTGTCGCATAAGCATCATCAAGCTCAATAAATTTAAATTCCCAAGAGCTCCAGAGAATGATCTCTTCGGAGAAGCGTGAAAGGTGCATCATAAGTATCGAAATAGCGGAAGCAAGCTCAATGCAGAAATCTCTGTCCGAAACACCGTCAAGGGAGTTCTGAGTAATATCATCAAATCCGAGCAGCTTGCATACTTCCATACGGTCAATAGGATAAGTTGTTGCAGCAAGAGCGCCGCTGCCCAAAGGCATCTTATCCATACGCTTGTATGTATCCTCAAATCTGCCGATGTCACGGATAAGCATCTGCGCATAAGCCATCATATGATGAGCAAAGGTGATAGGCTGCGCACGCTGCAAATGAGTATATCCGGGCATAATAGTATCAAGGTTCTTGTCAGCAATGTCACAAAGCACCCCGATAAGCTCCTTTATCATAGGGATAATAGTCTTGACCTCATCTTTGAGATACATTCTTATATCAAGAGCCACCTGATCGTTACGGCTTCTTGCAGTATGAAGTCTTTTGCCCGTGTCGCCAAGACGCTTTGTAAGCTCCGACTCAACAAACATATGAATGTCCTCAGCAACAGGGTCAAACCGGAGCTTTCCGCTGTCAATATCGGCAAGTATCTCTTTAAGACCCGCAATAATTTTTTCGCTTTCGGATTTTTCGATTATGCCCGCATCGCCTATCATCGCAGCGTGTGCAATAGAACCGTTGATGTCCTGTCTGTACATTCTTGAATCGAAAGCAATAGAGGAGTTGAAATCATTTACTCTTGAATCAACTTCCTTAGAAGAGCGTCCAGCCCACATTTTATTATTCATTGGCAGTATCCTCCGTTTCAGTAGCCGAAGCGTTGTCCTGTATTTCAGATGCAAGAAGCTGACCTATCGGAATGTTGTATTCAGCAATTTCCTCATCGGTAAGCTTGCGGAATTCGTCCTGAGTGCTGTCTGTGTAAAGCACAAGATTGCCGTCATCATTGAAGCCGATACCCTCATACTGAGGCTTGCCGTCAACCATAACGGTGTACTTCTGATTTTTTATTTCGTAGTCATTGACATACCAGGACATTATCTGACTGTCGCTTACAACGTGTATCTTAGTGGAAGTGCCTGTAAATTCAAATACCTTGAAATTGAGCAGACTTCCGTCATCATTATAAGCAATGTCCTCATCATTGAGATATACCCAGCCGCCCACAAGCTTCTGAGCTATCTCAGCGTCCTTTGCGGAAGTACCGCTGCAAGCCGTCATAGAAAAAACAGACGCAGCAATTATCACCGCACAAACAAATATTTTTTTCAATCTCATATTAAAAAGCCTTTCTGCATTTTAGGGCAAACCCACCCCATAATAGTATTATATCACAAATGCCGCTAAAAACAACATACGGGCAGAACGAAAATCCTGCCCGAAATGTAAAATTTACTGATTATAATGCAAAATCACTTATTGTTTCTCTTTGCATCAAGCATAGCCTTGACCTTGATAGGAAGACCGAAGAGGTTGATGAATCCTGCGGAATCAGCCTGATTGTAAACGTGATCTTCATCGAATGTAGCAACTTCTTCATCATAAAGAGTATATGGGGAAGTAACGCCTGCATTGATGATATTGCCCTTGTAAAGCTTGAGTTTAACATCACCTGTAACAGTTTCCTGAGTCTTTGTAACGAAAGCCGAAAGAGCTTCACGAACAGGTGTGAACCACTGACCGTTGTAAACAAGGTCAGCAAAGTCGATAGCGAGCTTCTGCTTCATACGCTGTGTAGCCTTGTCAAGAGTGATAGTTTCAAGAACATCGTGAGCGTGATAAAGAATAGCTCCGCCCGGTGTTTCGTAAACACCTCTGGACTTCATACCAACAAGACGGTTTTCAACAAGGTCAACAAGACCGATACCATTTTCGCCGCCAAGCTTGTTAAGAGCAGTAACGAGTTCTGTACCGTTCATTTCCTTGCCGTCAACAGCAGTAGGGATACCCTTTTCAAAGTGGATAGTAACATATGTAGGCTTGTCAGGAGCCTGGAGAGGAGAAACACCCATTTCAAGGAAGCCCGGCTTTTCATACTGTGGTTCATTTGCAGGGTCTTCAAGATCAAGACCTTCGTGTGAAAGATGCCAGATGTTCTTATCCTTTGAGTAATTTGTTTCTCTGTTTATTTTAAGAGGAATATTGTGAGCTTCAGCATAATCTATTTCTTCATCACGGCTCTTGATGTCCCAGATTCTCCAAGGAGCGATGATCTGCATTTCGGGAGCGAAAGCCTTGATAGCGAGTTCAAAACGAACCTGATCGTTGCCCTTGCCTGTGCAGCCGTGGCAGATAGCGTCTGCGCCCTCTTTGAGAGCGATCTCAGCAATTCTCTTTGCAATGATAGGACGTGCAAAAGAAGTACCGAGCATATACTTGCCTTCATAGATAGCGCCTGCCTGAACAGTCGGGTAAACGTAATCTGTGATAAATTCTTCTGTAAGGTCTTCGATGTAAAGCTTGGAAGCGCCTGTCTTGATAGCCTTTTCTTCAAGACCGTCAAGCTCAGTACCCTGACCAACGTTACCCGAAACAGCGATAACTTCGCAGTTATTGTAATTTTCCTTTAACCACGGAATAATGATAGAAGTATCAAGTCCGCCGGAATATGCGAGAACAACCTTTTTGATTTCCTTAGCCATTTTATATTCCTCCGATAAATTTATTCTTCACAAAAATCAATAAAATGTGATTACAAGAAATATTATACACCTTTATACAGCTTTGTCAAGCATTTTTGCATATTTCCCTTAAAAAATTTATTAATATGCAAGATAGAGTGTATATTTATTGATTTTATGCATATTTTTTTGTATATATTAAAATTAAGTGCGTATTTATTGCATAAGCGATCCATACAAGTCATAAAAACCGACCTGTCCGAATATTATTTACGGACAAGAATTGATAAGAAAGGACGGAGTATAATAATATGCTGGATATTCTTGATAAGCCTGTCGCAGCAACGCAGTATGAATGGGGAATATCCTCACCGCAGGCTGAGGAAAAATTAAAGCAGTACGGAAAAAACACTCTTGCAAAGGAAAAGAAAGCACGTCCCCTGAAAATCTTTTTCGGACAGTTCAGGGACATAATGGTGATCATCCTGCTTATAGCAACAGTCATATCCTTTTTTCTCGGCGAGGTATATGACGCAGTAACTATAATAGTAATAGTGCTTGTAAATGCAATACTTGGATTTGTGCAGGAGTATAAAACAGAAAAGACCCTGCTTGCATTAAAGAATATGACCGCCCCCACAGCAAAGGTGTACCGTGACGGAAAACTCACCGAGCTCCCCGCCGCAGACCTTGTTCCCGATGATGTTATCGTACTTGAAGCAGGCGACAAAGTCCCTGCCGACGCTGTACTTCTCCATTCAAAAGGAGTGCTGGCGGAAGAAAGCATACTCACAGGCGAGTCAGCCGCCGTGCCAAAGGAAGTTGGCGACGTAAACGACAGCGACAATTCCATAGGCAAAAGCAATATCCTTTACAGCGGAACGGTAATAACAAAAGGCACAGCCGACGCAAAAGTAATAGCAACGGGACTTTCAACCCAGATGGGCAAAATATCCGATATGCTGACCGATATAGACGAGGAGCTTACCCCTCTGCAAAAACGTCTTGCGGAGCTTGGAAAAGCAGTAGCCATAATATGCCTTGCAGTGTGCGCAATAGTTGCAGGAGCAGGAATACTCAGAGGCGAGCCTGCCTTTGATATGCTTATGACAGGTATTTCGATAGCGATAGCAGCAATACCCGAAGGACTTCCCGCAACGGTAACAATAGCCCTGGCACTTGCGGTAGGACGAATGTTAAAGCAGAAAGCCTTGGTGCATAAGCTTCATTCAGTTGAAACTTTAGGCTGCACATCGGTAATATGCACAGATAAAACAGGAACGATAACCGAAAACAAAATGACCGTTTCAAAGGTGTGCTGCGACGGAAAACAGTACGACATTTCGGGAAACGGCTACCGTATCGCAGGAGAAATAACCTTAAACGGCTCAGCTGTCAATCCGGCAGCCGAAAAGCCTTTATCGGAGCTTATGACCTGCGGAGTGCTTTGCAATAATGCCGCCATTTCAAGCAGCAGACCTGTGGAAACACGTCAGCGTGGGCGGCTTGATACAAGCGGAGAATGGGAAACCGTAGGCGACCCGACAGAAATAGCACTTCTTGCAGCCGCAGCCAAAGCAGGAATAACCGCAGAAAAGCTGAAAGGCTCATATCATAAAGCAGATGAGATACCCTTTGACAGCGAAACACGCTGTATGACCGTAATCAGCCGAAGCGGTTCTGCCCTCACAGCCTTTTCAAAGGGCGCAGCAGATGTAATATTGGACCGCTGCGGATTTATACTTACATCCGATGGAATAAAGCCCCTCACTCCGTCAATAAAAAGACGGATAGAAGCAGAGCACGAAAAAATGACGGAAGACGCACTCCGTGTTCTTGCCTTTGCGAATAAGGTGCTTACAAGCGGCTGTAAGCAGCAGGATATTGAAACGGGAATGGTTTTCTTAGGACTTATGGGAATGACCGACCCACCGAGAGCAGAGGCGATAAATGCCGTAAAGCTTTGCCGAAGCGCACATATAAGAACGGTAATGATAACAGGCGACCATAAAAACACCGCCGCCGCAATAGCGAAAAAAGCAGGTATCTATAAAAAAGGCGATACGGTGCTGACAGGAGCAGAGCTTGAAGCAATGAGCGACAGCGAGCTTGAAAGCATAATAGATAAAGTAACGGTCTACGCAAGAGTGAATCCGGCAGATAAACTGCGAATAGTCCGAGCCTTTAAAAAGCGCGGCGAGATAGTAACAATGACAGGCGACGGAGTAAACGATGCCCCCGCAATAAAAGAAGCGAGCATAGGCGTAGCAATGGGCGTAACGGGAACGGACGTGACAAAGCAAGCCGCAGATGTAGTTTTGCTTGACGATAATTTTGCGACCTTGGTCAGCGCAGTGGAACAAGGCAGAGGCATATATGCGAATATACGAAAATTTGTCCGCTATCTGCTCTCCTGCAATATCGGCGAGGTGCTTACAATGTTTCTCGGAATAATAATGGGAATGCCAATAACACTGCTGCCGACACAGCTTCTCCTTGTAAATCTCGTGACCGACGGACTCCCCGCAATAGCCTTAGGCGTAGAACCTGCGGAGCGTGAAAATATGAAACAACCGCCAAGACGTTCGGACGAAAGCTTTTTCTCAGACGGTCTGATGACAAAGATCATATTCAGAGGAATACTGATCGGGCTATGTACCTTAGGCTGCTTTGCCCTTTTCACCTATATGTTCGGCGACCTTACCATAGCAAGAACAGGCGCATTGTTCACCCTGATAATGTCCCAGCTTGCCCACGTATTCGAGTGTAAATCGGAGAAGAAGAATATCTTTACCGTCCCCTATTTCAGCAATCCGAAGCTGATACTTGCAGTCCTTGTGTCAGCAGCAGTAATATTTGCCGCAATGTATGTCCCGTTCCTGCAAATAATATTCACAACCGCACCATTGACCCTGAAACAGCTTCTGATAGCATTTGGGTTTGCAATGTTTGCACCATTGCTGCAATGTGTGCTTAAATAAGCGGGATTTTTTTATTTTTTTATTTAGACGCGCCCAAGAAAGTGCGAACCCAAAGATAGCACCCGCGGCGGAAGTACGGCACAAAAGTAACAGCGCATCCATAAGCTGGTCCAGCTGAGCCCAGCTGGCGAGGGGGTTTTTAGGGGGGCGAGAAGCCCCACTAAATCGCTCCCGCAGGAGCGAAACACCCCCAGCACATCCTAACAGAGCAAACAAAAGCAGCAGTAAAGCCAAGCAAAACCAACAAATCAAAAAGCGCAATGCAGCCAAATAATGTTGGTACAACAGATGTAACGATAGTTACAATCTGAACTGACCCGATAATCTGCATTGCGCTAATTCTATCCTATCCAAACCAAACCGAGCCTTTTCAAAATTTGCGAGCGTAAGCAGAGCAAATTTTGAAAACAAAGCAAACTATAAGCGAGTTAAATTCCGCAACGAAACCAAACTAACAGACACATAAGGATAACAAACAAAACTATGCTATTTAATGTGCTGTCTTGGATATACCGCACAACTCACCCCTCCCGCTTTGAACGCAGCTGTTTTATAAAATACTGCGATATTTGATTGAACGTTCATATTTTGCTCTGCTGCATATAAACGATGATCCTGTGCTGCTTGGATATTTTTGTAGTGGCGGATTCTATATCCGACCGTTTTTAATGCACTGTCTTGGATATACCGCACAACTTTGTAGGGGAAGGGTCTCCCTTCCCGACTTTGGACGTGTTATTTATGGCATAATGCGTAATTTGATTGAAATTGTATTTCTGCTTTGTTTTCAGAATTTGCTCGCTTATGGTTTGACTTTGTTGCTGTGTTTTGCTTTGTTTTCAAAATTTGCTCCGCTTACGCTCGCAAATTTTGAAAAGGGTCACTTTTGTTTGATAATATAGAATAAGCGC
>ENA-ORCP01002387-ORCP01002387.1-human-gut-metagenome-genome-assembly--contig:-NODE-2387-length-15139-cov-4.270947_pt1 | contig 15139 bp, 16 predicted proteins | sample MGYA00242990_ERZ507991 | MGnify/ENA primary metagenome ERZ507991 (study PRJEB26167, sample SAMN06115496) | human gut metagenome | host: Homo sapiens | place: China:Henan | collected 2015-05-07... | reverse complement strand
CTTTACATCGATATTGCATTTGTTTATAATAGATGTACAGTTTACAAGGTTTTCCGGATAAAAGGAAGTGATTGTATGAAAATTGAAAAAGTAAATGATAATCAGATTCGCTGCACACTGACGAGAGAAGATTTAGCAGAACGTCAGATCAAGTTAAGTGAGTTGGCATATGGCACGGAAAAAGCGAAGATGCTGTTCCGTGACATGATGCAGCAGGCAGCATACGAGTTTGGGTTTGAGGCAGATGATATTCCGCTGATGATAGAGGCGATTCCGCTTTCGGCAGATACCATTATATTAGTCATTACAAAAGTAGAGTATCCGGAGGAGCTTGATACGAGATTTTCCAAGTTTTCTGATCCGGATCCTGAGGATTTATATGACGATGCTATTGTTGGTGGAAATGCTCCGATTTCCGAGGGGGCAGATGATATACTTGGATTATTCAAAAAACAACAGGAATTGAGAAATGCAGCAAAAACGCAGCAGAATAGCAATTTCGTACCGTCAGATGGCGGTCAGAAAGAAAAAGAAGATCCGGTCAAGGTCCTTGTAGACATTACGAAATTGTTTATGTTCCAGAATCTCACTGAACTGTCAAAACTCGCGGCTGTGTTAGGCGGTTTTTATAAAGGTAAAAATGACCTGTATGAGGATGTTGCAACACACAGATATTATCTTCTGGTAAGTAAGAGCAGCCAGTCACCGGAGGAGTTTAATAAGGTGTGCAATATTTTATCTGAGTATGGAGCCCAGCGGGCATATTCACCTGCGACGGAGGCTTTTTTTGGCGAACATTACAGACTGGTGATAAAAGGAAAAGCGCTGCAGATGCTTGCCGCATTATAACTGACGGACGATGATTTTATGAACGATAGATCAGTTTGATATCAGAAAAGGATCGTGAAGATGAGCAAAATCATTTTCACGATCCTTTTCTGATGTAATCATTTTTACCTGTAAGATGGTATTCCAAACTTACTATGCAAGGTCTTTTGCAAGAAAATCATTGATCTCTTTTACAAGAGCATCCGGCTCAATTCCATGAACCATAGCAGCCTCTTCGATGGTTTCCATCTGGGAAGACGGGCATCCAAGACAATGCATACCGATATTTAAAAGAATTGGCGCGATGTTTTCGTCAATCTGAAGCAGTTCGCCGATCATAGTAGATTTTGTTACCTGTGTCATATAGTCCTCCTTATAAAAAAATAGGTGTTTTTAGTTTTTATCACAGCTTATTATGCCTGGATGTGGTCATTATAATACGAATCGACAGGGATTGCAATCAGTTCCAACGGAAGTACGAAAAAATAAACATGGAGAATCCGTGAAAAAAATTTATAATTTTTCAAACAACTGACTCTTTAGAGAAAGTGCGTTGAAACCGATATATACAGCAGAGAATTGGGACATGGAGTGTCGGAAATACAGCATGGATGCGTGGCGGAGACAATAGAAGGAGAAGAGAATGAGAATAAATTACAATGTGTCAGCAGCGATTGCGAATAAACATTTACTTGGAATTGAGGATAATTTAAGTGCATCGATGGAACGGCTTTCATCGGGACTTAAGATCAACCATTCCAAGGACAATCCGGCAGGAATGGCTATTTCCAACAAGATGAAAGCACAGATTGATGGTTTAAACCGGGCTTCCCAGAATGCAGCGGATGGTATTTCTGTTATTCAGATTGCGGATGGTGCGCTGAGTGAAACGACCAGTATTTTACAGCGTATGAGAGAACTTTCCGTGCAGGCAGCGAGTGATGCAACAATGACACCGGCGGATAAAGAAGCAATCCAGAAAGAAATCACTTCATTAAAAGATGAAGTTGACCGTATTTCTACAGATACAGAATATAACAGCAAATCACTTTTAGATGGTTCATTAGATACCAGGGTTTACACCAAAAATGCAACAAGAGTGGACATTTCTGATCATGTGAAAGCAGGACAGTATCAGCTTTCCATTGATACTGCAGCTACACAGGCCGGACCGGTAACAGCAAATCAGAATTATAATTCCACAGCACCGGTCGGTGCGTCCGGAACAATGAGTATTAATGGTTCTAAAGTAGAGATAGAGGCAGCCGACACCTATGCGGAGGCTTTTGAGAAGATCAGAAATGCAGCAGAGACCGGTGAAACAACCGTGCAGATCGATGGAACCAGCGGGGCACTTTCCTTTACTGCAGACCGGTATGGAATGTCAAGCATATTAGAGATTGGATTTGATAATCAGCAGCTTGCTGCGGCACTTGGATTTACGGCATCCGGAGGAAACAGTGTTGTAGAAGATCCGGAGAATAAAGGCAGCTATGTATACGGACAGATTCAGAATGGCAAAGTGATCGTACCTTCCGGTACAGATGCCGAAGTAACGCTCACAAAACCGAGTGATGGAACCGGGTTTGGTGATACAGCTACGGTAAAAACAGATGGAAATAAGATTACGGTTACAGACAGAGCCGGATTTGAGATGTCATTTCTTGCTGATGCAGGTTATACGGGTAAGCTGGATTTTGATGTCACGGATATCGGAACGATGGCACTTCATATTGGAGCAAATGAGGATCAGGAAACAAGAGTGCGTATTCCGGAGGTTTCCTGCAAGAGCCTTTACATTGATGATGCAGACGTGACGACTGTAAATGGAGCAGGCAGAGGTATCACACAGTTTGACGATGCCATTTCAAAGGTCAGTGAAGTGCGTTCAAGACTTGGTGCATACCAGAATCGTCTTGAGAGTACGGTATCAAGCCTGGATACGTTTGAAGAAAATATGACAGGAGCCCAGTCACGACTGACAGATGCGGATATGGCATCGGAAATGACAGATTATACACATCAGAATGTATTAAATCAGGCAGCAATCTCTGTTTTGACACAGGCAAACGATCTGCCACAGCAGGTATTGCAGATTCTGCAGTAACAGGAGGGATCTGTTTTGAAAAAAGAACAGATAATGGATTTTACAAGAAGGATCAGTCAGAGTAACAGGGGTGGTCTGGTCATTGTGATTTATGACATATTTTTTGCGTATATGGAAGATACAAAAGAGGCACATGATAACGGAGAATGGGAAAATTATAAGACAGCATTGCGGAATGCCTCAAAAACTATCAGTGAATTGATCTCATCGCTTGATTTTTCCTATGAACTTGCAGGAGAGTTATATCGCATCTATGTATTTTGCAGGGAGACACTTGCAAAAGCAATGTATAAAAGGGATTTAAAAGAGGTTGAACTTGCGGAGAACCTGATGAAGAAACTTTACACGGCGTTTGCGGAGGTAATGAAAGAGGATACCTCCGCACCGCTTATGCGTAATACCCAGCAGATTTATGCCGGATATACGTATGGAAAAAATGATTTGGTTGAGACGTATCAGGATTTTGATACTTCCAGAGGATTCTTAGTATAGGAATCCTCTATTTTTTTTATACTAGCGAGTAAAAATTTATAGCGCATTTGCACAGAATATAGTTCATAAATGCAGCAATCAATCATGTCCGGGTCAATTACATTTTCTAAATTACGGTATGCATCCTGCAGATCCTGCGCAGTCTGATGGAGGTCATTCATTAGCACTGTGTAATGCGCATCATTTGTTTTTTCTGGTTGAAAAAAACGAAACATAATATTCCTCCGTCTGAAAAATTCTTTATTTTTAGTATAATCACGAAATTTCCATTCTATACAAAAAACGGAAAAATTGTAAGAAATTATTTGCATAAAATATGTCCGGATGAATAAATTTGATAAAAAGAAGAGAAAAGGATATCTATATGCAGCAAATACAGGGAGAATGGGCAATCATAGGAGTTCTTGGTATGGTTCTTTTTATTGTTGTAATCGGGAAAAAAATACAGATGCTGTTAAATTTTATGATTCGTATTGTTTTAGGCGGAATCGGGATTATTTATGCAAATGATTTTTTTACTTCACAGGGAATAGCGATTAGCGTGGGATTAAATCCGGTAAGCCTTTTGACAATTGGAATCCTTGGTATAGGCGGGTTTGCGCTGCTTTATGGAATTTTGGCATGTAAATTTTTGTGAATAGTCTACAAAGATAGGCTGTTTTGTAAAAAAGTATGGACAAACAAAAAAAGCATTGCTATAATTCGACTTACAAACTACGAAAGAGGTGATGAATTGGGGAACTAATGAATCTTACATTGCTGACGCATCTTACGTTAGCGGTGGTGATGGATTTTGGAAACGGCAGGATCAGTAACCGGCTGATTGTTTCCGGATTAATTTGGGGACTTGCATTTCGACTGCTGGGGGAAGGAAGTGCAGGTGCAGTTCATTTTCTGATGAATATATCTATTCCGGTTATCTTATTATTTCTTTTATTTAGTCTGTGCATACTGGGTGCAGGCGATATCAAGTTATTTTCCATTGCAGGAGGTTTTCTGACACTGACACAGCTTTGCTATCTGATACCTGTGGCGTTTGTTGTGGGGGCAGTGATAGGAGCAGGAAAGATCGTTTACAAAAAAGTAACGGTTGGTTATGCAATTGGGACAAAGACATTCATGCATTTTTCAACAGCAATTTTAATTGGATATTTTATCGTGGTCTGGGGGTGGGGTATTGCATAAACTGGATGTGGCATTCTGCGATACGAATGAAACGTACGGGGAAAGATTTGCTGCATATCTGATGGAACATAAGGCAAAGGAATTTACGGTTCATTTATTTCCGGAGCCGGAATTATTTTTACAGAAAATAAAGAATGAAAAATTTGATCTGGTTTTGCTGGGGAGTGGATTTTCAGAATTTGGCGAACAGGCAGTTTTGTCGGGAATGACCGTGCTGATCCTGTCAGAAAATATACCGGAGCGTCTGTCAGAAGATAATTCTTATCTGCAGTCGGGGAGAAATCTGACGGTCATTTTTAAATATCAGCCAATGGAGGCGATCCTTCATGAAATGATGGTAGTGACAGGAGGGAAAAAAGCGGGAAAGGAATCATTTACAGACAGATTAACCAAGCTGGAGATAATAGGGGTATATTCTCCAATCGGTCATGAAATGCAGATGCCGTTTTCTATGGTACTGTCTTCTGTACTGGCAAAACAACGACGGATATTGTATATCAATCTGATGCAAAATACCGGATTTTTACAGTTGTTTGACAGTCAGGCAGAATACGATATCGGGGATCTGACCCTTCGATTGAGAAGGGGAACAACAGAATCAGAACAGTTTTTTCAGAGCATATATGAAATGGGAGATTTTTCGTATGTAGCACCATTTCGCAATCCTGAGCAGCTGGGGGAGTTTCAGATGGATGATTACCGGAAACTGCTGGCACATCTGGAAGAAAATACAAAGTTTGATACGGTTGTATTTGATTTTGGAACTGGGATTCCATCCATAGCGGCGTTTCTGGAAGAATGCAGCAGTATTTATTGTCCGGTAAAAGAAGGATATTTCTATGAATGCCAGAAAGCGGAATTTGTTCATTATCTGGAACAGGTAAAGCCGGACGGAATGTCCGAACGGTTACAGTTTGTAAATCTTCCGTTTACCGCAAAAGGAATCCGTGGTGGGGGAAATATGTTAGAACAGCTTGTCTGGAGTGAATTTGGAGATTATATAAGAGACTATCTGGCAGGGGATGCTTATGGAGAAATATAGGTGGAGTGAAGAAATATTTGATGATTTAAGATCAAATATCATAGCAGCACTTGACTTGTCCAGAGAACAAAATGATGAAGAAGTTTGCCGGTTTATTGAAAAGGAAGTGGAAGAATACTCCAGAAAAAATCTGTTAACTCTGAAAGAACGGGAACAATTAGAACATTTATTGTTTAATTCTTTAAGAAAGTATGATGCGATTCAGGAATTATTAGAGGATCCTGAAGTGACGGAGATTATGATCAATGGAGCGTCCCGTATTTTTTATGAGAAAAAAGGAAAATTATTTCGGGCGCAGACACATTTTTCATCTGAGCAGAAATTGGGTGATGTGATACAGCAGATGGCAGGAAACAGTAACCGTATGGTAAATGAGGCATCTCCAATCGTGGATACAAGATTAGCAGATGGATCGCGTGTAAATATTGTGCTTTCACCAATTTCCATAGACGGTGCTGCAGTATCTATCCGAAAATTTCCACAAACACCTATTTTAATGGAAGATCTGATACGGATAGAGTCAATTACAGAGGAAGCCGCAGCATTTTTAAAAGTGCTTGTGATGGCAGGATATAACATATTTATATCAGGAGGGACAGGCTCCGGAAAAACAACGTTCTTAAATGCGCTGTCCCAGTATATTCCGAGGGAGGAAAGGATCATTACGATTGAAGATTCGGCAGAACTCCGGCTTGTCGACAAACCAAATCTGGTAAGACTTGAAACAAGAAATCAGATGTTTGAAGGAGTAAAACCGATTACGATACGGGATCTGATCCGTACGGCACTTCGAATGCGGCCGGAGAGAATTGTGGTTGGTGAGTGTCGTGGAGAGGAAGCGCTTGATATGCTGCAGGCGATGAATACCGGACATGATGGAAGTTTATCTACAGGGCATGCAAATTCCTGTCGGGATATGATGAGTCGTTTAGAAACGATGGTGCTGATGGGAATGGAGCTGCCGCTTACTGCGATACGAAGTCAGATTGCATCCGGACTGGATATTCTGGTTCATCTTGGGAGAATGAGGGATAAAAGCCGTAAGGTCCTGACAATTACAGAAGTGACTGGTATGCAGGAAGGGGAGATTGTGTTGAAAGATCTGTATCGTTATGTGGAAAAACCATCGGACGGAGAAGCAGTCTGTGGAGAATTACAGCGGGTAGGTACACTTTTTAATCAGGAAAAATGTAAAAGAGCAGGAATCACACTTCCTGGTACAGGAGAATAAATGGATTATCGTAAATATCGGTGTAATCTGTGGGAACGACTGGGGTGTCTGGCAGCAGGGACGGCAGTCGCAGCAGCGATCGCGTGGCTGTTTTACCGTTCATGGTATGGAATGGTGCTGGTTATTCCTGTAAATTATCTAATCGTTTCTTATTACAAAAATAAAAAAAGAGATGAACGTGCAAAAAAGCTGATGATTGAATTTCGGGATGCGATCCAGACCGTTGCAGCGGCATTGCTTGCAGGATATTCCATTGAACATGCATGGAAAGAAGCGGAGCGGGAAATTATGGATCTGTATGGAAAAGAGGCAATGATCACTAAGGAATTGATTCAGATGAATGCAGAAATAAAATTAAACCGGAATGTAGAAGAGATTCTGCATGATCTGGCAGTGCGGAGCGGTGTGGAAGAAATCCAAAGTTTTGCAGAGATTTTTGGTTTTGCAAAAAGGAGTGGGGGAGACTTCCCTCAGATTATCCGGACAACAGCAGCACGCATATCCGCAAAGATAGAAGTAGAGAGAGAAGTGGATACAGTCATTGCCGGAAAGAAGCTGGAGGGAAAGATTATGAGTGTGATGCCATTTTTTATTCTCGCCTATCTGAATCTTGCATCAGGAGAATTTATCGATCCGTTGTATGGCAATCTGGCAGGTGTTCTTGTCATGAGTGCAGCATTATTGGTTTTTGTGGGGGCAATGGCAATAAACAGACGAATTTCAGATATCAGGGTGTAAGGGGAGAAACGGATGATTTTGTGTAGTGGAGTTTTGTGCGTGGCAGTTTTGGTGCCGGTTGTGGGAAGAAAAAAAGTATCATCAGAAGTAAGACGTGCGGCAGTTGTTATGATTTTAGTATCGGCTCTTGCAATTTTAGCACAAATTTCAGAAGAAATGGAAAGCGGTGGAATAGAATTAGAACTTGTGCGCCCATCATATGGGGAAGGGGATTATGAGGAAGAAATGACGGTCGATGCAGAAGGTATTTTAGATGGGTATTCCTATCAGGTGGTGGTTCCGGAACGTATTTTGTCGAAACAGGAGGAACAAAAATTACTTGAGGCTGCACAGCAGGAAATTGATGATGAATTTGTGAAAAACAATGGGGAAGTGCGGGAAAAGGCAGAGATAAGAAAAAATTACCAGGAGGGAGCGGTAAGCGCAGACTGGGAATTTGAACCGTATGATGTAGTGGACGATGAAGGGAGAGTGGTTGAGGAAAATATACCCGAAAATGGGATTCTGGTAAAAGCTGCAGTAACGTTAAGATGCGAATCATCAGAGTGCATCAGTGAACGGTATTTTCGTGTAATGCCAAAGGAGCTTGATGAAGAACACAAAATGATCCGTGAAATAGAGAATTATTTAAAGAAGCAGTCAGCAGATCCGGGGGATAGCATCAAACTTCCGGAGCAGCTAAACGGAAAAAAACTGATCTGGAATACCAAAAAAGAACATTTATCTGAAAAAATTCTGTTCCTTGGAGGGGGAATAGTAATCATCCTTCCTTTTGTGGAGCAATCGCGTAAAAAAGAAAGAGAAAAGAAGCGCAAAGCGTTGTTGGAACTGCAGTATGCGGATATGGTAAGTAATCTGGTACTTTTACTTGGCGCAGGAATGACTGTTTCTAAAGCATGGAACAGATTGACAGAAAATTATATGAATGAGCGGCAAAAAAGGACGATTTGCAGAAAAGAAGTCTATGAAGAGATGCAGCGGACTTCATTTGAAATAAAAAATGGAATGGGGGAAGAACGTGCTTATGAGCGTTTTGGAGAAAGATGTGGCGGCTACCGCTACCGCAAATTTGGCAATCTTTTGGCGCAGAATCTGAGAAAAGGAAGCAGGGGTCTGACAAGGCTGTTAGAGCAGGAGGCGGAAGATGCCTTTGAAGAACGAAAAAGTATGGCGCGAAAGCTGGGGGAGGAAGCCGGGACAAAGATGTTGTTTCCGATGATTCTGATGCTCGGTGCGGTGATGTTAATACTGGCATTTCCAGCTATGCGTTCCATGGAATTATAATTTAAAACAAAGGATTTGCCGGTAAAGTGTGTAATGATCATTTCATGAAATTATGGATTGTAAGATTAGAAAGGAGAAATTGTATGAAGGGGTTTAAAGAATTTTTAGGGGAAGAAGACGGGGTGGCCATTATTGAGATCGTGTTGATACTTGTTATTTTAATTGGGCTTATCGTTGTATTTAACACGAAAATCAAGAGCTTAAATACAAAAATTCTTAAGAAGATAACAATAGAGAGTAACAAATTGTTATGAAGACAGAGGAAGAAGGAAGTCTGACCATATTTTCTGCCCTGAGTCTGTTGTTGATTTTATCTTTTCTGCTTGCATTACTGGAAGGAGCAAGGGTATCGGGATTGCAAATGATGGATACCCTTGCGGCAGATACAGGAATGGACTGTGTGGCAGCGGAATATCAGACGGTATTATGGGATAAATATCATTTACTGTATTTGGATGGTGCATATGGTTGGGATCAGTTTGATGAGAATAAAGTGAGCTCCCGTGTCATGGACTATGTGGCTGGAAATTTGTCTGAAACCGGGGAAAACAGTGTGTTTCGAACAAAGCTGTGCGAAGCTTCCCTGCTGGAATATATGTTTGCAACGGATAATGATGGTACAGGTATGCTGCGTCAGGCATCTGCATATATGAAGAGGCATCTGCCGGAGGATGTTGCAAAGAAAATGTATCAGCAATATCAGGATGGAAAAAAGGCGGAGGCAGATGGAAAAACAGAATATAGTGTAGAGGATGCAGATCAGGCCATCATAAATGCAAAAAAGGAAAAAGAACAGGCGGATCAGAATGACAAAGAGGGTGCGCCGCAGGAGGAGGCTGGAGAAAAAAACATCCAGGACAATGAGAATAATCACGCACAGGATGCAGAAGACGGCAAAAAGGAAAGCCCAATCCAGATTGTCCTGCAATTAAAACAGAATGCGCTCCTTGGAATGACGGTATCAGATATGTCGTCTTTATCGGCGAAAGCAGTTGAAGCAAAAGATATGGTTTCGAACAGACAGTGTGAAACTGGGCGGTATGATATGAAAAAGGCAGAAAAAATGAATGTATCTGATCGTGTCATGGTACTGGAATATATTGGAAAACATTTTTCGGATTATACAGAGCCGGGAAAAGGAGATCTAACTTATGAGATGGAATATATCCTGTGTGGTAAAGATACGGATAAGAAAAACCTGGAATCATCCATAGAACGTCTGATGCGGATGCGCGAAGCTGCAAATGTTGCACATATTATAGCGGATAGAGAAAAATTAAATCAGACATTAATGATTGCAACATCACTTGCCGGTTTTTCCGGGAATCCGGCAGTTGTCAAGATTGTTCAAATTGGTGTGGTGGCAGCGTGGAGCTGAAGACAAGCAGCAGGCCGCCACTGACCCCCATGAACACACCGAACGACTTCTTCCGGGTGATCGGCTCCTTCAGTATGACGGCGGCCAGCAGCAGGACGAAGATCGGCACGGCGGTGGCGATGATGGAGGCGTCGACTGGAGAAGAACGGTTCAGCCCGACGATGAACAATCCCTGATTGATCCCCACTCCGCAAAGGGCGCATACAAAAAGCATCCCCAAGTCTTTCAACGGCACTTTCTCTTTTACCGTGAAGAGAGACACGATCCAGAACATCACACAGGCGAAAGCCATGCGCATGATCGTAAGACCTTCGGGGGGAACGTGTGCCGGCAGCAGATATTTGGATATCGGCATGTTGACGGCAAACAGGATATTGGTTATCAATATCAGGATGTGACCTTTCAGTTTCTCGCTGTTCATGACAAGTGTTCTTATTTATAACGCTCTTTTTCTTTGATAAACCCGTTGCGGAACGCGTAAAGGAGTTTTTCGAGATCATGGATCTGTTGTTGCAGGTCCGCCCCCTTGTCTGTGTCCTTGACCATCTGGCGGTGGGAGTTCAGTTCGACGACGATGGTGGTCGAACGGATGTCTTTGCCCTCCTTGATGGCCTGGTCGGTCGACAGGAACGGTTCGTGCTGTACAAGCTGGAAGCCGCGCGAATGGTAGACCAGGGTATAACCTGCAATGCCTGTTTCCGGGTGGTAGGCTTTGGAGAAGCCGCCGTCGATGACAAGCAGTTTCCCGTTTGCCTTGATCGGGTTCTCGCCTTTGATGGAGCGTACGGGGACATGTCCGTTGATGATGTGGCGGTGCTGGCCGGTGACGCCGAACTCGTCCAGCAGCATGTCACAGACCGATTCTTCTTCTCGGAGGGAATAGTAGGCGCCTTTTTCCTCCTTCTGCACCGATTTGTCGTCGATGAAGCAGCGTTCGAAAGTCGCCATCCGGCTCTTGTCGAAGAGAGGGGAGTCCTTGCCTTCCCAAAGATACCAGATGTAATCCATCGCGAAGTCCTTCTCCGGGCTGTCGTCGGCATCGAAATAGGCGGTGCGCACCAACTGGTCCACTTTATCCAGCAGGGCTTTGCCCTTATATTCCGTTCCTTCGATCCGGATCGCCTTGAGCGTGCCGTCCGGGTTCATCGGGACGGAGGCATGGAAGAGCAGGTTGGAGTTGCAGACCTGATACATGCTGCCGTGCGTGAACAGGCAGCGCATGTGCTTTTTCAGTTTCTCGCTACATTCGAACGAGTGCTTGATGCGCCGCATCAGTTCTTCTTCTTCGATCGAAAGGGCATAGGGGTCCTTGGCATTGAGAGTCGGCCAGTTCTTGTCTTTCAACTCGTATTCCTTTCCTTCGATATGGATCGTCCCGCGGCGGAGGTCGATATGGTGGAGCAACAGGCGGTCGTCCATCCCGAATTCCGGACGGCGACGGATGATCTCGCCTTCCAGCTTGAACTGTATGATCGTGATCGCCTTGTGCATGCGGGCGATCAGTTGGGTTGTCTTTTCATCGAAGGTCGCATCCGACGCGTTCGTACGTGGGATGAACAGTTCGCAGGGGTCGTCTCCATAGACTTCCATGGCGAATGTCGCCAAGGGCAGGAGGTTGATGCCATAGCCGTCCTCAAGGGTTGCCAGGTTGCCGTAGCGCATGCACATGCGGATCACGTTGGCGATGCTCCCCGCGTTGCCGGCGGCGGCCCCCATCCAGAGGATGTCGTGGTTGCCCCACTGGATGTCGAAGTTATGGTAGTTGCAAAGCGTGTCCATGATGATGTGGGCGCCCGGCCCGCGGTCGTAGATGTCGCCGATGATGTGCAGCAGGTCGATCGTCAGGCGTTGGATCAGGTTGCACATGGCGATGATGAAGTCATTGGCCCGGCCGGTCGAGATGATCGTGTTGATGATCTGGTCCACATAGGCGGACTTGTTCGGCTCGTCGCTCGACTCGTGGAGCAGTTCCTGGATGATGTAGGAGAACTCCTTCGGCAGGGCCTTGCGCACTTTCGAGCGCGTGTATTTGGACGAGACGTTCCGGCAGACGCGTACCAGTTGGTTCAGTGTGATCAGATACCAGTCGTCCAGGTCTTTTTCGCGTTGCCGGATCAGTTCCAGTTTTTGTTCCGGATAGTAGATCAGCGTGCAAAGCTCTTTCTTCTCGAAGTCGCGCAGCGTGTTGCTGAATATCTCGTTCACTTTGCGCTTGATCGCACCGGAGGCATTTTTCAGCACATGGTTGAAAGCCTGGTGCTCGCCGTGGATGTCGGACAGGAAATGCTCCGTCCCTTTCGGCAGGTTCAGGATGGCCTCCAGGTTGATGATTTCCGTGCTGGCGTCTGCCACCGTCGGAAAGCTGCGTGCCAGCAGCGTCAGGTAGCGCAGGTCGTTTAATACGTGTTCTGCTGTTATATCTTTAGTCATACCCTATTTTTTTATTGTCAATCGATTGAAACGTCTCCAAAGTAACAGTCCGAGCGTGGTCAGGCTGATCGGGAAGCCGCACCAGATGCCGATGGCTCCCCAACCAAAGGTGAACCCGCACAGGTAACCGATGGGAAGTGCCAGTCCGAAGTGGCAGAAGAAAGCCATATAAGCCATGTATTTGACATCCGAGATGCCTCGCAGAGCGTTGGCGAAGAGGATTTGCAGTCCGTCGCCTGCCTGATACAGGATCACTGACCAGGCGAGCAGGGCGACCAGTTCGACCACCTCTTTTTCCGGAGTGATGATATATCCCATGATGTTACGGAAAATCCCGATCAGGAGAACAACGATGGTTGCCGTCCCCATGACCAGATGCAGGCCGGCAAAAGATGCGTGCCGTATGGCAGGCCAGTCGTTCCGGCCCCGGAAGTTGCTTACCCGTATGGTAACCGCCGCCGCTATGCCGTAATAGACCATGAAGCCGAGCGTGGTGATCACGCCTGCCACTTGGTGGGCGGCGAGCGCCGTGCTTCCCAGCCATCCCATCATGATGACACTCAGACTAAACGAGCCTGTCTCGACTCCCATCTGGAAGCCGACCGGCAGGCCGAGGCGGACCAGGTTGCCTATGTTCGCCCGGTTGACTGTCCCTTTCTTGAACCCTTCCCTGTAAAGTTTGTAACGGGAATGCTTGGTAAACAGGACGTAGAATATCCCGAATGTCAGGATACGGCTGGCGAGTGTCGAGATACCGCCTCCGGTAAGCCAAAGTTCAGGGCATCCGAAGTTGCCGTATATAAGCAAGTAGTTCCCGATGATGTTGAGCACGTTGGCTCCTAACATGACGCACATCGGGGTGACCGTGTCTGTCGTGCCGTCGCTGAACTGCTTGAACGAGTTGAACAGCATGGCGAAAATGACCGAGAAGAGTTGCAGGATATAGTAAGGCACGATATAGGGCATCAACTCTTCCGGCTGCTTCAGAATATGGATGTTCAGAAGCAGTGTCAACATGCAGAGGCTGAGTAGCAATCCCACGATGAGGTTGATACAAAGGCTGTTTTTCAGTGTCTCGCCTGCCTTTGCATATTCTTTCTGCGCAAAATACCCTCCGATGATGGGAGTCAGTCCATAGGAAAATCCCATCCCCGCGATGAACACGAGGTTGAAGAAGTTGTTGACAAACGAGGCGGCAGCCAGCTCGGCCGTACTGTGATGCCCGACCATGATGTTGTCGGCAAAGCCTACAACAATAATGCCCAGCTGTCCCAACATGATCGGGACACCCAGGCGTATCGTTTCTTTGTAATGTTCCTTGTAAACCGAAAGTTGCATCATTCCAAAACCTCTACCGACTTGATTACTACATTTTCCGTCGGGCGGTCTTGCTTATTTGTCTTTACTTGCTGGATCGCGTCTACTACGTCCAGTCCTTCCACCACTTCGCCGTAGACGGTGTATTGGTTGTCAAGGAAGGGCACGCCGCCGATCGTCTTGTAGGTCTCGCGCAGTTCGGAAGGCATCTTCGTCTCGTCTTTACGCTTTTCGGCCTCCAGTTCGGTCTTGCCGATCAGGGTGTCGCGGAGCACGGCGAGCTCTTCTTTGTTGCCGCTGCGATAGAGTTCCATGATCTTGGACTTGTTCTCTGTCTGGAGGCGGTTGAAGATGGCCTGTTTCAGGCGCCCTTCCATCTGCTTTTCCATCTGGCCGAGTTCGGCTTCCGAATATTTCTTGCCTGTGACGATATAGAACTGTGAGGCTGACGATGCTTTTTCCGGGTTCACTTCGTCTCCGGTGCGGGCGGCGCACAAGGCTCCCTTTTTATGGAAATATTGGGGATAGTTGAACTCTGCCGGAATGGTATAGCCCAAGTCGCCGGCTCCTAACTGCTTGTTCATCGGGGCGTCTTTGGAAGTGACATCGCCACCTTGTACCATAAAGTCCTTGATGACGCGGTGGAATAGCAGGCCGTCGTATTGTCCGGCTTTTGCCAGCTTGATGAAATTGTCGCGGTGCTGAGGTGTATCGTTGTATAATTTGAATTTTATCTTTCCGAGTGTGGTGTCCATCACCACTAATGTTTCTTTTGTTTCCATTCTTTGTTGTTTATTTGTTGACTATCTTCATTGACTTGATTTTGATGCTCTTGACAGGACGGTCGTCTGCGTTCGTTTCGGTGAACTGGATCTTGTCGACTGCTTTCATGCCACTTACGACTTCGCCGAAAATCGTGTATTTACCGTCCAGGTGGGGCGTGCCTCCTTCCAGCATATAGGCTTGGCGTTGTTCGGGGGTGAAGGTGATGCCTTGTTCCTTCTCCATCTTGTCTAGCTCCATTTCCGTAAAGAACTTGCCGGAAACTTCAACGCCCGCGAAACCGTGACTTCCGGCTACCTCCGCTTCGACCAAAAACTGACAAAA